>Ga0208512_100330_pt1 | contig 15855 bp, 9 predicted proteins | sample LakWasMet40_LOW7_2_FD_183880 | JGI IMG/M metagenome (GOLD analysis project Ga0208512, IMG submission 183880) | Freshwater sediment methanotrophic microbial communities from Lake Washington under simulated oxygen tension - Sediment Metagenome... | ecosystem: Environmental > Aquatic > Freshwater >...
GGGGCGCGAGATCATGGGGCCGATGGCGGCGATCATCATCGGCGGCCTGGCCTCTTCAACGTTGCTGAACTTATTATTGCTGCCCGCCATTTTGCTGCGCTATGGAAAATTTAACAGCCAAACTGAAGCCGATAGATAAAGACTCTGAGGCGATTATTCTGCTGCACGGTTTGTCCAGAACCAGCCGCAGCATGAATAAAGCAGCCAAACTGCTGGCGGCTTACGGCTATAAAATCGTCAATGTCGATTATCCTTCGCGAAGCGCTGGCATCGGCGCCTTGGCGCAAACATGCATCGCTCAGGCGTTGAAACAATGCAAGTCGGAAGGCATTAAAAAAATCCATTTCCTGACCCATTCCATGGGCGGCATTTTGCTGCGCGATTATTTGGCGAACCAAAGCATCGACAAACTGGGACGAGTGGTGATGCTGGCCCCGCCCAATCAAGGCAGCGAAGTCGTGGATAAACTCGGAGGATGGAAGCTGTTTTACTATTTAAACGGCCCGGCCGGGTTGCAGTTGGGTACCGATAACAACAGCGTGCCGAACCGGCTTGGACCGGTGAATTTTCAGCTTGGGGTTATTGCCGGTAGTAAAGCCGTCAATCCTTTTCTATCAAGATTAATCCCCGACATTAACGACGGCAAGGTGTCGATAAGCCGGGCGCAAGTGGAAGGCATGAAAGATTTTATCGTGATGCCTTATTCGCATTCATTTATCATGCGGCACGGGGCTGTCATAGAACAGGCGTTGTATTTTATTCAACAGGGTTATTTTGCCAGATGAGTGGCGTGTTAAGCTGACGTATAGGTGTTAGCCCTGCTTTCTGCTTGGACTGTTGGACATTAACTCGGCTTGAAGAAGCTCGCACATTTTTATCGCCGAATCACGTTCATTTTCGATTTTTTTAAGCTCGTCCTTAGCTATTAAAACTTCAAATTCAAGTTTGATGGAACGCCTGAACCACTCGTCGCCTGACGATTTAAGCGCCTTGTTTTTTTGCATTAACTCAAAAATTCGTTTGTTTGAAAGGTCTAAATGCGCCGCTACGGCTTGCAGTTGGTTTTGAACGGCGTAAAGCGATTCAACGCATTTTTTTACGCCCTCAGCCATTATGGATTGGGCCTTGCAGCTTTGGTTTAATTCATCTGTTTTTTGGGATAACTCGTCTTCAAGCCGTTCGATTTTTATTATCGCGGCATCGTACTTTTCGCTTATTCCGGCGGTTTTGTTATTCGCATCGGCCAGCGCATCGCTGTATTTTTTAGTGAAATTGAACATAGTCGGACATTTATTTTCACGAAGACGAAATACATTAATCTAAAAAATCGGTTGGCGTTGTACAGAGGTCTTTAGGATAGAGAATTCAACGTATCCAATCAATAAGTGCAGTTACCTATCGGGCTGAATACGCTATTGAGCTGAACGTCTTGCATAACCGAAGGATCAGGTATGTTTTAATCCCGGATGGGTTGGGTATTAATCAAGGCCGGAATCATTGCCGGTAAAGCAGGCGCTTTAGGTGATTCGGGGGAGGGGGGTGTGACTGCCCTGAGCGTTTCGAAGGGCGCATCGTTTGAGATATGGACGCGCTTCACTGTATGAAGCGCATCCAATAAGTCGGGTAATGTGTTTAACTAAAACTCTTCCCATTCATCGCTGGAAGACTGCTGTATTGGTTGAGGACGGGCTGCTGCCGGTTTTTGGGTTGCCACTGTTCTTGACGCTTGTACCGCTTCTTTGCGTAGCGGTGCTGAATGAAACGACATGGATTGGGACACGGCTCCGCGCGGATTGCGAGAGTAACCGTCCACTTTGAATTGCGCTACCGTATCCGACAGGCTTTGAGCCTGTTCTTCCAGTGATTCCGCTGCGGCGGCGGCTTGTTCTACCAGCGCGGCATTCTGCTGGGTTACATCGTCCATTTGGGTGATGGCCTGATTGACCTGCTCAATACCGGCCGTCTGTTCCGTTGAGGCGGCGCTGATTTCAGACATCATGACGGTAACGCCGCGAATGGAGTTGACGATTTCTTCCATGGTTTGACCGGCTTGCGTGACCAATTGACTGCCGCTGGAGACTTTAATGACCGAATCGTCAATCAGGGTCTTGATTTCTCCGGCAGCCGTGGCGGCGCGTTGCGCAAGGTTGCGCACTTCGACGGCGACCACGGCAAAGCCCCGGCCTTGATCTCCGGCGCGCGCCGCTTCGACGGCGGCGTTGAGGGCAAGGATGTTGGTTTGGAATGCAATGTCGTCGATGACCGAAATAATATCGCCGATCTTGCGCGACGAATCGTTAATGTCGTCCATGGTTCGAACCACTTGGCCGACCACTTCGACGCCTTTACCGGCGATATCGGATGCGTCAACGGCAAGCTGGTTGGCTTGGTTGGCGTTTGCGGCATTGTGCTGCACGGTGGAGGTCAGCTGTTCCATGCTGGCCGCTGTTTCTTCCAGGCTGGCGGCTTGCTCCTCGGTGCGATGCGACAAGTCATTATTACCCGAGGCGATTTCTTTAGAGCCGGTGTTAATGTTGTCAGTCGCTTCCTTGATTTGACTGATGATTTCCTTGAGTTTTTCCACCGTGGTATTGGCGTCGTCCTTGAGTTGCCCGAAACTGCCGGCATAGTTGTTGGTGATGGTTTGGGTCAGGTCGCTGCGGGACAGTGCGTCGAGTACGCGCACCACATCATTGATGCCGCTCTCGGTGGTTTCCAGCAGTTCGTTAAGCCCTTCGCCCAGTTGTTTAAAGAAATCTTTTTTACCTTGCATTTCAATGCGCCGGGTGAAATCGCCCATGACTGCGGCCTGGACAATGGCGGCCACTTCCTGCTCTACCTCGACTTCGGCGGTGCGATCCAGCCATTGCGTTACCCGGCCCAGCGAGTTGCCGCTTTCGCCAATGATGGGGCGGGCGGCCAGACGGAGGTGATGATCCTGAAAGAACAAGTCCACGTCTTCGCCGGTTTGCGCGGCGCGATCGAATTTGGCGGCAGCCTCCGGATTGTTGAACAGCTTGGAGAGGCTGTTGCCGTAAAGGCCTTCGACATTGAAGTCGGGGCCGCCTATCGAAGCAAGAAGACTCTTGGCCGCCGGAGTCATGTGGATTAGCAGGGTATCGGTGCCGGATATGGTGATCGCGGACGTGGAGCTGTCCAGGCCGATTTTGATGCGTAAGCTTTCATCGGCAATGCGTTTGCTTTCCGCAACGTCGAAACCGAGTTTGGTCTGCATTGATTTCAGCGCTTCCATCAATTTTCCGATTTCGTCGTGGCTTTCAATATCTATGGTGTTGTTATAGTTGCCTTGGGCCATGTGGCCAAAGTCGCTAATAGCGGCATCAAGCGGGCGCACAATAACACGAATCAGGGTAAAGCCCTGCCATAAGGCCAGCATTATACCCGTTGCGATCAAGCCGATGCCGATGTTACGGGTGCGGTCATAGCGGGATTGCGCCAATTCAAACTCCTGCCTGGCGACATCGACCTGCAATTGCATCAGAAGCTTGATATCTTCGTTAGCGGGTTTAAAAAGCGGGTTAATCTTGTCTATAGCAAGTTTGTTGGCGAGTTCGAGGTCATGAGCTTTCAGCGCAGTAAGGGTCGGTTTCAAACCTTCCTCTACAAACAGTTTTCTGTCTGCGGTGAACTGGTCGGCCAGCTTTTTTTCTTCGGCGGTTAGGTAGGTGGTCAGGTAGGTCGTCCAAATCCTGCTGATTTCCGCGATGTTTTGTTCTACTTCACCGGTGTTGTCCCGGATCGCCTCGGGCGTTGGCGTAACCAAGGTAGCGGTAAGTCTCAGTTGGTTAGTCAGCATCAGTTCCTTGATAGTGGAAATCTGGTTCATCGGCACCGTGCGGTCCTCGTACACCGCGCGCAATCCGTCATTGGCCTTGTCCATGCCATGCAGGCCCATGCCGCCGATGATCACCATCAATATGCTCAGCAGGCCGATAACGGTTACCAAACGACTTTTGATCGTGGGGTTCTTGAAGGGGTTGAATTTCCCCAAAAAAGTTGATTTGACGACTTTTCCGTCCTGGATTTTCAGATTGCCGGCTTTGCCTTCCTTAAACAGCTGGTAGGCGGCATCGGCTGCATTGACTTGGTCCCGGCTGGGTTTGCTGCGTACCGACATGTAACCGGCCAGCTGATCGTTTTCATAAAAGGGTGTGGCATTGGCTAACACCCAATAGAAGTCGCCGTTTTTGCAGCGATTTTTTACCAGTCCGGTCCACGGGCGATTTTCTTTCAATGCCTTCCACATATCTGCAAACGCTTCCGGCGGCATGTCCGGATGCCGCACTATATTGTGCGGAAAGCCGATCAGCTCTGCTTTGGTAAATCCGCTAACCCGAAGAAAGTCCTCATTGATGTCGGTAATCATCCCTTTTAAGTCAGTCTTGGATACGATGGAGTCGCTCTCTTTAAGCGAGTACTCGACATTGGTTACCGGCATATTGGTTTTCATGAACTGTCTCTTATGATTTTTGTCTGGAAGGGTGGAATTGTAAGATTGCCAATCAATGTCGTCGGGGTAAACGTGATTGAAAACCGAACATTTTAAAGCAATCCATTTAATTTTGTATGGTTAAATGGATTGGTTTCCCGTCTTCGTTAGGGGATGCGGATGTGTTTTTGCTAAAAAAGCGGGAAAACGATGTTGTAGCCATGCAGTCGGTATTGAACGAGGCCATTTTAAACGGATACAGCGCTTAGTCCATCGCATCAAAGGCGCAGGCGGCGGACATGTAACGCATTGGGCCTGCCGCTTGAATGGCTAGTCGAGCTCTACTTTTCAGGAGCAAATTGAAAATTTGCAGCAATATACAGCAGCACTCAGCCAACGATTTGGAGATGGGTAGCAATAAACACTGTTTTAGGGCGATGTATGCCCGGCTTTATTAAAAAAAATAAAGTAAAATAGCGGTTTTTTAAAAATCTCACTCCGTAGATATTAAGCAGACAGCAAAGGTACATAATGAAGAATTATAAAATCGCAGTGTTAGCCGGTGACGGTATCGGTCCTGAAATTACCCGGGAAGCCATTAAAGTGCTCAAGCTTATTGAAGAGCGCAACGATGTTACTTTCGAACTAATGCCCGCCGCTTTCGGTGCCTGCGCCTATTTCGAGTTCGGCGATGCCTTTCCGCAATCAACTATCGATATTTGCGACCAAGCCGACGCAATTTTAAAAGGCCCGATTGGTTTGAGCCATGAGCAATCCAAGACCATTCCGATTGATAAGCAACCCGAGCGCGGTGCATTGCTGCCGATGCGTCGTCGTTATAACACCTACGCAAACTTTCGTCCGGTTTTCCTGCCCAAAGCCTTGGCGCATTTCTCGCCGCTAAAACCTGAGATCATCGGTGAGGGCATCGATATTATTATGGTGCGTGAACTGGTCGGCGGTCTGTATTTCGGTAGCAAGGAAACCGGCATTAACGAGCAGGGTTTGCGTTATGTCAAAGAAACTCTGGAATATGATGAACACCAAATCAGCCAAATTTTGCACCAGGCGTTCAAGCTCGCCCAAAAACGCAAGAAAGTGCTGCACAACATTCATAAAAGCAATGTGCTGAAATCCAGCGTGTTGTGGAATGAAATACTCGATGAAGTGGCTAAAGAATATCCCGAAGTGGAAGTCATCCATCAGTTGGTTGATTCTGCTGCGACCAACCTGTGCCTGAAGCCCACCCAGTTTGACGTGATGGTCATGGAAAACATGTTCGGCGACATACTCAGCGACCAAGGCGGCGGTATCCTGGGCTCACTGGGCTTGATGCCTTCCGCTTGCATAGGCGATGAAAAAGCCTACTACGAGCCGTCACATGGTTCGGCCCCGGACATCGCCGGGAAAAATATTGCCAATCCATACTCCATGATCGGCTCGGTTGCGATGATGCTGGAAAACAGTTTCGATATGGCCGAAGAGGCCAAGAATGTCTGGGCTGCGATGCAGGGCGTGTTTGGCGACGGTTACTCAACCGCCGACCTGTCCAAGCCGGGCAGCGGCGTTAAGATGATCAGCACCGAAGAGTTTGGTGACAAGGTTGTTGAAAAACTGAGACAGATGCCGAAAGTGAATTGAGGAGGGAAATGGAGTGCAGGCTTTGCCTGCAATACGCGATGTTATTGCTCCTAAATCGCTAGGTTGGGTTACGACTGCATGGATGCAGGAGGTAGAGCAATGCAGGAGCAATTGCCGAGGCGTTAGCCGTAACCCAACAAATAGCGACGCCATAAATGTTGGGTTACGCTAACGCTAACCCATGACTACCACCGGTACTCAAAAGTCGCCGACAGCGTATGCCAGTTGTCACTCTTGGCCAGCTCGGCGTTGTAGGCGACATTCAGCTGCGCCGTTTTACTGAACTGCGTTACCAGACCCGCGCCGACGGCAGCTCGGCTGCGGTCGAGTTGCGGGCCGTTGACGCGGTAGACGGCGGCAGGCGCGGCGGCAAAATCGGCGGCCATCCGCGAAATCCGGTCGCCATGTTCCTGCACCCAGGCGGCGTGGAGCGAGGGCTGTATCGATACTCCCCAGCCGGTCTTCACGATCTGGCTCAAGCGTGCTCCGAGTAGCGTTCTGAAGGAATCCTCATCGGTCTCGCGCACCTTCAGGTTAGCCAAATCCGAACCGGTTTCGGTGAAATTGTTCCGGTTCAAATGCTGGTATTGCATCCCCGCATAAGGCGTCAAAGTCGTATGCTCCAGCAGCGCAACATTGCGGCCTGCTTCCAGCGCAGTCCCGGCCGTAGTGCTGCCGTAACTCGCAGAAGCACTGTCTTCAAACACCGTGCGCCGGGAATCGGTTTGATGAAAACCCGCGCCCAGCGTGCCTTTGACGTAGTTGTCGTCACGAAGCCATTTGCCATAGCCGGACAACTGATAACTGTCCATATCCAGATTGGCGGTAACCGCATCGACATGACTGCGGGCATAGCTGGCCGCCGCGCCGAGCACTACATGGTCGCCAAGCCCCGTGTCCGCACCCAGCGCGAAACCGCCGCTGTGGTTGTCGGCGCGACCGGCATTGTCGTCGCCATCCAGCTTGCCGAACCCGCCCAGGCCTTTCAGCCAGAAATTCCAGCCGTGCGCACGCTCGCCATTGACAGCATCCAACCGGCTTAACAGCAGACCGTTGAACTGCGTACCCAGGCGGCGCGCCATAGACTGGCCGTGCGTGTGCTGCTCGCCGCTCAGGCTGCCAAGCACCGCAGGCAGTTGCGCCGCGCTCAGCCCGTCAAGACGGCTGATCAGCCGGGTAGATCCCCAGGCGGCGAACTGCGCATCCAGCATCGAGGCCGCCGACCGTTGGTTGTGGGTGAGCGCGAACGGCACAAAACTGCCTTGATTGACCAGAATGTCGAAAGTCGTCGAGCCGACTATCGTGCTGACCTGTAACGCCGCGCCCAGATTACTCGATAAATTGTTCTGGATAGCAGCGAAGCCGGGTACGATATTGCCAGCCTGGATCAGGGTAAATCGGCTATTGGCGGTCGGCGTATAGCCGAACACCAAATCAAGCGTGCCGCCCAGCGTGGCGGTATTATTGACCACGATCTGGTCGTACTCGGTACCGGCGGTCAGGCCGTTGATTTCCATGCGGGTGATGGAACCTGAATTCAGCGTCAGGCTGTTCACCGTGAGAATGCCGGGGCTATTGCCCGGCGCAATGATGCCGCCGCTGGCGACGGTGACGTTGCCGCCGATAGTGCCCGAACCGCCCAAGGTGCCGCCGCTGGCGACGAAAACATTGGAGGCAATCGAGCCGTTGACGGACAGGATGCCGCCGTTGATGTTGGTATCGCCGGTATAGGTATTGGCACCGGACAAAATAGTCTTGCCGGTTCCGCTCTTGGTCAGGCCGCCGGTGCCGCTGATCGCTCCGGCGTAGGTGCCGTTGGCGGTCTGGTCGAAAGTTACCGTGGCGTTATTTGTGATTGCGCCCTGCAGGCTGGCGGTATCGCCCGAGAGCGTGCCTTGGTTAATTGTCGTCCCGCCGCTGTAGGTGTTGATGCCCGAAAGCGTCAGGGTTCCGGTGCCGCTCTTGGTCAGACTGCCGGTGCCGCTCATTGACCCTGCATAAGTGCCGTTGACCGCCTGGTCGAAAGTCACCGCCGCGTTGTTGGCGATATTGCCCTGCAAACTCGCCGTGGTGCCCTCTAGCGTACCGGCGTTGACCGTGGTGGTACCGCTGTAAGTGTTGGCGCCCGAAAGGGTCAGAGTTCCGGCACCCGCTTTCGTGACTGACCCTGTGCCGCTCAGGACGCCCGCATAGGTTCCGGCGGTTGCCTGATCGAAGGCCACTGCCGCGTTGTTGGCGATATTGCCCTGAAGGCCGGCGGTGTCGCCCGCTAGCGTACCGGCATTGACCGTGGTGGTACCGCTGTAAGTGTTCGCACCCGAAAGGGTCAGAGTTCCGACGCCCGCTTTCGTGACCGATCCGGTGCCGCTCAGGACGCCCACATAGGTTCCGTCGGTTGCCTGATCGAAGGTCACCGCCGCGTTGTTGGCGATATTGCCTTGCAAGCTCGTCGTGGTGCCCGCTAGCGTACCGGCATTGACCGTCGTACCGCCGCTGTAGGTGTTCGCGCCCGAGAGGGTTAAAATCCCCGCACCGCTTTTGACCAACCCGCCGGTGCCGCCCATTACCCCTGCATAGGTGCCGTTAATTGCCTGATTGAAAGTCACCGTAGCATTGTTGGTGATCGCGCCCTGAAGGCTGGCGGTGTCGCCCGAGAGCGTACCGGCGTTGACTGTGGTGCCGCCGCCGTAGGTGTTGACACCCGAAAGGGTTAAAATCCCCGCGTCGCTTTTGACCAACCCGCCGGTGCCGCCCATTACCCCTGCATAGGTGCCGTTAATTGCCTGATTGAAAGTCACCGTAGCGTTGTTGGTGATTGCGCCCTGCAGGCTGGCGGTGTCGCCCGAGAGTGTACCGGCATTGATCGTGGTGCCGCCGCTGTAAGTATTGGCGCCGGACAGGATCAGCGTTCCGGCTCCGCTCTTGGTCAGGCCGCCGCTGCCGCCCATTATCCCGGCGTAGGTACCATTGGTTGCCTGATCGAAAATCACCGTGGCGTTGTTGGTGATTGCGCCCTGCAGGCTGGCGGTGTCGCCCGAGAGTGTACCGGCATTGACCGTGGTGCCGCCGCTGTAAGTGTTGGCGCCCGAGAGGGTCAAAATCCCCACACCGCTTTTGACCAACCCGCCGGTGCCGCCCATTACCCCGGCGTAAGTGCCGTTGGCCGCCTGATCGAAAGTCACCGTGGCGTTGTTGGTGATCGCGCCCTGGAGGCTGGTGGTATTGCCCGAGAGCGTACCGGCGTTGACCGTGGTGCCGCCGCTGTAGTTATTGGCACCCGAGAGCGTTAGTGTGCCGGTTCCGCTCTTGGTGAGCGAGCCTGCGCCGGTCAGTGCGGACGCGAGCGTCACGCTGTTGCCGTTGGTGTCGAAGGTCGCGCCGCCGGCGCCGAGGGCGTTCAGGCGTGGAGAGACGTCGGTGGTGGTGCCGGTAGCCCACTGGAGGCCTCCGCCGTTGAGCGTCACGTTGCCCGAACCGAGGTTGGAGAGCGCGCTGAAGTTGACCAGACCACCGCTGACGGTGCTTCCGCCAGTATAGGTGTTCACGCCGGACAGCGTGAAGGTGCCGCTGCCGGTTTTGGTCAACGCCGCGTTGCCGTTGACGTCCTGGTACACGCCGGAGAAGGTGGTGCTGCTGTTATCGCCGCCGACGGTCAGGGTGTTGTTGCCGTTCAGGAGCACGTTCCCGCCGCCAGCCAGCGAGCCGATGGTGCTGCCGGCATTGAACAGGGCGCTGCCGTTGACGGTTAGGGCGCTGCCGGTGGGGATGGCGCCGTTGACGTCGAGATCGACAGTGCCGGTGCCGTTGATGATGGTGGCGCCGGTGTAGGTGCTGGCGAAAGTGAGCCGGAGGGCGTCGTTGGCGGAGTTGTTGACCAGCGTGAGCGGGGCTGTGCCGGTGATCGCCGCTGTGCCGAAGACGAGGCCGGTGGCTCCGGCGGATAGCGTGAAGGTCGCCGGGCCGTTCAGGGTGATGCCGGTGTTGATGGTGCCGACAATGGAGGTGCTGTTGTCGGTGATGAAGCCGCCGCTTTGCAGCCCGAGGATGCCGCCGCCGGTGTTGGCGATTGTGTAGTTGCTACCTCCGAAGGTGGGGGTGTTCAGCGTGAGGGACTGCAGCGTGACGTTGAGGTTGTAGTTGACCGGACCGACGCCGCCGGATTGAGCCAGCACCACGTCGTCGCCTGTGGTGGGGGCGCCACCAACCCAGCAGTTGTTGGTGGACCAGTTGGTTGGGAGGCAGAGCCCCGCACCAGTCCATGTAACGGTCGCAGCCAGCGCCGGTGTAGCGAGGAGTGCGAGCGCGAGCGCAATGGCCGCAGCCATCAGCGCTCGGCCCGCGCGGTTCCGTCTGGTCGGCTGCTTTCGGTTTCCCGCCCTGTTCCGGGTTTCCGTAGGGTGGGCAACGCTTTTTTGCCCACCGCTGTTATCGGCGAATGGTGGGCAAACGATACCAATACGACTGCAACTGCGAAAGGGCTCTCCTGAGCGTAGCCATGTAGGGGGCGCATCGCGCACCATTGTATGAACGCCAATAGGGTTGGGCATCGAAAAGGGGCGCGATGCGCCCCCTACCGGACTTTTTACTGCGGCATTCAAGATCAGGCGGTGGATATGGTTCATGGCTGTTCGTTCCCAAATATTTTTGGGGGTAAGCATACACTTATGATTTGTAGGGCCATATCCCCTAATTAGGGGATATGGCCGCTAAAGCCACGGTTTTCGTAGTATTTTTAGGTGAATCGGGAGGATAAAGCTGACATTGCTAACTTTTTGCGGCGCTCGTTGCCGAGAAGTACGTGGGCTTTTATGCCGTCTGCCCTAGCCACAAGGCCATGAGGGCGGCCCTGTTTTTCACGCCGAATTTGCGATAGATGGACGCGACCCATTGATGGGTGGTGTGATAGCTGCGCTCCAGTTGCTCGGCGATCAGCTTCTCGGAAATGCCGGTCAGCAGTAGGTGCAGCACCCGCCGTTCGGCCGGCGTCAACGGCGTTACGGCCACCAGCAGGCCGTGAGAGAGCAGCTGCTGCCGATGGAACCATTTGAGGCTGCGCAGGACATAGGCGATCTCATCGCGCTCGGCTTCTGTGAAAGGAGGCTGATCCGGGCCGCGCAATATGCCGAACCAGGATTCGGTATCCCCGTTTACCGGAGAAGCTACCCAGACGGCATCCTCCGTGCCGACGCCTTGGAAATAAATCCGGTAGTAAGGCGATTCGAACCATTCGGGGCCTACCAAGTCCCGCAACCGGTTGGCGCGAAAAACGCCCGCACCCTCCAGGTTACGGACGGTGGTTTCGTCAATATTCCCCAGTTCCAGCTTATCCGCCAGTTCCTGTGCGGCGACATCCAACGGCGAAGAGTGCAGGTGGCGCATGACGCGTGGCCGCCAGCCCTTCGCCGGATCGTCGGGAAAAAATGTATCCAGGCGCACAGCCCCTATCCAGGTGATATTCCATGCCCCCGTCAATGCACACAAACCGCCCATGAGGTGTGTCAAGGCTTCCTCGGAACGGCCGACATCGAAATCGGCCAGTTCGTCCCACAGGTCGTGGATGGCGTTCATGTCGCCGCTTTTTATCATAGTCGCTTGTTTGTCATATGTAGCTGACATAAGCCCGGTAAGCCGCAAAAACAGACAGCATCAGGAAGATGGTTCCGCTGATCTTGTGCAACAATACTAACGGGACTTTTTGCAAAATAGTGCGGCCGGCGATGATTCCCAAGGCGGATGTCGAGGCTAACGCGACTGTCGAGCCTAACCATACGGCAATGGGCGCTACGGTGCTGCTTAAGCCGACAACAGCCAGCTGGGTTTTGTCGCCGAATTCAGCCACGGTAATCAATAAAAAAGTGGTAAAGAAAATGCCGTGCCCGCTTTTTTCCTTAACTTCCTCATTCTCATCATCCTCTTCTACCCGCAAGGAATGAATGCCGAACGCGGCAAACAGGATCGCGACTATTGCAGCGACGATATATTCCGGCAACCAGCTGGCGATGGCGACGCCAAAAACAACGGCCAAGGTGTTTAAAAAGGCAAAAGCCGCTATCGCGCCCAGCAAAACCGGCATGGCCCTGTGCCGGGATGCCAATGTCATACATACCAGTTGGCTTTTATCGCCAATTTCAGCAGCAGCGATTAGGGCAAAGCTGGTCGCAGCAGTGGCTGATAGTTCGGCGAAGTTGCCGGTGCTCAGCAATGATACAAAATGTTGGAAAGAGCTTTGAAGGCTTTCGAAAATAGCTGCGGTGTTCAGTGATGTTAGAAAGTGTTGTAAATAACTTTGAAGATGATCCATTTTTATCTCTGGAAATGCCTTTGCAAAGGGCGATCCAAGCCGGTCGCCCTCTAGGGAAAAACGTTGCTGTCTGAGTATTAACCCAGCATATTGTCCAGGGTCATCATAATGATGAAGCCGATCATTAAGGCAAATGTAGCGTAGCGCGAACGACCGTTGGAATGGGTTTCGGGAATGATTTCTTCGCTGATCACAAAGAGCATGGCGCCGGCGGCAAAGCCCATGGCTATCGGCAGGATGGGTTGGAACAGGGTAACCATGGTAATGCCGAGCAAGCCGCCTACCGGCTCCACTAGGCCTGTTAGCGTGGCAATGCCTACGGCTCGCCACTTATTGTAGCCCAGTCCGACCAAGGGCAGGGCGACGGCCAAGCCTTCGGGAATATTTTGCAGGGCTATGGCAATAGCCAGAACCACGCCGTTTTTCATCTCCCCGGAACCAAAGCTGACGCCGACCGACATGCCTTCAGGAAAGTTATGGATGGTGATTGCGATGATGAACAGCCAGACTTTTTTTAGGGAACTCAGGTGAGTATCGGAAACTGACTCAAAATGCACATGCGGCAATTGGCGGTCGGCGTAATGCAAAAACAGGGCGCCGATCAGCATGCCGAAAGATACGATATAAATACCTTTCCCCGGCGATACCAGGTTGCCGTATGCCATGCCCGGAACCAGCAGGGAAAATGCGGTTGCGGCCAGCATGACGCCGGCGGCAGCGCCGAGCATGCTATTGAACAGGTTTTGGGAGATGTTTTTGAAAAACAGGGCGGGTAAGGCGCCAAGGCCTGTCGCCAGTCCGGCCAGGATGCTGGCAAAAAAACCGATAACAACAATCCGTCCGAAAATTAAATACAAAGCGCCGAACACCACCAACTGCGACAACAGGAATAATCCCGCCACTGTCGCCCAACGTTTTAGCGGCGGCATCGCCAGCAGTTTTTGATAGTTTTCGCTGGATTTTATGGCGTCTGCCTGGTCTTCAAAATAGCGTTGCAATTTAGTTACAGTCTTTGTCGTTAAAGTCATAAGGTTTACCTGCATCAGCTTGTTTTGGAATGTGCGCCAAGCATTATAACCAAATACCCATAACTTGGGTTTGTTTGTGGTGGATTGCCTTGAGCCCCCTGTGTTCGCTTTTCAGTGATATAGGAATATTTCCTTTTGTCGGCCGCTGTCTAGTGCCTGAGTAATGGTTTGGCTATGATGGCGGTATTATTTATCTGGAGCGAAGAATGAAAAAATTGACATGCACACTACTCGGGCTAAGCCTGACGGCGGCCGGTGCCGTATCGGCCAAGGATAAGCCGCTGGATCTGGGTATCATAGACGTTGTCGGCGTTACACCACTGCAAAGCAGCCAGGTTGCCGCAGCTAAAATACCGGCGAATATCCAAACCGTTTCTTCCGAACAGCTGGAAAAAGCCCAAAGCATCACCCTGGCGGATTATATCAACCGCTATCTGGGCAGCGTGCATGTCAATGAAGCGCAAAATAACCCGTTGCAGCCCGATATTTCTTATCGCGGTTTTGTCGCTTCGCCGCTGTTGGGATTGCCGCAAGGGTTGTCGACCTATGTTAACGGCGTCCGGTTTAACGAACCGTTTGGCGACACGGTTAACTGGGATTTGATTCCTGAAGGCGCGATTGATTCGATGGCGTTATATCCGGGCTCTAACCCGGTTTACGGCTTGAACAGTTTGGGCGGCGCCATATCGATCAAGACCAAAACCGGGTTTTCGGCGCCCAAGCATGAGATTGAAGCTTACGGCGGCTCTTGGGGCAGGCATTCCGAGGAGTTAAGCAGCGGTTGGAATAACGGGACCTGGGGCTATTTTTTAGACCTGCATCACTTTGAGGAAGACGGGTGGCGGGATTTTTCACCGACCAAGGCCGATCAGGCGTTCGGCACCTTGAGCTGGCGCGGCGATAAAGGTTCATTAGACCTGACCTTGGGCGGCAACGATAACAATATGCGGGGTAACGGTGCTGCGCCGATCCAGTTGCAGCAGCAAGACCGGGCGGCGGTGTTTACTCATCCCGACCAAACCGTCACCCGGATGTTCTTTTCCGAATTGGCGGGCAGTTACGATCTGGCTGATGATATTGAAGTGAGCGGCAATGCTTATTTCAGGCAGAACCGGATCAGGACCTTTAATGGCGATAACAGTGATTATGACGCTTGCCAACTCCCTGGCAATGCCGGAAATTTGTGTGAAAGTCCTGGCCCCGATGAGCAGGAAGTTGAGGATATTAACGGCAATGAAGTGCTTGCCGACGATGCGGTTGAAGGCGCAACCAACAACACCAGTCAAACCTATATGCGCAGCCGTGGCGGTACCTTGCAGACGGCGTTTGCACGGGACTTGTTTAAGCATAAAAACAACCTGACGGTAGGCACCAGTTACGATTATGCCGAGGTGCATTTCGGTTCGGATACCGAGCTTGGCTCATTGACCGACACGCGGGGCACAACCCAAAGCGGGATTCTTGTCGATGAATCTCGAGTCCGTTTGCATACCAATACCTCAACGGTAGGCGTATTCCTGACCGACAGCTTTTCCATTACCGATGACCTGACCGCGACCATTGCCGGGCGTTACAACTATAGTCACATCAACATGGAAGACAAATATATAAAGGATCCTTTAAAGACCCTGGACGGTTCGCATACCTTTGATCGGCTTAATCCTTCCGCAGGGTTGACTTATCAAATCAGGGATAACCTGAATGTGTACGGCAGCTATAGCGAGTCGGCGCGTGCGCCGACGCCGATGGAATTAAGCTGTGCCGATCCGGCTGCTCCGTGTAAATTGCCTAACTCGTTTGTGGCCGATCCTCCGTTGGAACAGGTGGTTGCTAAAACCTGGGAAGGCGGTTTCAGGGGCGATTTGGATGAGCTGTTGGGCAAGGGCGATTTGAAATGGAACCTAGGCTATTTCAACACCATTAATCACAATGACATTATTTTTCGCCGCGATGCCGCCAGCGGCTTGATCAGCCAAGGCTATTTCAGCAATGTAGGCAAGACCCGCCGCTACGGCATAGAAGCGGGGACGACAATTAATTATCCGCAGTTGTTTAGCGGTATTGACGACTGGCATTTTTCGACCAACTATACCTATTTAAACGCCCGGTTTTTGGATGGTTTCGACATTCAGAATCCGCTGGATACGACTCAGGCGATGGCTGTTACCAAAGGCGACAGAATTCCTGGTATCCCCGAGCATATCTATAAGGCCGCTGTGGGTGTCGATTTATGGCAGCGTGTGTCGTTGGGCATTGACGGCATATACAGCGGCAATAAGTATTTCAGGGGCGACGAGGCCAATTCCACCGCGCCGTTAGCCGGTTACTGGCTGTTTAACGCCAAGGCGGAATACAAGGTGACCAAGAATTTTGCGGTATTCGGCAAGGTCGATAATATCTTCGACAAGAACTACAACTCTTTCGGTGTTTATGGG
>Ga0208512_100334_pt1 | contig 15812 bp, 13 predicted proteins | sample LakWasMet40_LOW7_2_FD_183880 | JGI IMG/M metagenome (GOLD analysis project Ga0208512, IMG submission 183880) | Freshwater sediment methanotrophic microbial communities from Lake Washington under simulated oxygen tension - Sediment Metagenome... | ecosystem: Environmental > Aquatic > Freshwater >...
CCATCAGCAGTTCCTGACGCAAAATCTTGAGCACGTGGGTCACCCCGGGGGCGCCGCCGGCGGCGAGGCCGTAGACATAGGGCCGGCCGATCTGCACCGCCGATGCACCGAGCGCGAGCGCTTTCACAATGTCCGTGCCGCGCCGGATGCCACCGTCGACGATCACGGGCACGCGGCCATTGACGGCCTCCACCACCCGCGGCAACGCCTCGACGGTGGCGGGCTGGGTGTCGAGGCAGCGGCCGCCGTGGTTCGAAACGATGATGCCGTCGGCCCCGGACTTGAGCCCGATCTCCGCATCAGCGGGGTTCATCACGCCCTTGAGCAGCATGGGCACCTTCGTGAACGTGCGCAGCCACTCGATGTCCTTCCACACGAGGTTAAGCGGTTGGACCACGTCGAGGGTCTGGATCGAGGCCGGGTCCCGGATGCCGACATAATGCGGATACGTGACCCCGGGCGGCAGTTGCACCGGAGCGCGCATCTGGCGGTTTCGCGCCCCGTCGAGCGGACTGTCCACCGTGACACACAAGGCCTTCACGCCCGCCGCTTGCACGCGCTCGACCAGGGCGCGCGTCAGGCTGCGATCCTTGGAGACATAAAGCTGAAACCAGACCGGTTGAGTTGCCACCGCCATCACGTCCTCGATGCTGGTGTTCGAACCGGAACTAAGGACCATCGTCGCACCGAACGCGCCGGCGCCCCGCGCCGTCGCGAGTTCGCCCTCCGGGTGCGAGAGCCGGTGACTGGCGGTCGGCGCCAGCAGGATCGGCGTCGGCATCCGTTGCCCCAAGAGGGTCGTCGAGCAATCCAAGCCCGCCAAGTCCCGGAGCACCCGGGCCTGGAGCCGGATGTCGCGATACTTCTCGCGGTTCCAACGCACGGTAATCTCGTCGGCCGCGGCACCGGCCACGAAGTCATACACCGTGGGCGGCATCACCGTGCGTGCTGCCGCCTCCACGTCGTCGAGGTTCAGCAATGGCTCCAGGGCCTGGGTGCCCGGCGCCGGTGGCGCGGGAGGGAGAGCACCTGTGGTTGCGGAGCCCTCGAGGGAACTGAGGGCCAGGCCACTGACGCCCAGCGCCGCCATGAATTCTTTGCGGGTGATCGGGGGATTCATTGGAGGGTTTTCAAGTAGGCAATCAGGTCACGGCGCTGTGCCTCGTCGGGCAGGCCGGGGAACGGCATGGTGTTGCCCGGCAGCGCCGCCTGCGGATCGCCGAGAAACTCGAAAAGATTTTCCTCGGTCCACGTCCGCTTGGCGTTGCGCAGGGCGCGGCTGTAGCGGAAACCGGGCACGCTGGCCGCGGGGCGGCCAAACACCCCCTGCAGGTTCGGGCCCGGGTTCGGCACCTCCTCCGCGGCGTCACGATGGCAGGCCGCACACGTGGCAAAGATCCTGCGGCCACGCTCGGTGTCGGCCGGTGACGACTCGGCGCCGGCCGCATGCGCGGCGCCGGTCAGTCCAAGGAAAATGATCAGCGCAATCATGAGAGCCGTCCGGGTTTGGCGGTGTAGCGCGCCAGGTCGTCGCCCAGCCGCAGCGCGAGCGCGGCGACCGGGCCCGTGGGATTGTGCCCGGCGTTGTGCGGGAAGACCGATGCGCCGACGACGAAGAGATTCTCGACCTCCCAATGCTGCAACCGGGGCGAGACCACGCTCGTGGCCGGATCCGCGCCCATGGGCGTGCCCCCGGTGACGTGGGTGCCCTGATAGAACCGTGCATCGAATGGCGCCGTGCGGGGAGCCGCCGGGCCCAGGATCGTCGCGCCCATCGCCTTGGCGATGCGGGCGGCCTGGCCGGTGCAATACGCGGAAAGCTTTTCCTCGTTCACGCGAAAATCGAATGTCATCCGCAGGAGTGGCTGCCCGAAAGCGTCGGTGTAATCCGGATCGAGGTCGAGGTAGTTGCCGCGATGCGGGTAGCAGCTGCCCTGGACGCCGATGGAAAAACTGTGGGCATACCACTCCGCATTGGCGCGTTTCCACGCCGTGCCCCAACGGGGTGTCCCCGGTGGCAGGCGCCGCGCCCCAATGGGCCGGCCGCCCGTCACGTTCACGCCGATGTAGCCGCCGCCGAGGAAGCCCAGCCCGGCGTGGTCGAAATTGTCGTCATTGAACTCGTCAATGATCGTGCCGGTGCAGCCGGCGCCCAGGAAGGGATTGATCCACCGGTCGCGCATGAACACGGCGATGCCGGAATTCGCCTGGTAACAGAAATTCCGGCCGACCGCGCCGGTGGCGGTCGCGGGATCGTAGGGTTGGCCGAGTCGGCCGCTCAGGAGCAGCCGCGTGTTCGTGAGCGTGAACGCCGCCAGCACCACCGCGTCGGCGGGCTGGAACAACTCCTCGCCGGTCGCCAGGTCAAGGTAGCGCACGCCGCGCGCGCGGCGGCTCGCCGGATCATGTTCAATCGCGAGGACGTGGCTGTGCGTCCGGAGGGTAAAGCCGGGCTGACGGGCGAGCCAGGGATAAAGCAGCAGGTCGGGCGTGCCCTTGGCGTTGGCCTCGCAGATGAACCGCTCACAGTGTCCGCAATACTGGCAGGCGCCAAGGCGCATGCCGTCCGGATTTTCGTAGGCGCCGCTGGACAGCGCGGCGGGCGACGGGAACGGCCGGTAACCGAATTCCCGGGTCACGACGTCCTGAAAAATCTGCCCCGCCTCCGTGCGCTCGAGCGGGGCCTGCGGATACGGATTCTGGCGGGGGGCCTCGAAGGGATTCCCGCCGGGCTGGATGACGCCGCGCAGGTTGCCCGCCTGGCCGGAGACGCCAAACAGCTTCTCGAAGAGATCGTGATACGGCTCAAGTTCGTCGTAGCGCACGCCCCAATCGCGAATCGGCATGTCCTCCGGGATGGCTTGGGGCCCGTAGCGTTGCTCGAAGCGCGAACGCAGCGACAGGTTGTAGTCGGCCCAGCGAAATACCTGCCCACCCCAGTGGCTGCCCGCACCGCCGACGCCCGTGCCGGGCAGAAACGCGGCCAGTCGCCGCATGGGCCGGGCCGTCGCCGTGGCTTCGCGGCGAAACGTGTAGGTTTCCGTGGCGGCGTCCTGCATCAGCCCGGTGCGGACGTCCCACCGCAGTTCGTCGCGCTGCGTCGGCAGCCGGCTCTCCGCGCCGCCATGGCGATCACCGCCGCGTTCGAGCACGACCGTGCTGATTTGCCGCCGCGCCAGCTGGCGTGCGACGAGCCCGCCGGCCAGACCGCCACCAACCACCACGACGGAACAGTGCGGCAGCGTCCTCATCTCAGCCAAAATCCTCCATCGACTGCGGCGCCCTGGCGCCAGGGAATGGTTTTCCGCGATAGCGCACGATGTTCAGGCCGTTCACCGCCGGCAGTCCGGGATAGCCGATCATCTTCCAGAAGACCTTGTCGCGGTTGCCGCCATGAATCGGGTCCGCGAAGCACGCCTGCTCAAACAGCGGGTAGACGAGCTCATCGAACCAAGTGTGCAGCGCCACGGCCGGGTGCGCGGCCCGGCCGCTCGCGACGGCCTGAAGCAGCGCATCAGCCTCCGGCGAAGAAAGCGCGGCAAACGCGCGGCCGTGTTGCTGACGGCAAAACTCGTCGGTTGCCGCCAGCCCGAGTTTGAAGAACCGCTCGGGCGTCAGGGGCAACTGGTAGCCGTCCGCCGGCGCCCCGGGCCGCCACGGCCCCCGCTGATACAAACGCTCCCCGCGACCAAACGCCCCGGCCAGCTGCCGGTCAATGTAGACCGCGAGACCGCAGGCGACGCCGCCCGGGGTAAATTCGTCCGCCGGGCACATCACCTCGACCAGGCGTTCGACGAATGCCGCCTCATTTGGTCCCAGCGACTGGTAGATGACCGGCGCGGCGTCGGCCGGACCGGCGGAAGCGGCCGAGGGAGCGGCCGGCTGCACCGTTCCAGGCAGCATGGCCAATCCGGTCAGTGCCGTGGCCGCACGCAGAAACTCGCGACGCCCGTGTCCGCCGGGATCCTCGGAATGGGCTGCGGTAGGCATGAGGGGTAAAGGGAGAAGCGAGACCGGAACGGCGCGATGCGAGTCAGGGATAACTGGGGAATTCACTGGTCGGCGGAGGCCCGGACCCCCGTCGAGTTGGCATGATTATTTACCAAGCATCCCAACCACGATGAATGAGGGTTGCTCGTGGCGGGTTGCCCGGTCCGAACTCATCATCCCTCACGCTGGAACGTGGGCTGAATGGTCAACCCACCAACCCATCTGCGCGGCGGGAACGGAAAAGTGCAACCGGTGCGCAGCAGGCGGGCTGCGCACCGGAAGACAATTTACCGGGTCCGGATCATACCCAGGCACCGGCTAGAAGCTGTAGGCGGCGTGGAAGGTGAAACTGCGCCCGATGTTGGTTTCGAGCAGCGTCGCCGAGTTGATGGCCTGCGGGGTGAGGCCATCGAAGACGTTTTCAACCTCAACCTTGAAGGACCAATGCTCGTTCAGGTTGTAATTGGCGAACACCTTGACGACCGGATCCGAGTCATTGGTGATGAAGGTCGGCTTGCCGGCAAAGGTCAGCGCGCCGGTGGCCGTTACACGACCGCTGGTGCGATAACCGCCGACACCGAGGGCCAGCCCCTTGGCGCCGCCATCGCGGAAGCTGTATTTTGCGAGCACGCCGATCGTGGACTTGTAAGAGTCGTCCACGGGGGCGCCGTTCTGATCCCTGACCTTGCCGGAATAGAAATTGGTGACCACTTCGAACTGCCGGGAAAGGCTGAGCGAGATTTCACCGTCAATGCCCTTCTGCTCCGTCTTGCCAATGATGGTGTTGAAGGAGCGACCGTCGGGCAGCACGCCGCCGAAGACCGCCAAGCCGGTGGTATCCAGCTCGAACACCGAGAGGGTCGCGTTGAGCTTGTTGTCCATCAGGCTGACCTTCACGCCCACTTCCTTGCCCTTGCCCGAGGCACCCGGGACCGACGTGCCGTCCGCCAGAATCGCCGTGGGACTGGACGGCAGCTGGGTGTTGGCCGTCATGGCATAGATCGCCAGTTTCTTGTCCAAGAACTGGGCCACCACGCCGACCCGATGCAGGTTGGCGTTCACCTTGGCCAGCGTGGCGGTGTTAATGAGATAGTTGGCAAGATTGTTGGTCTCGTCCTTGAATTTGGCGAAGCCACCGACGAGGAGCAGATGGTCTTTGATGACCTCGACGTTCTGCTGGATGTAGAAGTTGGAGAACTCGCTGCGGACGCGGTTGCCCGGATTGGCCGGGGAAACAAAGGAACTGAGCGGCAGCGCCGGCATCGTGTTCATGTCGAGACCATCGATCGGGCGCGTCGCCAGCCGAACTCCCGTGCCGCCATAGTTCTCATTGTTCCAGAGCTTGTTGGAGGCCTTCTGCATGGTGACGTTCAAACCGAAGGTGGTCTGGTTCTGCATGCCGGCGATTTCGTAGCGGCCATTGGTGTCCCACGCGATCGAGGCATTCTCCAGGTGGATGTTGTTCTTGCGGTTCAGGAACGTGATCGTGCGTGTGTCCCAGTTCACACCGCCCGTGGGGAGAACCACGCTGCCGATGCGGTGCATTTTGTTCCAATCCAAGCCGATCCTGGTTTCCCAGCCGCTGAACAACTGGTGCACCGCATTCGCGCGCACCCCGTTGTGGGTGTGGGTCTCGGTGGCGCCAGGAGGCAAAAAGGTGCTGCTCTCGCGCCCATTGCCCGTGAAGATCTTGCCGTTCGGCTGCAGCACCGCGGTGGGATTGGAAGGACGGGCGATTTCCTGGTAGTCATAGGCGAGCATCACGCTTGTCTTGTCATTGTCCCATTGAAAGCTGGGATGCAGCATCGTCCGGTCTTCCTTGGTGTTCTTGAAATAGCCATCTCCGCGCGAACCGCCGCCGACCAGCCGGTAGTTGAGCTGGCCGTCGCCGACTTTTGCGATGGGGCCGGTGAAGTCACCCGAGACGCGATACAGCCCGTAGTCCGTGATGCTGGTCCGGATCGAGGCCATCGACTTTGCCTGCGGCCGCTTGGAGGTCTTGTTGACGACGCCCGAGAGCTGCGAGTTGGGATAGAGCAAGGCGGCCGGCCCGCGGATGATCTCGATCGAATCGATGAAGATATTATCCATGTAGACCGTGCGGGTGGTCATGCCATCGACGACCGGGTAGGTCGAAAAGGCGTTGCTGCCGCGCAGTTGGTAGAGTTCACCACCAAATTTCGGCACACCACCCACGTAGACCATCGTCTTCGCCAGGTCGAACTCGCCGATATCATCCATCATGTCGCGGGTGACCACCGTGATAGCCTGCGGGATGTCGACGGTCTGCTGCTGCGTCTTGAAAGGGGTCGCGCTTTTGGCGATGTAACCACTGTCCTGCGTCGAGTTCACGCGGTAAACCGAGAGGTTGAGAACATCACCCGATTCCTTTTTGTCGGTAGCAGCGGTGGCGGCAACTTGGGCGTGGGCGGCGGTGAGAGCCAAACAAGTCGCACAACAAATCAGTGCACGACGACACAAACGATCTATCTCGGTAACGATGTTCATGGTGGGTTAGTTGGGTTTAGAACCAGCTTGCAAACACTGTATACAGACCAATACATCTGTGCCCACCCGTCAACACCATTCCTGTGCCCGTCTGCAGTTAAACCAAACTTCCGTTATAACATCTGAATGAAGTCCATGAATGCATCCATCGACTTAGTATCGCATCCTCTAATGTCGGTCGTTGCGCCAGCCCGGACGGCTCAATTCTGTTGGAGCGGACTGGGCGCGCTGGCCCTCGCTGCGGTGCTGCTGCCAGTTCGGAGCCCCGGAGCGCCCGTGAATCCTGGCCTCGCCGGGAAAGCGCGTGAAGTGCTCGAACGCGCCTTGCGCGAAGATTCGGGCTTCGCCCGGATCCACGCCGCGGAGGCCTTGCTTGATACCGGGAACGGGGAAAACGTGCCCGCTGCCTTTCTTCCCTACCCGTCGCCCACGGACACCGGGTCAAACAACCGTGCTCGAATCGGTATCTGGCGTGTCATGGCCCTGGCCAGCACCACGCCCACCGAACGGGAAAAATGGATCAGCCACGTCCGCCTGGTCGCGCTTGATCCGACCGCCTCCGACCGGTTGCAGGCGGTGGAAACCTTGGGAAAACTCCAAGTCCAACTTGCACCCGACGAGTTGCAGGCAATCCGGCAATGGGCGGCAGAATCTGTCCCGGCCATCGCCCCGTTTCCGTGGTGGGTGCTCCACCTCAATGGCGCGCCGGACGCTCTCCCCAAGATCGTGGCCGCCCTTGGGACCGCGGAGCCGATTGCCCGTCTGCGTGCGGCTTACATTCTGAAGCGCGACAAGTTGACGGGAGCAGGCGCCGGTGTCGCGCTCGCTCGCGCATGGGCGAGTGAGCCCCCCGACTCTCCGGCTTATCCCTACGTCCTGTGCGCCCTGGCCACCCTCGGGGACGATTCAGCCCAGCAAAGGGAGTGCCTCGACCGGCTCGGAAAGTTGATTGCGCCGGGTGTCAATGCCGCCGGCCAATACGAAGCCTGCCTGACCTTGATGCAGTTGTGGCCAGCGGAGAACGTCGGGAAATTCGCCCACCTGCTGGACTCGCCGGATGCGGATACGCGCGTCGGAGCCGCGTGGGCTGTTCTCCATCTCTCAAGGGGCAGCCCCTGAACCAGACGCTCACCGAATCCAGCAGCGCCCTCGCCGCTCCTGTCGCACACTAAATTAACAACATCGGTGTTGACACTCACTAACCACGACTAGAAATACTATTGTATACACGCTAAGATCACCAACGATGTTTTTTGATACGCGGTTAAACTCTTCGGGGTCTTTGGCTTCAAAATCTTTCTTCAGGCCTGATGCATAACATTTTAATTATTGGCTGTGGCAGCATAGGAGAGCGTCATCTCCGTTGTTTCCAGAAAACCGGCCGGGCGGCCGTGACCGGTTGCGATGCCAGTGCGCCGCTGCTGGCCTCCATCGCCCAGACCTACGCGGTGCCGACGGTCACCGACTGGAAGCAGGCCGTGGCGCAGCAGCGCTATGACGCCGCCGTGATCTGCACCCCGGCCCACCTGCATGTCGCGATCGCCACCGAGTTGCTCACCCTCGGGCTGCATGTGCTGGTGGAAAAACCCCTCTCCCAGTCGCTCGCCGGGCTGGATGGCCTTTTCGCCGCGCAGCAGCGCTCGGGTCGCAAGGCAGCCGTGGCCTATGTGCTGCACGTCTACCCGCTCCTGAGCGCGGCCCGGGACTTTATCCTGGGCGGATCCCTGGGGCCGGTGCTGCATGCGACCAGCACCAACGGGCAGTATTTTCCGGGCGGACGTCCGGCCCACGCGGTCCACTACTCCAAGACCTACTACCGGGATCGGAAGCTGGGTGGCGGGGCCATCCAGGATGCGCTGACCCACACCGCCAACTGGTTTGAGAGCATCCTCGGCCCGACCGACAGCGTGATGTGCGACTGCTCCCATCAGGCGCTGCCGGACGTCACCGTGGAGGACACGGTAAATGTGAGCGCCCGCAACGGCGCGACCCTCGTCAACTATACGTTGAACCAGTTTCAGGCGCCGAACGAAGCCACCCACCAGTTCAACACGGCCAAGGGCAGCGTGAAGGTCGAGCTGCACAACCGCCGCTGGGGGTTTATGCGCCTGGGCGACAAGGACTGGACCTGGCACGAGGTGCCTCCCTCCGACCGCGACGGACCCTTCACCGAGCAGGCCAACCGCTTCATCAACCTGATCGAAGGCAAGCCGACGCAAATGTGCTCGCTTGAGGCCGCGGCCCACACCCTCCGCTTCAACCTCGCCGCGCTCGCTTCCGCCGACTGCGGCGCCCGCGTGCACTGCGCGCAGGTCCTCGGTTGATTTCCCCGCCATGAAAACCGCCGCCCCTTCCCGCCCGACCAAGAGCCGCCGCACCGCGCAGGTGACGGCCCGGCGGGCCGCCCGCCCCACCGTGCGCGACATCGACATCGATGTGAACCGTCGCCTGCTGAACAACTATCGTTACGTCGAGCACGAGGCCCTGATCCAGCTGGCCGGCTGGCTGCCCCGCGCGGCGACCTTCGAGCTCAAGTGCGAGATGGGCCGCTCGCTTTGGGAATACTCGCAGCACGTCAACTCGCTCTACCTCCGGCTGCGCGAGATCCAGTCGCCGGCGTTCCAGAAGCCCACGGATGAGGGACTGGTCAGCTTGGTGGCCGAGTTGCTCCATGCCCCCGATGAGTTCGCCTACGCCTGCGGCTTGTATCGCGTCGTCATCCCGAGCCTCATTGCCTCGCTCGAGACCCACGAGACCGCGACCTTTCCGAACAGCGATCAGCCCAGCGTCCATGTCATCGGCCACGCCCTCCTCGACCTGCGGGCCCAGCTGCGCCGGGTCGAGCCGATCCTGCGCCGCGCCGAGCGCGCCGGCCAGTTCACCGCCCGCACGCGGGCCTGGGAGCGCTATATCCGCGGTCTGCTGGCGGCCTGCGGCGGGATCAGCGGCGGCGAGCGTCGTCACGCAGCCCCGGCGGCCCCGGCTTGTCGTGTTGAGTTTGTCGCCCCGCGCGAGGCGGCGCGCGACGGGCGTTTCACCAACCTCTTCGCCGACCAGGGCGCCATGCCACCCGAGGACAACTACGCCGAGCACACGGTCGAGGAATTCGAGCGTTACTCGACCGAGATGCTGGCGGCCGAGACCGTTGCGCTCGTCCTCTTTGCCGTGCGTGGCATGCCATGGGAATTCCAATACGACAGTGCGCGCCACCTCTACGACGAGGTGCGCCACTGCCTCATGGGTTACGAGTGGATGCGCGCCCACGCGATGGACCCGTTCAAGTCGCCGCAATACCTGCACATCTACAAATGGCGCAGCCAGTTTCCGCCGGTGATGCAGTATTGCATGCTGACCATGGGCAACGAGGTCCACGCCTTCCCCTACCGCCACCGCCGCGTCGAGGCCCACCAGCAGTCCGGCGACAAGCTGAGCGAGCAGTTCGTCCGCTACGACATCGCCGACGAGACCCAGCACGTGCGCTTCGGCAAACGCTGGCTCCCCGAGCTGATCAAGCATGTCGGCGAGAAGCGCTCCCTCGAGAAATACACGGCTGACGTGATCGAGGTCTGGGAGCGCGAATACCGCACCGGCAAGTTGACGATCAACGTCGAGTAACAGCCACCGCGCCATGAGCCTTGTCCCGCAACCCTCCGCCATCCGCCTCGCCATGCTCGGCAGCACGCCGGGCAACGGCCATCCGTATTCCTGGAGTGCCATGTTCAACGGCTACGACCGCGAGGCCATGACGAAGGAATGCCCCTTCGCCGGCATCCCCGTCTATCTCAACAAGCAGCCGGCCGAGGGCTTCACCATTCCCGGGGCCAAGGTCACCCACATCCATTGCGAGGGTGGCGGCGGGTTCACCGCCGAGCACGTCGCCAAGTGCTCCCTCATCCCCCACGTCGTCGCCAAGGCCACCGATGTGATCGGGCAGGTCGACGCCGTCATCATCGCGACCGACATCGGCGCCGAGCATGTCGCGCGTGCCCGTCCCTTCATCGAGGCCGGCCTCCCGGTCTTCATCGACAAGCCGCTCACCGACAACGCGCCCGACCTCCAGGTTTTCCGCGAGTGGATCGCGCAGGGCAAGGCGATCATGTCCTCGAGCAGCATGCGCTACGCGAAGGAATACCTCCCCTACCGCATCTCCACCCGCGAGCTGGGCGACCTGCGCTATGTCAGCATCACGACGCCCAAGAGCTGGGAAACCTACGGCATCCACGCCCTCGAGGGCATGTATCCGATCCTCGGGCCCGGCTTCATCAGCGCGCGCAACACCGGCACCAAGGAGCGCAACCTGGTCCACCTGAAGCACCGCAACGGCGCCGACGTCGTCGTCGTGGCCAACTACGACATGTTCGGCGGCTTCGGCCTGCTCCAGCTGATCGGCACCGCGGGGCACGTGAACGTCGCGACCGGCGACACCTTCTTCTCGTTCAAGTCCCAACTCGAGGCCTTCATCAGCTACCTGCGCACCGGCGTGCGCCCGTTCCCGATCACCGAGACCCTCGAACTCATGCAACTGCTTATCGCCGGCCTCCGCAGCCGCGCCGAGGGCGGCCGTGAGGTCCTGCTTTCCGAAATCTAGCCAACCATCTTATGAGCGCCCGTCCCAGCCGTATCCTCAAACTCCTGCGTGAGAACCAGCTTCCCACCGTCATGAAGGTCAACCTGTCCGAACCGCGAGTGATCGAGATCGCCGGCCTCTGCGGCGTCGACGCGGTCTGGCTGTGCACCGAGCACGTGCCCAACGACTGGATCGGCCTGGAGAACCAGATCCGCGCCGCCCGGGTGCACAACATCGACGCACTGGTGCGCGTCGGCCGCGGCAGCTACAGCGATTACATCCGCCCCTTCGAGGCCGGCGCGCAGGGCATTATCGTGCCGCACGTCGCCAGCCGCGCGGAGGCCCGCCAGATCATCGACTGGGTCCGCTTCCACCCGGTGGGCAAGCGCGCGCTCGACGGCGGCAACATCGACGGCGAGTTCTGCCTCACCCCGATGGACGAGTATATCCGCCACTCCAACACCGAGCGCATCGTGATCCTCCAGATCGAGTCCCCCGAGGCGCTGGAAAACGTCGAGGAAATCTGCTCCGTGCCCGGCTTTGACGGCATCCTCTTCGGCCCGGGCGATTTCAGCCACCGCATCGGCAAGGCCGGCCAGATCGACGCCCCCGAGGTGGTCGCCGCGCGCAAGCGCGTGGGCGCCGCCACGCGCCAGCATGGCAAGTTCGCCATGACCGCCGGCCTCATCGCCCCCCTCGCCCAGCTGGTCGACGAGGGTTATCGCGTGATCAACATCGGGGCCGACGTCGTTGCCCTCACCGGCTACGTCAAGCAGCGCCTGGATCTCGTCCGCGGCCTCGTCGCCGAACTGCCGGCCGCGGTGCGCCCCCCGGTGCGTTCCCCCTACGCCTGAGCTCGCCCGGTCCCATGCGTCTTGCCCAACAGGTGGCGATCGTCACCGGCGGAGCCTCGGGCTTCGGCGAGGAGATCTGCCGGCAATTTGCCGCGCAGGGCGCCAGCGTCGTCGTGGCGGATATCAATGCCTCGCTCGGGGAAAAGAGCGTCGCGGCCCTCACCGCCGCGGGACACCAGGCCATTTTCCAGCGCACGGACGTCACGCAGACCGCCGACATGGCCGCCTTGGTCGCGGCCACCCTCGCCCGCTTCGGCCACCTCGACATCATGGTCAACAACGCGGGCATCAGCCACGCGAACCAGCCGATGCTGCAAGTCTCCGAGGCCGAGTTCGACCGAATCTACCAGGTCAATGTGAAGAGCCTCTACCTCTCCGCCGTCCATTGTGTCCCGCTCTTCCGCCGGCAGCGGCGCGGCTGTTTCATCAACATCGGCTCGACCGCCGCCGTGCGGCCGCGCCCGGGCCTCACCTGGTATAACGGCTCCAAGGGTGCGGTCGTGCTGATCACCAAGTCGATGGCCGTGGAACTCGCGCCCGACGGCATCCGCGCCAACGCCATCAATCCGGCCATCGCCGAGACGCCCCTTCTCACCACCTTCATGGGCGCCGAGGACACCGCCGCCAACCGGGCGCGCTTCACGGACTCGATCCCCCTGGGCCGTCTGGGGCGCGCGACCGACGTGGCCAACGCCGCCGTCTTCCTCGCCGAGCCTTCCTCCGAGTTCATCACCGGCGTCTGCCTCGAGGTCGACGGCGGGCGCTGCATCTGACCCCTTCCCTATGTCCACCACTGTCATCTCCCTGACCGGCAAGGTCATCATCCAGTTCGGCGGCACCGGCCTGCTCGGTCGCGCCCTCGTCAAGTCGCTGGCCTCGTCCGGCGCCACCCTTGTGGTGGCCTCCCGCAACCGCGCCGCCCTCCAGTCGCTCGCCGACACCGAGAGCGCCGCCGGCCGCAAGGTCTACATCGAGGAGACCGACATTGGGTCCGAGGCCTCCCTCACCTCCCTGCGCGACCGCGTGCTGGCCAAGCACGGCCGCGTCGACGGCATTGTCTTCAACGCCGTCAGCCGCCCGATGCGCACGATGGACGACGACCTCAAGATCTGGCGCGAGTCCATGGAGACCAACGCCACCGGCTTCTTCGCCACCTGCCGGGTCTTCGGCGACGCCATGGCGAAGCAGGGCGGCGGCAGCATCGTCAACATCGCCTCCATCTACGGCATGGTCGGCAGCAACCTCTCGCTCTACGAGGGCACGACGATGACCACCGCGCCGGACTATTTCTTCCACAAGGGCGGCATGATCAACCTCACGCGTTACCTCGCTTCGCACTACGGCGCCGCGAAGGTCCGCGTCAACGTGGTCTCCCCCGGCGGCATCTACAACCCCGAGACCCCGCAGGCGGCCGAGTTCATCAATCGCTATAACAAGGTCACGATGCTCGGCCGCATGTGCGACGCGGCCGAGGTCGGCGGCGCGGTCAACTTTCTTCTCAGCGACGGCTCCACCTACATCACGGGGGCCAACCTTCCGGTCGACGGCGGCCACACCGCCAAATGAGCCGCTGGTATTCGCTGGAGGGCAAGAAGGTATGGGTCACCGGCGGCGCGGGCTACCTCGGCTCGGCCATCACCGTCGAGCTCGACCGCGTCGGCGCCAAGGTCCTCTGTTTTGACCTTCCCGGCAAGGCTGAGGCGCTCGTGCGCGAGCATAAGTTGACTAACACCGTCCCGCTGAGCGCCGATATCAACAACGCGGCCGCGCTGCCCGCGGCGCTCGAACGCCTGCTCGCCGAGCACGGCGTGCCGGACGGCGTCGTCCACCTTGTCACCGCGTCCTCCTCGGGCAAAAGCCTCGAGGTCCTCTCGCCCGACGAGTTCCAGCGCACCTTCGACCTCGCCCTCACGCCTTCGTTCATCCTCTGCCGCACGCTGGCCGAGCGGATGAAGGCCAACGGCAAGGGCAGCATCATCCTCTTTTCGAGCATGTATGGCGTCGTGGCCCCGGATAAGAGCATCTACCACGACCCGATGGCGCCGAATCCCATCGACTACGGCGCGAGCAAGGCCGCCACGCTCCAGCTGTCGCGCTACCTCGCCATGCACTACGGCCCGTCCGGCGTGCGGTTCAACTGCATCACCCCGGGCCCCTTCCCGAACCCGACTGTGCAGAAGAATCACCCGGGCTTCATCGCCGACCTCAACAAGAAGACCGTGCTGCAGCGCGTCGGCCAGAACCACGAGATCGTGGGCCCCACCCTGTTCCTGCTCACCGACAGCGCCTCGTTCGTCACCGGACACAGCCTCGTGGTCGACGGCGGCTGGACCATCTGGTGAACCCGCCGGCGCCGACCTTCCCGGCGGTTTGGCCGGCGGACCCGCTGGTTGGCTCCAATAATTTGCCGGCGGTTCCTGCCCCAGCGGACCTCGGCCCCGGGTGGGTCGAACTGGGCCAGGCATGGCGGACCGCCCCGGAGCCTGGGTTGAACCGCGGCTGGGCCCGCATCCGCTGGGAGCAAGCCGGGTTGCTCTACGAGGCCTGTTTTCTCCAACTCTCGCCGGCCAACCGGGCCCGCGGACTGAATGCGCGGACCTGGGAAATGGGCGACATCGCGGAGTTCTTCCTGCAGGAAACGGCCACCGGCCGCTACCTCGAGCTCCACGTGACGCCGGAGAACCAACGCCTGCAGCTGGTCTGGCCTCTGGGCGGTCTCGACCGCTTTCGCGCGGGCACGGCCCGGCTGGAGGATTTTCTCGTCACGGACCCGCACTGGGTCCGCAGCGGGGCGGTGGTTCGGACCGATCACTGGGCCGCCAGTGCGTTCGTGCCCTTTGCCTGCCTCGGCTTGAAAGACCGCGGACACTTGCCCGCCTTGCGCACCGCGGTCTGCCGCTACGACCGCAGCCTCGGACCGGAACTGCTGTCATCGACCGCCCGGCTCTCGGAGCCCAATTATCACCGCCATGCCGAATGGGCCGAGCTGCGCCTGACGCGCTGAATCAGCCCACGTCGCAGCCGGCGCGGGGCGGCGGCATCTGGCCGCCAAATTTCCTGTGAAAATATTCCATGGAGCTGTTCACCGCCAGAGAACATCCCGCGTTATAGACGGGATGGTCGGACAGCCGAGGAGCGACATCGCCATCAGCAGCTCCTGACGCAGGAGCTTCATCACGTGCTCGACTCCGGCCGCGCCGCCGACCGCGAGCCCGTAGACGTAGGGCCGGCCGATGTGCACGGCCGCGGCGCCCAGCGCGAGGGCCTTGACCACATCCGTGCCGCGGCGGAAACCGCCGTCGACCATCACCGGCACGCGGCCGTTCACGGCCGCGACAACTTCGGGCAGGACCTCGATGGTGGCCGGCAGCGTGTCGAGACAGCGGCCGCCGTGGTTGGAAACAATGATGCCATCAGCACCTGCCGCGATCCCGGCCAGGGCATCCTCGCCGCTCATGATGCCCTTGAGCAGCAAGGGCACGCGGGTGATCGACCGCAGCCACTCGATGTCCTTCCACGTGAGATTGGCGGGGATCACCCGCTCGAGGGTCTGGATGGAGGAGGGTTCGCGCACGCCAGCCAGGTGCGGATAGGTGACGCCCGGCGGGATCGCCAGGATCTCGCGCTGCTGGCGGTAACGGGCGCCATCGAGCGGGCTGTCGACCGTCACGCAGAGTGCCTCGGCCCCGGCGGCCTGCACGCGCTCGACCAGCGCCGCGGTGATGGCGCGGTCCTTCACGACGTAGAGCTGATACCAGATCGGCGCGCGGGCGACCTTCATGAGATCCTCGATCGCAGTGTGCGTGCCGGAACTCAGGATCATCGTCGCGCCGACTGCTCCCGCGCCGCGGGCCGTGGCCAGTTCCCCCTCGGGGTGCGTGTAGCGGTGACCG
>Ga0208512_100340_pt1 | contig 15684 bp, 15 predicted proteins | sample LakWasMet40_LOW7_2_FD_183880 | JGI IMG/M metagenome (GOLD analysis project Ga0208512, IMG submission 183880) | Freshwater sediment methanotrophic microbial communities from Lake Washington under simulated oxygen tension - Sediment Metagenome... | ecosystem: Environmental > Aquatic > Freshwater >...
AGCGAAACCCTTGCGGTGCTGCTGGAGAACGGGGTGACCACGGCCGAGGCGTTGCGCATGACCGAACGGACCATCACGCACCGCACGCTGCGCCGCGCCCTTAGCGAGGCCACAGACCGGGTGCTGGAGGGCGAGAAGATCTCCGTGGCGCTTGGCCGGACGGGGTATTTTCCGGACCTGGTCCTGGATCGCCTGGCGGTCGGTGAAAGCACGGGGCACCTAGCCCCCAGTCTGCGGGACATCGCGCGGACCTACCGGCAGGAACTGGCTGTCCAGCTACAGGCTTTCTCGACCATCGTTTCAAGCGGCGTGCTGCTGTTCGCGTTCTCCTTCGTGGCCTTCATCGCCTACGCCATCATCTCGGCGGTCTTCCAGGTCAGCGCCAGTTTTAAGTTTTGAGCGGTGGGGGTGACGGGACGGAGCCCCGCGTCTATCTTATACCAAAGCAAACGGCGCCGAAGATTCGTCGTGGCGCCATCGATGATCCAGTAAAGACTCAGTCCCTATTAAAGTGCGGCGGTTGAACTCAGCGCTGAAGTTCAACCGAGACCACGCCAAAACTGGCGTTGAGCTGGCCCGAACTGGTCCGGTCTGTGGTGAGAGAGAATTGCTCCAGACCGATATAGGGAGCCCGCTTGGAAAGTTCGCGGTAGAACTTGAGCAGGGCAGGCAGATCAGTTCGTCGAAAGGTGACCTGCACGGCATGAAAGGCAAACTGACTGGTGCGTTCCGTGCGCTGGGCGCTGATGTCGGCAGTCAATCCGGCTTGGCTGGCCAGGGCGTTGAGTTCGCCCACCAGTCGCGTGGCGTTCAACGTTCTGGCCGGGTCCAGACTTTGCGTGGCGGCAAGCGCCGCCGCGTCAATGGCGGGAGCATTTTTCAGCCAGACCTGCTGCGTGGAAAGTTCGGTCTCGGCGCTGCGCCAGTCCTGCCAAAGCAGCCGGCTGCGGTTCCAACTCCGGCCCGTCCATATCACTAGGGCCAGCAGGAAGAAGGCTAGCAGAAGCACCTTCTCCCGCAGGGCTCGTTTGATGAAAAAGGCCCTCACGGAGCGCCCTCCTGGTGCAGGGCTGCCGGTTTGTAGGTGAGGGCGAGCACGAACGAGGTGATGCCTTCGCGGGAACGAAGATCGCGGGTTTCCACCGAAGCCACTTCGGGCACAGCCCGCAGGGCCGTCTCGTATAGCCCGACATCCGCCGCATTGGTCGTCTGGGCCTCGATTTCCATGACATGCAATCCGTTGGTGACCGCGCGCAGAAATTGGACCGAGGTGGGCCGAACGCCATTCGCCACGGCCAGCATCTCCAAGGGCAGCAGCCGGCGCTGGGTCATTTCCTCAATGCGCCGGCTGATCGACTGGGCCGTCTCGATTCGTGCCACGCCGGCGGACTGGCTCTGCACCTGCGCATTGCGGTCAGTCAGGCGAGCTTTCGCCGCAACCAGTCCGGCCTCCACCAAGGCCAGCAGTGCCAGTCCCGCCAGACAGCCTTGGAGACCGCGCCACAGGATCGTATCGCGCTTCCGGAGATTCTTCTGCTCTGCCAGAAATTCCTTGTCCCGCACATCCGCGGTTTCAAGGTCGGCGCGGTTCAGAATTTTGGCCGGACCGGAGAATTCCCGGACCACAGCGCCGGGCAGTTCGACCCGCTCGCCGATTTCAGCCACCAAGCTGGCGCGCAAGTCAGTTTCCGCCAAACCTCCCCTCTCTCGGGCCATGACGGCCAGCGGCAAGGTGGCGACTCCATCCCATGCCACCGCGGTAATCTCGTTCTCATCGGGCCATAGCAAGATGGTCGAAGTTGTGGGGATATCGTTCAGCTGCGCAAGAAACGACGGCACCACCGCCACGGCGTCTGTCCACGTGGCGGTCTCGGCTGCGCTGAAACGTTTCCTATAGGCCGCAAAAACGAGCGCGGAGTCGCCGCCGGGCGCAAGCAGATAGCCATAGTAGAGCTGGTTCACCGGAAAAGACGCCCGGTTCTCCAGTGCCAATTCGATCTGGCGAACGGGGCTTCCCTCTGCGGCCAGCGGCACGACCCGCACAAAAAACCTGTTGGTCGGCAGCAGGACGGTCCCGGGAGGCACAGGTGGGGATGGATCACTCATGCGCAGCAAACTCGTTTGGTGCGAGAGTGGTTGATTCCATATCCTCCCGAATCTCCAGCACCTTGAACGGGTAGTCCAACTTTTTGACGACGGGGCCGGCATTTTCTTGCGGGGCGGGCGCGGCGGTTTGATCAGCGGGCAGGATCGGCACCGCCAAGGTCGCTCCGCCGGGTGGGGCCACGACAGCACTCATGCGGAAAATCGCCATTCCATCCCGCACCGTGACAGTGATCCGCACAGCCGCCGTTTCGGTGCCGAAGGCCTGCATGGGGGCGGACCCGAATACCACGGCGGCTTCGCTGACGGAATGGAAAAAACCCGGGCGGCCGGCACGTTTCTGCTGCTTCAGGAAGGTCTGCATGGCATCCATCTGGTCGGGAGCCAGGCCGCCAACGGCCAGTGCCACCGGATTGGCCGCATTGAGGTTCATCCGGTCAAAGGAGTAGAGCGAGACGTTGGCCGCGAAGTCGCGGGCGAGTGGTGTGGGCTGGCCGTCACGGTCGAAAAAGAAATCCCGCGCGGTGGCGACTGAGGCCAACTCCGCGAACGAGCGCAGCGGCCGGCCGGCGGGATGATGCGGCAGCGCGGCCCGCTCATATTGGCTAGCGGTCGCCTCCACCGATTTGGAGATATGGTCGGTCCGGGTCCATACCAGCAAGGCGTCCGCCACCCGTTCCGCATCGCTGCGCGGCAGTCCGAGGATTTCCAAGAGCACCTCCAAAGTGGCGGCGTCCGCCCGGGGCAGTGAGAGCTTGCCGCTTTCATCTTCGAGGGCGACGGACACGATCCGGCCGTCGGAGGGAGTGTAGCCGGCATATTCAAGCGGTTGATCCCAACCTTGGGCCGAACTGAACAGGCCCCGGTCATGGGCCCGGAAATCGGCGAGCACGGCGAGGGTTGTCTCCAGCGCCGAATAGGCCTCGCGTCGCAAACGAGCCTGATCGGCCGCCCGGACATCTGTGAGCAGCTCGGTGCCAGCCCGATGCACAAACTTGGTCAGCAGGAAAGCCACCAACAAGACAGTCACCAGGACCAGCAGGATCACTGAGCCCCGGATGCGGCGGTGGTTGGATTGCGAGCCAGAGTTCATGCTTAGAAGGCAGGCAGTGCGCCAGGCGATACGGGCAACATGAGACTGGTCTCGGCGGTCATCTTCCCGTGGGTAAACCGCAAAGTCAGGCGATCCGGCGGCAGCCACTGGCCGGCGCGATCCTTCTGCAATCGGGGCATACTTTGCCACGATTTGAAATCTGGTTGATAGTAGTCGTAGCTGATGGATTGCCCGAACGGACTGAGGAGCGCTCGGCGGGCAGGATTATCGGCAAAGTCCTGCTCGAAACGGGAATGCCAATAGAGCAGGAGTCCCTGCCCCTCCTCGATCGCCAGCGAACAGGCCACGTCCGGCAGAGGTTGTTCAGGCCAGGGCAGGACCCGGTCGCCTTCCGGCAGCGTGAAGGTGAGCAGGACCTCGGTGCCGCCGCGCATGATCCGGACTTCCCGGGGGCGCACCGGCCGGTCTGTTCCGCCGAGGGCTTCAGGAGCCAAGGCCGCACGGCGCAGCAGATTTTCCACGTGCCGGGTGACCGCGCGAACATGCTGGTTGAACAAGCGTTGCTCGTTGTTGCGCCCCCAGATGTCACCCATCGAAAACACGAACACGCTCAGCGCGGTGAGCAGTGCGGCCAGCACCGCCACCGCCAGCAGGATCTCCAGCAGGGTGAACCCGCGGGTGGTTTTTGGATTCATGGCGCGTTCCTCCGCTCCAGGCGTTCGCGGGCCGACTGGCGCAGTTTGTCCCGCGTCCCCGGATCAGACCAGGTGGGACGCAGGAGCAGGAATTTTTCGATATTCACCCATGGCTCAGCCCGGGCCGGGTCGCGGATTTCACAGCGGAGCTCGACTTGAAACAGGTCAGCCACCGCCGCTTCCTCGATTTGCGCCGACCAACGCACCGCGCGATTGCCCGGCAGGGCGAGGTCACCGCCCTGCTCCGCTTTCTTGCGGTCAGATTCGGCCAGCAAGGCGGAACGAATGAAGGCCAGACCTTGATCCTGTTGGTTGCGCCGGGCGACCGCATCATAGCCGTTCAGCACGTTGACGTAGGTGGCACCCAGCACCACGACCGCGAGCGCGAAGATGGCAAGACTGACCAATACCTCGAGCAGGGTGAAGCCGGGCCTGCAGACCTGGGGACGGAGACCACGCATGGCTAACGATCAAGCCCGAGCACGGGGGCGCAAGTCCAGGGATCGATCAGCAGAAACTGGGGCGCCCCCTTCTCCCGGATGATCTGCGCCCGGAACCGGTCGCAGGTGCCGTCGGCATAGAATCGGACGGCGGGGAGTTCTTCCGTTTCCACGAGCGACCCACCCAGCAGGATGGCGTTGCCGGGTTTGGATTGGAGCAGGTTGATCCGGGCGCCGGGCGGCAGCACCTGCCGGGTATCAGCCCAAACCAGCGTCTTGCCGTCGTCGGCGACGCGCAAGGTCACCGTCCGGTTCGTGGTCAAAGCCAGCTCACGCGCCCGAACGATAGTGTCATGGAAAAGCCGGTCTGGCTCTTCCTGATTGATGGTCCGGAGAATCGAATTCACGCCCGGGAGTAGAAGCGCCCCAAGCAGGGTGATCACGGCCAGCACCAGGATTGTTTCGATCAGCGTGAAAGCCCGCCGGTCGGCAGGTGAACGATAATTCCGACTGGCAGCAACCTCGCTCACCAATTGCCGAGATCGTCCTCGGTGCCTTCCACCTTGTCTGGCCCTTTGGAAAAGAGATCGTAGCTGCCCGGATTTTTTGTGCCCGGAAAGCGGTATTGATAGGGTTCGCCCCAAGGGTCCGTCGGCAGACGGTTGCCGGTGGTATCGGCATAGGGGCCCTGCCACCGGCCGGCTTTGCTGGCCGGTGCCGTGAGCAAAGCCTGGATGCCTTCGGCGGTGGAGGGGAAGTCGCCCATGTCGACCCGGTAACGCACCAGGGAGGTCTTGAGTGAGTCCCTCACAAAGATTTTGGCCACCGCGGCCTGACTACTGCCGAAAATCTTGTCGCTGTTGCTGACGGCCAGACCCGCCAACAGGCCGATGATGGCCAACACAATCAAGATCTCCAAGAGCGTGAATCCGGCATGACGATATCGTTTCATGGTTGAAGTCAGTTGCGTCCGGGCGGAGCCGCATTCGCTTGCGTAGCTTGCTGGCGCAGGGCTCGGCGCCGGCGGATTTCGTCGGCGACCGCCGCCAATCGGGTCGCCTCCGTGGAGGAAGCCTCCGGCGCCACATTTGGCGTGGTGATCACCGGAGGTTGGGTTGCTATCGCGGGCGGCGTCGGCGCATTCTGGGCCATGGCTACAACCTTGGCTTGCTTGAGCGGAAGCGTAAGCGCCCGGCCCTGATATTGCACTACCACTTGACCGGCGCTGCTATCGTAGCTCTGAACGACGTAGGGATTGCCCGGCTCATTCAAGCCGACCCAAAGAGACCGGCGGGAGGACGAATCATATAGGCTGAAGAGAAATTCCCCGCGCTCAACCAACACACTCCGAAATTCAAGTGCTGCGTCGCTGCTGGCGGCAACTGGCGCAGTAGCTGTAGGTCCATTAAACGGCGGACTGCTTAGCAATCCATCTAGATTCACAGGGCTAGCCTGCATGGCTGGGACTAGCAGCGCACCCAACATCGACAAAGTAGAGAAGGATTTCCGACGAGCCATCATGATCATAATTGAGGCGCGCCCCTGTTCCGCGCAACCTCTATGCATGCTGCTCGCAATCTTACCAAGATTCACGTGAACAGGCGCCGGAGAAAATGCACCGGTCTTTCATTATCGATGGTCGTCGATTTTAGCGGACAAATAGCGGACAATTTTGGACCGTTGCAGACCTATTCCAAACTGTGCCTAATGAAACGAGCCGCTTCAGGATAAAGACGAGGCCCGCTCTTCAAGTGTCTGATAGAGCGGGCCTTATCCGTGCTAAACTGTGCTATAAATTGGGTGCAGAGCTTGGATTTGAACCAAGGACCTTCAGGTTATGAGCCTGACGAGCTACCAGGCTGCTCCACTCTGCATCAAGGGAAGGCGCATAAGTGTCCACGCCGGCGCCCCTGTCAACGGCCTTTTTTAAAGGTTAAAAACTACACCGTGCAGAGCTTCACCGCGGCCCGCAGCGAGTCGAGCGGCGGCGTGCGCTTGGGGATGAATTCCTGCGCCACGAAACCCGTGAACCCGGTCGCCTTGATCGCCCGCATTATCGCCGGGTAGTTCAGCTCCTGCGTGTCATCGATCTCATTGCGGCCGGGGTTGCCGGCCGTGTGGTAGTGGCCGATGCAGGCGTGGCTCTCCTGGATCGTGCGGATGACGTCCCCCTCCATGATCTGCATGTGATAGATGTCGTAGAGCAGCTTGAAGCGCTCGGACCCGACGCGCTTGCACAGCTCCACGCCCCACGGCGTGCGGTCGCACATGTAATCCTTGTGGTTCACCTTCGAGTTAAGGAGCTCCATGCAGACGGTGACGCCGCGTTTCTCGGCCTCGCCCATGAGCTGCTTCAGCCCGACGGCGCAGTTCTCGAGCCCCTGCTCGTCGGACATGCCGTCGCGGTTGCCGGAGAACACGATCACGTTGGGAATGCCGGCGTCGGCGCACTGCCTGATGCGCTCGGTCATCGAGGCCACGTAAGCCGCGTGGTGCTCGAGGCGGTTGAAACCCTTGGGGATCGTCGTCGTGCCGTTGGCCATGGCGCAGGTCAGGCCGAGCTTCTGCACGACCGGCCAGTCCGCCGGGTTGAGCAGCTCGACCGACTCGATGCCGAATTCCTTCACCGCCGCGGCAAACTCGGCCAGGGGGATGTCCTTGTAACACCACTTGCACACCGAGTGGCGGAAGCCACCGGCGCTGGCGGCCGGGGACTCCGTGGCCGAGCCGGTGCGCGGCAGCGCGGCGAGGGCGAAGCCGGCCGCGAGGGATTGGATGACTTCACGCCGGGTCAGTTTGGTTTTCATGGGAGTAGGCGCACCTTGATATTGCGGTAGTGGATCACGCTTTCCGGGTCGTGTCCCTGGATCGCGAAGGTGCCGCGGGCGATCTTGCGGCCTGAAAGATTTGCCGGCGGCGTCCAGTTTTCCGGCTCGGTAAAATCGATGACGACCTTGCCGTTCACGCTCGTGACGATGTGCTTGCCCTCGACACGGATGGTCATCGTGAACCATTCGTCGTCCTTCGCCACAGTCTCGAGATTGGCCTTGATGCCCCAAAGGCCCGCGGAGCGGCTCGGGTCGCTGTGCGAATTGTTCACCTGCACCTCGTAGCCCTTGAACGGCCAGCCGGTGGGCTGGAACTCGGTGTGGAAGTAGACGCCGGAATTCGCCTTGGGCTTGGTCAGGACGTCGATCGAAAGCTCGAAGTTCTTGAAGTCGTGTCCGGCCAACTGGCCGGTGTAGAAGAGGTGGCTGCGCGGGCCTTTCACGATGATCTGGCCGTCTGCCACGGTAAATACCTCCGGCTTTTCCGGGGCCTGCCAGCCGTCGAGCGATTTGCCGTCAAACAGCAGGTGCCAGCCCGCGGCGGACTCGGCCGAGGTCAGCGTGTTGGGCTGGGCGGCCGACAGCGTCGCGAGCAGGCCGCAGCACGCGAGGAGGGCGAGGAACTTGGATTTCATTGAATGGGGGGAGTCAGATGAGACCGGCCTGCCTGAGCACCTCGGGCGGCGGACCGTCGAAGGTGGCCAGCGGCACGTTGCCGACATAGCGCAGGTCCTGGCGGCCTTGCGGCGTGGTGTAGAAGCCGCCGGCCGTGAGGTCGCGGAACGTGGCGAAAAAGCGCGCCGCTTGCCTGAACTCGGGCTTCGCTTTCGCCGTGTGGCAGATGTCGTCGCAGATCGCCGTTTTTTGAGCGTCGGCCAGGTCGGCGAAGGGCCGGCCGAAGCGTTTCGCCGCCTCCGCATCGATCCACGCTAGCCCGGGCAGCATGATCCCGCGGTCCTCCTGCTGGTCGGGATACGGCGCACTGATCCATTCATCGAGGAAATCCACGACCCCCAGCGCGGAGGCCGCCGGCGACCGGTCGTCCGCCGGAATGATGACGTCGCACAACGCGGCCGCCGCCCGGCGCTGGGCCTCGGTGAAGGTGAGCGGCCACACGTCGCCCGCCTTGTGGTGTTTGAGCAGGTCCGGATCGGTGCCGTAGCCCTGGGCGGCGGGCGAGCCTCCCTGCCCGCGCGCGTAACGCGAGGCCAGCGCCGTGGACGCGGCAGCGGCCAGCATCCATTTCAAGGCGGTGCGGCGGTCCATGCGGGGCGGAGTGGTCATGACGGCGGGGCTCAGAGGTTTTGTTTCTTCAACTCGGCCACGATGCGATCGGCCGCGCGCCACGCCTGCGCCATGATGGTGAGCGTGGGATTCTTGTCGGCGTTGCTGCAGAACGGGGCGCCGTCGGTCAGGAAGAGGTTCGGCACGTCCCAGGTCTGCGACCACTGGTTGGTGACGGACTTCGCGGCGTCGGTGCCCATGATGGCGCCGCCGACCTCGTGGATGATGACGCCGCCGTTGGCGATCGCCTTGGCGCCGTCCGGCTCGGGCTTCCGGCGCATCCGGCCGCCCATCGCCGAGATGATGTCGGCGAAGGTCTGCTGCATGTGCGCGGCCTGGCGGATCTCGTGCTCCGACCATTTCCAATGGAAGCGCAGGACGGGGATGCCCCACTTGTCCTTCACCGCCGGGTCGAGCTCGCAGAACGAGTCCTCGTTGGGGATCATGTCGCCGCGGCCGGCGAAGCCGACAAACGAACCGTAGTAGCGGCGCGCGTCCTCCTTGAATTTCTTCCCGTAACTGCCGCCGGTCAGCCACTCGAGTCCGCTCGCCGTGCCCATGCCCGGCTGGCGGCGCCCGCCGCCGAACTCGATGTGATAGCCGCGGGCGAAGCCAAGTTTGCCCGCGAGCTGTTCCTTATACAGCCACCACGGCGCATACATGTGCGCGCCGCCGGCGCCGTCCTCGTTGTGCGCGGGCAGGTTCTCCAGCGCGGGGATCTGGCCGGAGAAACTCGCGCCGACCGTGTCCATGAGGTATTTGCCGACGAGGCCACTGGAGTTCGCCAGGCCCTGCGGGAAGCGCGCGGACTTCGAATTCAGCATCAGCCGCACGGTCTCGCCCGAGCTGGCAGCCAGCACGATTACGCGGCCCGCGGCGTGGTGCTCGCGGCCGGTGGTCTTGTCGATGAAGGTCACACCGCTCGCCTTGCCGTCCGGGCCGGTGGTGACCTCGCGGGCCATCGCGTTGGTGACCAGGTCGAGGTTGCCGCTGGCCATGGCCGGCGGCAGGTGGACGGTGGTGGATTGGTAGGTGGCCCGGATGGAGCAACCGCGGCCGCAGTCGGTCGCCCAGAAGCACGCGGCCCGGCCCTCCATGGCGGCGCGTAGGTGTTTTTGCGCGAAGGCGTTTCCGGGGTGGAGCTTGGCGGGCAGCTTTTCGAAATCCAGGCGCCGGGTCAGCACCGCCCGGTGCGCCGCCACGACGGGGATGCCGAGCCCGCCGGCATGTTTCTTCACCAGCAGGTCGCTGACGCGCGGCTTGGGTGCTGGCAGCAGCACGCCGGGCGAGGAGTCGGGCGTGTTCTCCAGGCCGTCGTTCTCGCCGTAGACGCCGATGAGCATCTCGACCTTGTCGTAATACGGCGCGAGGTCCGCGTAATCCAGCGGCCAGTCGAAGCCGAGGCCGTCGCGCGAGCGCGGCTTGAAGTCATACTGGCCGTTGCGGAACGAGTAGCGGCCCCAGTGGTTCGTGCGGCCGCCCAGCATGCGTGAGCGCCACCACTCGAACTTGCGACCCCGATCATTTGACGCGCTGGTGTAGGGCTCGCCCGGCACGGTCCAGCCGCCATCGATGGTCGAGTCGTAGAAGCCGAACGGCTTGTCCGGCGTGCCCGCCCCGCGCAGCGGCGCCTGCTCGGCCGTCTCGAACATCGGCGTCTCGGTCTCGGGCACGTAGTTGCGGCCGGCCTCGAGCATCAGCACCTTGATGCCCTCGAGGGTCAGCGTATAGGCGGTCTGTCCCCCGCCGGCCCCGGAGCCGACCACGATGACATCGTAGCCGGGCTTGAGCTGTTCGGGGGTGATCAGAGCCATGTCAGCGGGGGAACTTGACCCAGCGGGCGCCCAATTTCGCGCTGCGCACGGCGGTCTCGATGAACTGCATGCCCTCCACCCCGTCGGCGATGGTCGGGAAATCCAGGTCGCGCGGCGGCTTCCTGCCCGTCACCTCGGCCGCGATGGCGCGGAAGGCCTCGCGGTAAATGTTGCCGAAGGCCTCAAGATATCCCTCGGGGTGCCCGGGCGGGATGCGGGAGGCCTTCGTCGCGGCGGGGCCGTTGTAGCCGTTGCCACGACGCCAGGTCTCGGCGGGCTTGTCCGGATATTTGACGACGAGCTCGTTGGGATGCTCCTGCTTCCACTCGAGCCCGGCCTTCTCGCCGTAGACGCGGATGCCCAGGTTGTTCTCCTCGCCGACGGAAATCTGCGAGGCGTGCAGCACGCCCTTGGCGCCGCCCTTGAAGCGGACGAGGATGTTGCCGTCGTCGTCGAGCTTCCGGCCGGGCACGAAGCTCGTGAGGTCGGCGCAGAGCTCGGCGATGTGCAGGCCCGTGACGTAGCGCGCGAGGTTCTCGGCGTGCGTGCCGATGTCGCCCATCGCGCCGGCCGCGCCGCTCTTCTTCGGGTCCGAGCGCCATGCCGCCTGCTTCTGGCCGGTGGCCTCGAGCCGGGTGGACAGCCAGCCCTGCGGATACTCCACGACGACCTTGCGGATTTTGCCGAGGTGGCCGGCGGCCACGAGGGCCCGCGCCTGCTTCACCATGGCGTTGCCGGTGTAGTTGTGCGTAAGGACGAAGACCTTCTTCGTCTGCTTCACGATCGCCGCGAGATTCTTCGCCTCGGCGAGGTTGAGCGTGACGGGTTTGTCGCAGACGACGTTGAAACCCTTTTCGAGGAACAGCTTCGCCGGCGGGAAATGCTGGTGGTTCGGCGTGACGATGACGACGAAGTCGAGGCGCTCGCCGGCCGGGCGCTTCGCCTCGGCCCGCGCCATCTCCTGGTAACTGCCATAGACGCGCGAGGGATCGATATGCAGGTCGGCACCCGAGGCGCGGGAGCGGGCGGCGTCACTGGAGAACGCGCCGGCGACGAGCTCGGCCTCCCCGTCCATCCGGGCGGCGATGCGGTGCACGGCACCGATGAAGGCCCCGCGGCCGCCACCGATCATGCCAAAGCGAAGTTTGCGGTTCATTGGTTCTTTTTGTCGAAGGCCGCGTCGAAGGCCACGGTGCTGCGGGCAAAGTCCAGTTTCCGCACGAAGGCGGCCGCCTCGGTGGCGCCGTGCACGCGGTCCATGCGGATGTCCTCCCACTCGACCGAGAGCGGGCCGGCGTAGCTGGCGTCATTGAGCGCGACGATGATATCCTCGAACTTGATGTCGCCGCGGCCGGGCGAGCGGAAATCCCAGAAGCGCCGCGCATCACCGAAACCGGTATGACCGCCAAAGACACCGACGCTGCCGTCGCCATGGCCCCACCAGACATCCTTCACGTGCATGTGGAAGATGCGGCTGCCGAGCGCGCGGATGAAGCCGACATAATCCACGCCCTGGTAACCGAGGTGCGACGGGTCGTAGTTAAAGCCGAAACGCTTGTGGCCCTTCACCGCCGCCACCGCGCGCTGCGCCGTGGCCGTGTCGAACGCTATCTCGGTCGGGTGCACCTCGAGGGCAAAATTGACGTTCAGTCTGTCGTAAGCATCGAGGATCGGGCCGAAGCGCTTCGCGAAGTCCAGGAAGCCGCGCTCCCAGTATTCCGCAGAGGTCGGCGGGAAAGCGTAGATCGAGTGCCAGACCGAGGAGCCGGTGAAACCGTTGACGGTGGCCGGCGCCTTGGCGGCGGACTTGCCGGGCTTGGCGTCGAAGAACGCGCGGGCGGCCTCGCCGGTGGTGATCAGTTTCTTCGCGGCGCGCTTGCGCACGCCCTCGGGATCGCCGTTGCCCCAGACGTCGGCGGGCAGGATCGACTGGTGCCGTTCGTCGATCAGGTCGCACACGGCCTGGCCGACGAGGTGGGCCGAGACGGCGTGACAGGTGAGGCCGTGGTCGGCCAGCAACTCCCACTTCTCCTTGCGGTATTTCGCGGACGAGGCCGCGGCATCGACGTCGAAGTGGTCGCCCCAGCAGGCGAGCTCAAGGCCGTCGTAGCCCATTTTCTTCGCGAGCGGGGCGAGTTTTTCGAGCGGCAGGTCGGCCCACTGGCCGGTGAAAAGCGTGACAGGTCTCGGCATGACGGGAACGGGGTCGGGGCTGAGGTTGAAAGGCGGCCTTACCTTCGACGAAAAAACGCCCGAGGCCAAGTCAGCTCTTGCCGAGGATGGCCTCGATTTTTGCGAGCTCGGCGGCGGCCAGCGGCGGCTGGCTGAGGCCGGCATGGATGTCGTCGATCTGCGCGACCTTGCTGGCGCCGATGAGGACGGTCGTGATCTCGGGCCGGCGCAGGAGCCAGACGGTGGCCAGCTGCGCGAGGGTGGCGCCGCGGGCCCGGGCGACCTCGTTGAGGGCCTGGATCTTCGCCAGCACCGCGGGGGTGATCTGGCCGGGCTTGAGGAAGACGCCGGACTTCACGGCGCGCGAGTCGGCCGGGATGCCCGCGAGATAGCGGTTGGTCAGCAGGCCCTGCGCGAGCGGCGAGAACGGGATGCAACCCGCGCCGACCTCCGCGAGCGTGGGCAACAGCTCCGGCTCCACCCAGCGGTTGAACATATTGTAGACCGGCTGGTGGATGAGCAGCGGCACGCCGAGGCCCTTGAGGATGGCGGCCGCCTGGCGGGTCTGGGCGGCGTTGTAGTTCGAGATGCCGGCATAGATCGCGCGGCCCGAGCGCACGGCGTCGGCCACCGCCGTCAGCGACTCCTCCATCGGCGTGTCGGGGTCGGGCCGGTGGTGGTAGAAGATGTCCACGTAGGGCAGGCCCATCCGCTTCAGGCTCTGGTCGAGCGAGGCCAGGATGTATTTGCGCGAGCCCCACTCGCCGTAGGGACCGGGCCACATGAGGTAGCCGGCCTTGGTCGAGATGATAAGCTCGTCGCGGTGGGCGGCGAAATCCTCGCGCAGGAGGCGGCCGAAATTCTCCTCGGCCGAGCCCGGCGGCGGGCCGTAGTTGTTGGCCAGGTCGAAATGGGTGATGCCGAGGTCGAAGGAGCGGCGAAGCAGCGCGCGCTGGTTGTCGATCGGGTCGGCCCCGCCGAAGTTGTGCCAGAGGCCCAGCGAGAGCCGGGGGAGCTTGAGGCCGCTGCGGCCGCAACGGGCATACTGGATCGACTCGTAGCGCCTCGGGTCGGGGGTGTAACCGCTCATGCGACGAGGCTTGCCGGCGGGCGGATTATGGGAAGCGAAAACCGGCGGAATGACACGCGCGGTCAGGCGACCGGCCGGGGCTTCGCCGGCATCGGGCAGGTGGCGCCGTCGTGCCAGGTGCCCTCGACGTAGGTCGTGGTCGGGATCTCGGGCACGCCGTATTTGTTGTGCTGGAGCTGGCCGGCGAGGATCTCCACCGCGAGGGCGCCGACGGTCGTGTGGTTCTGCTGCACGCCGGCGACGGCACCGTCGTTCTTTTCCAAGAACACATCCACAAAGGCCACGTCCCGCGGGACGCGCAGGCCCATCTCCTTGAGGAGGGGAAGCACGAAGGAGGCCTTGCTGATCACGACCTCGGGCCGGTATTTTTCGAACCACGCTTTGAAGGCCGCCGGCTCGGGGAAGACCTCGGACTTGCTCTCGTTAAGCCAGCGCTCGACCGGCTCGGGCTCGGGAAACAGGTGGGCCGGGATGCGCTCGCGGGCCGTGAGCGCCTGCTGCTCGCAGAGGTAGCCGGCGGTCCAGAGGTGGTCGACCGCGTGGTCCCAGCCGCGGTGCATGACGAAGCCGATGCGCCGGTAGCCGGCGGCGATGACCTTCTGCATCGCCAGCCGCGCGATGTCGCACTGGTTGTTGGTGACGTTGTGCAGCTGCGGCTGGTGCGGGAAATAGTCGATCTTCACCGCGCTGAAGTTCGCCCAGTCGAACTGGAGCGCGTCGCCCATCTCGCGGCCGTGCGAGGCGATGATGAGGCCGCTGATGCCGCGGGAGTAGAGGATCTGGCCGAGGCGCTCCTGGCTCATGCCCTCGTCGCGCATCCAGAAGTGGTCGAGCTTGTAGCCCAGCTCGTTGGCCTTCGCCAGGGCGCCGGCGTAGAAATCCGGGTGGGCCGTCACCTTCTTCCAGCCCCAGCGCGTGGTCCAGTTGGTGACGTAGGCCAGGGTCGGCGTGTTGCGCCGCTCGATCACGCCGCCCCGGTAGGCGACCAGCGCGCGGAGGAAGGGGTCGGGCGCGTAACCCATCTTTTTCGCCAGCGCCTGGATGCGGCGGCGGGTGGTCTCGGGCAGGCGCGGGTGGTTGCGCAGGGCCAGGGAAACCGTGGTGACGTGCACCTCCGCCTTCACGGCGATATCCGACAGGGTAACGCGTTTTTCGCTCATCTCGGGGTGCCGGGATTCCGGCGCGCCGCCCGCCCCGCTTCAAGTCTATTGTTAGCATGGACGGCCGGTTGTCTCGATCCGCATATGACCGCGAAATACCTCCCTCTGGTCTTGAGCGGTTACCCCCACCGTGCTCCGCTCTACTGCGATGAAATCCTCCCGCTCCCATTTTCCCCGCGTCCCGCGTATCGCCTACGAGGGCACCCGTTCGTCCAACCCGCTGGCCTTCCGGCACTACAACCCCGAAGAGATCATCGACGGCCGGACGATGTCCGAGCACCTGCGCTTCTCGATCGCCTACTGGCACGCGTTCCGCGGCACCGGCGCCGACCCGTTCGGCCCGGGCACGATCATCCGCCCGTGGGAGAAGGGTTCCGACCCGGTCTCCATCGCCAAAGTGCGCATGGACGCCGCCTTCGAGTTCTTCCAGAAGATCCGCGCGCCGTTCTGGTGCTTCCATGACCGCGACATCGCGCCGGAGGGCCGCTCGCTCGCCGAGTCGAACCGCAACCTCGACAAGATCGTCGCCCACGCCAAGCAGCTGCAGAAGGCCACCGGCGTGAAGCTCCTGTGGGGCACGGCCAACCTATTTTCCAACCCGCGCTTTATGTGCGGCGGAGCCACGAACCCCGACGCCCATGTCTTCGCCTACGCCGCGGCGCAGGTGAAGAAGGCGATGGACGTCACCAAGCAGCTCGGCGGCGAGAACTACGTGTTCTGGGGCGGCCGCGAGGGCTACGAGACGCTTCTCAACACCAACCTCAAGCGCGAGCAGGACCACCTGGCGGCCTTCCTCCACATGGCGGTCGACTACGCCAAGAGCATCGGCTTCAAGGGCCAGTTCCTCATCGAGCCCAAGCCGAAGGAGCCCACGAAGCACCAATACGACTTCGACGTCGCCTCGGGCATCGCCTTCCTCCGCACCTACGGCCTCGAGAAGCACTTCAAGTTCAACATCGAGACCAACCACGCCACGCTCGCCGGCCACACCTTCGAGCACGAGATCGAGGTCGCCGCCTCGCAGCAGATGCTCGGCTCGATCGA
>Ga0208512_100346_pt1 | contig 15363 bp, 9 predicted proteins | sample LakWasMet40_LOW7_2_FD_183880 | JGI IMG/M metagenome (GOLD analysis project Ga0208512, IMG submission 183880) | Freshwater sediment methanotrophic microbial communities from Lake Washington under simulated oxygen tension - Sediment Metagenome... | ecosystem: Environmental > Aquatic > Freshwater >...
TGCAGGAGGGGTGAGAGGGGTGGCGCCGGTGCACGGTGCACCAGCGCGCCTCCAGTATCCTTCAATCCAGTGCGTCCGGCTACCGGTCATTTGGTCTACGTCGCGCATATCTTGTGCTGGGGACGTCCGGCCGTCGGCGGGAAATAAAAAGGCCGCGGGTCCGAGGACGCCGCGGCCGGGAGTGAGGGAGTCGGCCTCAGAAGCGATACTGGAGCTTGCCGTAGAGGAGGTGGGCCTCGTAGTCGGCGTTGCCGAGCGACGGGACGTCCTCGTTCTTGGCGTAGGTATACTTCAGGTTGACCGTCGTGCGGGCGTTCATGCGGCGGTTCCAGCCCACCGAGACGGTCTGCAGCTTGCTGTCGGTGCCGTAGGGGACGGTGACGGCGGAGTTGTTCACGTAGTTGTCCATCGCCTTGTAGAGCATGTAGTCCAGGAGCAGGTCGCTCTGCTCGTCGAGGGCATACGTGCTGCTGAGGCTGAAGTTCACGTAGTTGGCATCGCTGTTCTTCACAAGGTTGCTCGCGGCGCCGGTCAGGCCGACGGCCGGGGTCTTGAGGGTCTCGTTCACGTAGTTGACGTTGCCCTGGAGATACCAGCGGGCGAGCGGGTTCCAAGTCACCGTCTCGGAGACGATGTGCTGGGTGGTGTTCATGCTCTCCTGGAATCCAAGACCGACCTCCTGGCTGTGGATGGAGGTCTTCTGGTAGTCATACCGCGTGATGGTGCGGAAGTTCGGCGACAGGCGCCAGGTGAGGCGGACGTTGAAGTCGTTCGTCTCGAAATCCTGGTTGGAAATGTAGGCGGGATAGCGGTCGGCCGTGCTGACGGTGTTGTCGCGGGTGGCGCGATAGTCGTTTTGGCGGGCCTTGAAGTAATATTGCACGGCCACCGTGGTGCCCGGCTGCGGATACCAGTTGGCGGTGTAGGCATACTTCTGCGTGCTGCGCTCCAGCTCGGTGTCGCGGTCGATTGAGACGACGGCGAGCGGGGTGCCGGGCTCGAAGATTTTGCTCTCCTCGAGCTCGCCCTCGGAGTTGGACCAGTCGGCCTTGAAGTTGAGCGAGACGTTCTTGTAGCCGGTGTAGCGGGCGTCGACGCTGGCGGCGTAGGTCTTCCAGTGCTTCTCGCTCTCGGCCTCGGTCTCCTCATTGAGGGGCGCGAAGGCGGGGGCGCCACCGAAGTTTGTCTCCTCGAACTCGATCAGGTTGCTCCACTCGGTCTTCTCGAACCGGAGGGAAGGCGTGATCCGCAGGGTCTCGGAGGCGAGGTAGAGTGCGCTGAGCGTGCCGACGGTCTGCGTCATCTGCGATTCGCCGAGCTCGTTGCCCGGGAGCAGGCCGAAGTAGCCCTCGTCGCGCTGCTGGCGGGTCGGGTAGTTGTTCGTGTAGTCCGCATCGTAGTTGGCGCCGAAGATGCGGCTGCCGCTGAGGATGGTGTCAATCTTGGTGCGGGCCACGGCGGTGGTCAGCTTGAGCTTCTCGGTCAGCTGGGTGAGGTAGCTGCCGCGGATCTGGAACAGGTCGAAGTCCTGGCCTTCCTTGGCGGTCACATAGCGGTCGGTGGTCGTTTCATAGGGACGCCGGCGACTGTAGCGGCCGTTCTCATATTCGCCCTTGTCGAGGCGAAGGCCCAGGGAGAGGTCATGCTTGCCCATGGTCTTCGAGACGGTGCCATTGAGGATGTGGCGCTTCTCGTCGAAGGTCAGGTAGGTCGGGACCGTGTAGCGGGTTAGCGTTGAGCTAATGGCGAGGCCCGTGTCCATCCAGCTGGTGGAGTCCTTCTGGCCCTTCTTCGTGAGGTAGTCGTAGCGGAACATGAAGTTGACGGCGTCGGGCTTGGTGAAGCCGGCCTCCAGCCACAGGTTGCCGCGGTCGACATGCAGATCCTCGTCGTAGAGCTGGATGCGCAGGCCGGTGGTGGGCCAGACGCCGCCGCTGCCGTCGTAGTAGGTGCGGAACATCTTGTAGCCAAACTTCAGGTAGCCGAGTTCCTCCTTGGTGACGAAGAGGTCGAGGAGGTAGTCATGGTCGCCGGCCATGGCATGGCCGCGGAGCTTGAGGACGGCCTCGTTCTTCAGCTCGGTGGTGTAGAAGAGGTCGGAGATGCCGAGGGTCCCTTCCTTGTTGAGCTGGAATTTCTTCTGGAAGCCGGGGCGGTCGCCTTCCTGCAGGTTGTAGCCCGCGGAGAAGTCGATGTAGTTCTCGTAGGTCGGTTCCTTGGCCTTGCCAGTTTGGGCGCTCAAGGCGCCCGGCAGGCCCAGCAGGCTCGCCCCCGCGAGGACCAGCATAGGCCGGCGAATCAGGTGGAGAATGGCGGTGGTGTTCATCGGAGTGTCCGTGATGGTTGGGGTGTTAGAAGCGGAGGGAGGAGCTGACATGGGAGCCGTGGATGGCCTCGTGGCAGCCGCCGGACCAGCAGGTGCCGCGGGACAGGAAGCTCGCGTGGTCGCGGCCGCCGATCATGATGACGCCCGGGGCGGTCTGCTCCTGGAAGTGGCACTGGAGGCAGAGGTTCTGGTTGCGCGCCTTGAGCATCTTCTGGTTCACCGAGCCGTGCGGGCTGTGGCACGTCACGCAGCCTTCGCGGGAGGCCTCGTGCTCGAAGACATAGGGGCCGCCCTGTGAAGTGTGGCACTTCAGGCAGGAGGAGTTGAGGGTGGCCATGCCGGTGCTGCCCTCGGCGATGACGTCGCCGGTGTGCACGTTATGGCAGTCGCTGCAGCTCATCTTGCCGGCGAGCACCGGGTGGGTGTTCGGCAGGCTGAACTCGCCGCGCTTGTCGAGGTGGCACTTGAAGCAGGTCTCGGGGGAGCCGCCCGGATTGACGATGCTGCCAGAGCCGCCGCCGGACTTCACGTGGAGGCTGCCGGGGCCGTGACAGGCCTCGCAGCCGATGTCCTGGCCGTTGCCGCCGTCGGCAGTGAGCTTGGCGTGCGTCGCGTCATGGAAACCCGTGGTCACGGTCTCATGGCATTCGGCGCAGGCCTTGCTGCCCACGAACTTGGCCCCGGGCACCGAGGGCGGTGCCATGACGGAGCGATTGACGGAAACGCAGGAGACCAGCAGGAGGCCCCAGGCGGCGATGCCGCCGAAGATCAGCGTGTTCTTTGTCCAACGGTGCGGGAGTTTCATGGGCGTAAAGTTAGGAGTGAGGTGTTTGGCTTGGTTTGGGGAAATGAATCTGGTTCAGCGTGGTCACTTTATCGGAACCGGGAGACAATGGCTGCGCATCACTTGCGTAGTTGTGTGCACGATTTGGTGTGTATTAGCGATGCTAAGGCCCGAGGTGGGGTTAACACCTAGCATTAGGTCAGGCACTGGCTTGAATCGAATCCGCCGAGACGGCGGGCAGCGGATCGGCCGGGGCGGCCGCGGCCTGTTCGGCGGCCACGTGCGCTCTCATCGCGTCGCGGTAGGCGTTCACCGACTCGAAGAATTCCGCCATCATCAGCATGAGCCAGTAGCGGCCCTTTTCCGTCAGGCGCCAGCCGCGCGCGTCGCGCGTGGCCGCGCCCAGCACCTCAAGCGTCAGCAGTTCGCCCCACAGGCGGCGGAAGAATTTCCGCCCGTGATGCTCGAGCGCCCACGCGCGGTCGAGGCCGAGGCCGAACATCCGGACGAGCAGCGCATACCGCATGCGGTCCGTGTCGCCGAGCTGGTGCCGCGTCACGATGCCGGTGAGACCGCGCGCGATGCGCTCCTCGTAGGAGTTGAGCGAGAAGCTGGTCGAGTAGAGCGTGCCGTCGAGGTAGCTGAACGCGCCGCTGCCGGCGCCGACGTAGTTGTCCGCCGTGGCGATGTATTCGTCGCTGCCATGGCCGTTGCGCGTGAAGCACCACGCGGAAGTCGGCGAGAAACCGCCGGCCGCGAGCCGGCGCCCGATGGTCTGGTAGAACTGGCGCAGCCGCCGCCGGTCCGGCACGCCCATCGCGCCGGCGAGGCGGCGCAGGCCGGAGGGCGAGGTCATCAGCGGATAGCACGACACCTGGCCGGCCCCGAGGGACGAGAAGATCTCCAGGTCTCGCTCAAGCGACGCGAGGGTCTGGTGCGGCTGGTTGAAGATCAGGTCGACGTTGAGGGTGGGGAAGAGGCCTGCCGCGCCGCGGATGCGCTCTGCCGTCTCCTCGCCGCCGCCGTATTTCTCGAAGCGGCCCATCTCGCGCAGCAGCGTGTCGTCGAAGCTCTGCACGCCGACCGAGAGGCGCGTCACGCCGCCCGCGCGCAGTTGCGCGAGCAGGTCGGGACGGAGGTCGCGGGGATTGGTCTCGACCGAAATCTCCGACACGGCGAACCGCGCGCGCACCAGCGCGATGGTCTCGAGCAGCTCCTCCGGCTCGACGGTCGGGGTGCCGCCGCCGAAGTAGACACCGGTGAACGCAAAGCCCGCCGCGTGGTAAAGCCCGAGCTCGCGGCGGAGCGCGGTGAAATAGCGCTTCGCCTGCGGCCGGCAGTGCAACACGCGGTGGAACGAGCAGAACGGGCACAGCGCCTCGCAGAAGGGGATGTGCACGTAGAGGTAGGTCCCGCCGGTTTGCGGCCGGGGCGGCACCGTCCCGTCACAGTCGGTCATCCGCATGAACCCGCGCGTGCGGTAGCGGAACAGCCCGAGCAGGACCGAGTCGAGCAGCGGCGTGGCGTTCATGGGCGGGTCCTCAGTGGCCGAGGCGCGAGAGCAGGGCGTAGATCATCAGGCCGAGCAGCAGGAGCCCGATGCCGACGAAGATGAAGCCGAGCGTCCTGTAGAGTGTGCGCCGGGCGGCCCAGTCGGTGTGGATCACGCGGTGCTGCTCCAGCTTGCCGGAGGCGACGAGGCGGTCATACCACCGGCGGCGCTCCGTCAGCATCTCGGCCTTCGAGATGTGGCCGGAGAAGATCACGGTATCCATCGGGAACTTATCCAGCCGGAAGTGCGTGTTGAAGAAGTGGAACGTGAAGATGAAGCCGGCGGCGAGCAGGGCCTCGTCGGAGTGGATCACGACCGCGATGTTGATCATCCAGCCCGGCAGGAAGGTCGTGAAGAACTTCGGGAACCACAGCACGAGCCCGGAGAGGCCGATGATGCCGACGCCCCAGAAGACGGCGAGGTAGTCGAAGCGCTCCCAGTAGGTCCAGCGGTCCCACGAGGGGCGCGGGCCGCGGCCGAGGAACCACTTCAGGTGGGCGAGGAAGTCGCGCAGGTCCTGGAAGGACGGCACCATGGAGTCGGGCCCGAACAGGGCGCCCCAGAACCGGCCGAACGCAAAGCGCCCGGTGGCGGGATCGCGCACGGCGCCGCGGTTCCGCCACAGGCCCCGGACGAGGCTGGAGAGGTGCAGGCCGAAATACAGGAACGTAACGAGCGCGGCGAGGTGGTGCAGCACGCGCGCGGCCTCGGGTCCGCCGAGGACGTTGAACATGACGCGCGCCCACTCGGTGTAATAGAACTTCAGCGGCATGCCGGTGAGCACCAGCGCGAGGAAGCTCGTGACGACGAGCATGTGGAGGAAGCGCTCGTAGGGGTTGAAGCGGCGGTAGGTCTCCGTCTCGTCATGCAGCGCGGCGCGGGCGGCGCGGAAGCCGGCCGGGTCGCGGAGCCAGGTGAGCGTGAAGCGCGTGATCCACAGGAGCGTGTGCACGCCGAAGAAGGCGAAGACGCTGACGAGCAGCGTCGTCATCGCGAGGTAGGTCCAGTGCAGCACCGGGTAGTTGGTCCCGTCGGTGTGGTCCGCGTGCGGCTGGTATTGGGTGAAGGCGGCGTTGACGCCCTCGTGGCACGAGGCGCAGGTCTGGACGATGTGGCCGGCCGAGAGCTTCGACTGCGGGTCGGTGGGCTTGAGGATGTCGTGGTGGCCGTGGCAGTCGTAGCAGGCGGCGACGTCCGCGGCGGCGTTGGCCTGGCCGAGCAGCATGGCCTTGCCGTGGTAGGTCTCGCGGTAGTTGGCGAGGCGGTCCTCATGGCAGGCGCCGCACTTCTGGTCGCTGGTCTGCTTGAAGTGCGCGCTGCCGGGGCGCTCGATGTCGTGCGCGGTGTGGCAGTCGGTGCAGACCGCGGTCTTCTGGCCGGGCTGGGCGGGCTGGCCGTGGATGCTGGCCGCGTAGGTCTTCTCGACGCCGACGTGGCAGGCGCCACAGGTCTTGGAGAGGGCGGCGCGGCTGGTGTGGGCGGAGGCGTCCTTGATCGACTTGATGTCGTGCACGCCGTGGCAGTCGTTGCAGGAGGGCGAGACGTTGAGCCCCATCTTGTAGAGGCCCTGGCCGTGGATGCTGTCCTTGAAGTGCGCGATGGCGTCGCCGTTCTTCAGGCCGAGCTTGGTCTTGTCGCCCTCGTGGCACTGTGCGCAGGTGGCGAGGAGGCTGAACTTGGCGACGGGAGAGTCGATGTGCTTCACCGGCAGGAGCTCGTGGGACTTGCCGTGGCAGCTCGCGCAGGTGGCGGCGACGGGGAGCCCGCCGTCGCGCTTCACGCCGTGGATGCTGGTGGCGAACTGCTTCACGGAGGCCTCGTGGCACGAGGCGCACTGAGCGGGCGGCAGCTTGTCCTCGTGGGTGGGATCCTTGATGCTGGCGTGGCAGTCCACGCAGTTCAGTCCGCCGTGGACGGACTTGGCGAACAGCTCGGGCCGGACGCCGATCCAGACGGGCGGCAGGCCCTTCTTGGGGGCCTTGAACTCCGCCTCGTGGCAATCCATGCACTCGGAGTTGGGCACCGCGGGCGGCGCCTTGAGCGGAGCGGGGGTGACGGCCGCGCCGGCGGCCCAGGCGCCCAGGGGCGCCAGCAGGGTGAACACGAGTAGCAGAATCCGCCGGCAGGTTGCGTTCATGGTAGCTCCGCGCACAGGATGCGCCGAATGCCGCGCTGCGGCTACGCAGCACTTGGCCGAACCGGAGCGTAATTTGCCGGCGGGGAGCCGCTACTTCTGGATGCCGCCGTTGTGGCAGTCTGCGCAGGTCAGCTCGGGATCGAGCTCGCCGCCCGGATGCTTGAACTCCATGCCGGCGCCGTTGAGCTGCATGAGCTCGGTGCCCTTGCCCTGCGCGAGGATGGTGTGGCAGGAGTTGCAGTCGCTCGAGGAGATCGTCCGGCCGGTGGCGCTGGTGTGCTTGCTGTCATGGCAGCGGAAGCAGCCGGGCCAGTCCTTGTGGCCGATGTTGTTCGGGTAGACGCGCCAGTCGGCCTTGCGGTCGGGGAAGATGCTCGTGGCGAAGATGCCCTGCACGGCGGCGATGGCCGTCGGGACATCGGCAGCCAGGGCCTTGTCCGTATACTTGGCGCGCAGATAGTCGGCGATCTTCTGGGCGGCGTCGGCGTCGGTCTTGATCGCCTCCTGGGTCATGGCGGCGACGGCGACGCGCTTGATGTTGGGGAGGGAGAGCGGGAGCGTGCCGGCGGCGAGGGCCTTCTCGACGGCGTCGTTGGCGGTGGGGAAGACGTGGGCCGGGCGGTTGTGGCAGTCCATGCAGTCCATCACGCGGATGCGGTCGGCCGGCGGCTCGCCGGTGAAGTCCGGGGTGCGGAACACGCGCGAGGTGCCGTCCTTGAGGTTGGTCACGCGGGTCCAGGGGATGTCCTGCCGCTTGTCGTCGGTGGCGTAATACTCGACCTTCTCGGTGTCGCTGACGTGCCAGTGGATGCCGCCCGGGGGGCTGCCCGGGGCGCTCTTGTTGACATGCATCAGCATGCGCACGGTGTAGGGGGTGTTCTTCTTGTCGGAAATGAAGTGCTCGTAGTTGATCTCCACGTTGCCGTGAAATTTCTCCGGCCAGTGGCACTTGGCGCAGATGTCCTGCGCGGGGCGGAGCTGCTTGAGCGGGGTCGCGATCGGGCGGTTGTAGGTGTCGAGCGTGTAGGTGATGAGCTGGTGGGTGCCGTTGATCTTGGCCTTGATGAACCACTCGGCGCCGGAGCCGATGTGGCAGTCCACGCAGCCGACGCGGGCGTGCGCGCCGCGCTGGTAGGTGACGAACTCGGGGTTCATCGCCTGGTGACAGACCTCGCCGCAGAACTGCACCGACTCGGAATAATGGTAGGTCTGGTAGCTGCCGAAGGCGCTCAGCATGATGAAAAGCACGGCCCCGGAGCCGAAAAGGACGATGTTGCGGCGCTGGGCCGGGTTCTCGAAGTCCAGCCGCCACTTGTCCGGCATGGCCGTGTGCTTGAGCGCCCAGCGGCGCTGCGCCCAGGCGCCGAAGAACACCAGCGCCAGGCCGGTGATCAGGAAACCCGGCGCGACGATGTAGGTGAAGATGCCGAGGTAGGGATTCTTGTCCCCCTGCGTGAAGTCCATCCACACCAGCAGGGCGAACGAGAACAGCGCGCCCACGGCGAGCACGCCGCCGATGGCGCTGATCCAGTTGTTGAAATGCGAGCGGGGCGCGGCGACCGGGGTCGGGGTGGGCGTGGACATGGGAGGGAGGGGGAGGGAAAAGGTAGGGGCGCCGCTTGACGGCGCCCGCGCGGGCGCCGGCAGGCGGCGCCCTTACAAACGGAAAGGCTCAGGCCTTGAACTTGCGGATGTAGGCGACGAGCTCCTTGATCTCGTCGGACGAGAGCTCGTCCTTGTAGGCCTTCATCTTCTCCTTGCCGGCGGCATCATTCACACCGTCGGCGATGGCCTTGATCATGTCCTCGTCCTTCATCTCGGCCTGGGCCTTGGCGTCGGTATAGTCCTTCAGCTTGAGTTTCTTGCCGACCTTGGTCTGGCCCTTGCCATCCTCGCCGTGGCACTTGGTGCAGTGATTCTCCCAGTTTTCCGAGACGGGGGCGGCGAGGCCGAGGGTGGCGCCGGCCAGCAGGACGAGGCCGGCGGTGATGATCTTATGGCTGTTTTTCATGGTGGGACGGGGACGGAGTGATGATGGATGAGGAAGGCGATGCCGGCAGATTATTGGGCCCCGGCACCTTGTCGCGCCTATTATGCCATTATCCGGCCGCGGTCGCTGCGCATGGGTTGCCGAGTATCGCGCAAGACTTGTGCTTGTTGTTCCGACCGCGGGGAGTGCAAATCCCGCAAGGCCCGGGCAATGCCTCGCAAGATATGCGCAGCCACTCCGGCCGGTTTCGGTCATAGTCCTGTTTCCACGATGAATTCACCCAGCCAGTCTCCACGCCGGCCGTCACGGTTGCCAAGCGGTCGCTTTTATTCTCCACTCCGCGCCATGTCTCCACGCCGGACTGTCCTGCTGATGGTATTGCCGTTGCTGCTGACCTCGTGCCGCGAGGCCCAGGTTGCGACCTACCGCATTCCCAAGGAAAACGACCCGCCCCCGCCGGCCGCGGCCGCCACCCCGGCGACGATGGGCGCCGACACCGGCGGGCTGGTGGTTGCTTCCACCGACGCCGGCGGCCTGGTCTGGACGGCCCCGGCCGCGTGGAAAGCCAAGCCCGGCTCCGCCATGCGCAAGGGCAGCTACACCCTCGGCACGGAGGGCGGCCCGAGCGCCGACCTCGCGATCACCGCTTTCCCGGGCGATGTCGGCGGCGACCTCGCCAACGTGAACCGCTGGCTCGGCCAGCTCGGCCGTCCGCCGGTCGCCGCGACGGAACTCGCCGCGGTCCTCACGCCGCTGCCCGGCGCGGCAGTGGCCATGCAGGTCGTCGACCTACCGGGCGGCACCGCCGAGGCCCCGCTGCGGATGCTCGGGGCGATCGTGCCGCATCAGGGCGCCACCTGGTTCTTCAAGCTCATGGGCCCGGATGCATTCGTCGCGCAGGAGAAGGCCGGGTTCTTGGAATTCCTCAGGACGGTCAAGGTCTCCGCCCCGGCGCCGGCGCCGGCACCGACGCCCGCGGCCCCGGACCCCGCGGTCCCGCCGACTCCGCCCCCCGCCGGCATGGCCGGCACGCCGGTGGTCCGGACAACGGGTCCCTCGCTCAAGTGGATCGCCCCGACCCACTGGCAGAACCGGCCCGCCTCCTCCATGCGCAAGGCCACTTTTGCCGTCACGGATGCCGGTGGCGCGGAGGCCGAGCTGGCGGTCACGGCGTTTCCAGGCGACGTCGGCGGCGAGCTCGCCAACCTGAACCGCTGGCGCGGCCAGCTCGCCCTGCCGCCCGTCGCCGCGGGCGAACTGGAGGGCGCCTTGAACCGGCTCACGGTCAACGGGCTGCCCGTCGTTGTCGTCGACATCACCGGGGGCACGGCGGACAAGCCGCTGCGGCTGCTCGGCGCGATGGTGCCCTTTGCGGGCTCCACCTGGTTCTTCAAGCTCACCGGCCCGGCCGCCCTCGTGGGCGCCGAAAAGCCCGCCTTCCTCGCCTTCGTGCAAACCATCTCCGCGCCGTGAAATTCCTGACCACCCTCCTCTCCGACGTGCGCGACCTGTTCGTGTCGCTCAAGCTCACGGTCGTCCTGATCCTGTTCTCCATCATCCTCATCCTGGTCGCCACGCTGGACCAGGTGAACCTCGGCATCTGGGTGGTGCAGGCGAAATACTTCAACACCTTCATCGTGTTCTGGCGCGTGGGCGACATGTCGCTCGCCGTCTTCCCCGGCGGCTACACGCTCGGCGGCCTGCTGCTGCTCAACCTGGTCGCCGCGCACGTCTACCGCTTCCAGTTCAGCTGGAAAAAGCTCGGCATCTGGCTGGCGCACATCGGCCTCATCGTGCTGCTCATCGGCCAGCTGCTCACGGCCCTCTGGCAGGATGAGTTCCAGATGCGCCTCGACCAGGGCGAGACCAAGAACTACTCCGAGAGCTACCGGAACATCGAGCTGGCCATCACCGACACCACCGACGCGAAGTTTGACGAGGTGGTCGCGATCCCCGAGGCGCCGCTCGCCCGCAAGTCGCCCGTGCAGCACCCCAAGCTGCCGTTCCGCGTCGGCGTGCACACCTACCTGCCCAACGCCAGCCTGGCGGAGGCCCGGCCCGGCGCCAGCGCCCCGTCCGGTCCGGCCAACCAGGGCGTCGGCCCGCGCATCCTCGTCAACCCGATGGCCCTCACCTTCAAGGAGGGCGAGCGCAACCTGCCCGCGGCCTACATCGAGCTGACCGGTCCCGACGGCCCGATCGGCACCTGGCTCGTGGCGCCGCAGCTCGACCCGCAGACCTTCGAGTTCGGCGGGCGGAAGTGGAAGATCGCGCTGCGCTACGCGCGGCACTACAAGCCGTATTCGCTGACGCTGCTGAAGTTCAGCCACGACCGCTACGCGGGCACCGAGATCCCGAAGAATTTCTCCAGCCGCCTCCGCCTCACCACGCCCGACGGCAAGGACGACCGCGAGGTCCTCATCTACATGAACAACCCGCTGCGCTACGCGGGGCTCACGTTCTACCAGGCCGGCTTTGACAACAACGACACGACCACCGTGCTCCAGGTCGTGCGCAACCCGAGCTGGCTGATCCCCTACATCGCGTGCGGCATCATGACCCTCGGCCTCGGCTGGCAGTTCGGCCTGCACCTCGTCGGCTTCGTCGGCAAGCGCCGGCGCCCAGCCGCCGCGCCCGGCGCCGCGGCCCCGGCCGCTCCCGCCGGCCCGCGCTGGACCGCCGCCCGCCTTGTCGCGATCGGCGTGCCGGCCCTCGCGGCCCTGATCGTCGCCACCTCGCTGTTTCCCCGCGCGCCGAAGGGCGACTACGACCTCGACGCCTTCGGCAAGCTGCCGACGCTCGTCAACGGCCGCGTCAAGCCGCTCGACACCGTGGCCCGCACGACGCTGCTCGTGCTGCAGGGCCGCCAGCGCGTCACGGCCAAGGACGGCCGCGCGCTCGCGCCGGCCGAGTGGTTGCTCGAGATGCTGTTCCGCCAGGGCGTGGCCAACACCTACACCGTTTTCGAGGTCGTGCACCCCGACGTGCTGACGCTGTTCAACCTCACGCCCGAGCAGGGCGCGGGCAAGAAGCGCTTCTCCTACGTCCAGCTGCAGCCCGGCTTCCCCGAACTCGACCGCCAGGCCAAGCTGGCCGACGCCGTCGAACCGCCGGTCCGCAACCCCTTCCAGAAGGCCGTCGTGCAGCTGCGCGACAACGTCTACCTCTACCAGCGCGTGCAGGACAGCCTGCTGGCCCCCGGCGTCGAAAACTACCTCGACCGGCTCGCGAACTTCGACCACGCGGTGCCCGTCGGTGTCGCCGCCGAGCAGGCGAAGAAGGCCGGCCAGCCGCACGACGCCGACGCGGTGCGCGCGCTGACCGAGATGCGCACGACCTTCATGACCCTCGAGCAGTTCGGCTACCTCCGCCTGATCCCGCCCGAGGCCAACCAGGAAGACCTGACCGCGTGGCTCAACACCGGCGCCGCGCTGCGCACCAGCGTGGACCGCGGCCGGCTCGATCCCGCCACGGCCAGCTACGTGCAGGCCGGCCTGGCCTGGCGCGACTACCAGCCGGCGGCGTTCAACCAGGCGGTGCATGACTACCGTGCGCGCCTGCAGGGCACCATCCCGTCGTTCCTGCGCAAGAGCGACCTCGAGGCGCGCTTCAACGCCGCCCAGCCGTTCTACACCAGCACGGTGCTGTATGTCGCCGCGCTCCTCGTGGCCCTGTTCTCCTGGCTCAAGTGGCCCGAGGTGCTCGGCCGCGTCGCCTTCCGCCTCGTGCTGCTCGCCTGGATCCTGACGACGGCCGGTATCGCCACGCGCATGTGGCTCGAGGGCCGCCCGCCGGTCACGAACCTCTACTCGTCGGCGCTCTTCATCGGGTGGGGCGCGGTCGCGCTTTGCCTCGTGCTGGAGATGTCCTACCGCAACGCCATCGGCAGCGTCGCCGCGGGCCTCATCGGCTTCGCCACGCTGCTCATCGCGCACCACCTGTCGCTCACCGGCGACACGCTCGAGATGATGCGCGCCGTGCTCGACTCCAACTTCTGGCTGGCGACGCACGTCGTCACCGTGACCATCGGCTACTCGGCGACCTTCCTCGCGGGGTTCCTCGCGCTGATCTACCTCGGCCGCGGCCTGTTCACGCGCTCGCTCGACAAGCCGACCGCCGACGCGCTCGCGGGCATGGTGTATGGCGTCGTCTGCTTCGCGACGGTCTTCAGCTTCGTCGGCACCGTGCTCGGCGGCATCTGGGCCGACCAATCCTGGGGCCGCTTCTGGGGCTGGGACCCGAAGGAGAACGGCGCGCTCATCATCGTCCTGTGGAACGCCCTCATCCTGCACGCCCGCTGGGGCGGATTGGTGAAGCAGCCCGGTCTCATGGCGCTCGCCATCTTCGGCAACGTCGTGACCGCGTGGAGCTGGTTCGGCGTCAACATGCTCGGCGTCGGCCTGCACAGCTACGGCTTCATGGACGCCGCCTTCTGGTGGCTCGCCGCCTTCATCGTCAGCCAGCTTGTCGCCATCGCGCTGGTGGCCATCCCGCGCGACAAGTGGCGCAGCGGGGTGCCGGTTACCGGCGCTTAACGCCCATATCATCAAGGGTTAGCGGCAATTGGAGGCGGATACGCCTCCGCAATATCTGCATGGTCTAACGCAAGGCCGGCGGAGCCGTTGCGGCGTGTTTCTGCCATACTGGGGGTCCACGCAAATGATCGGCCCTGAACCACTCCTCTCCGCGGCGCCCTCGGCCCTCGACCTTGATCTCATCCGGAAATATTCGATTCCCGGACCGCGCTACACGTCGTATCCGCCGGCGACCAAGTTCACCGCCGACCTCGCCGCCCTCCAACTGGAGGACGCCATCACGCTCGACAACCGCCCCGGCGCCGGGCCGGTGTCGCTTTATTTCCACCTGCCGTTCTGCGAGACCCGCTGCTGGTTCTGCGGCTGCAACACCGTCATCACGAAGCGCCGCGGCGCCGCGGCCGAATACCTCGACGACCTCGCCCGCGAGATGCGCCTGACGGCGGCCCGCATGGACCGCACGCGGCCCGTCTCGCAGATCCACCTGGGCGGCGGCACGCCGACCTTCTTCCCGCCGGACGAGCTCCGCCGGCTCGGCGCGCTCGTGCGCGAGATCTTCAACGTCGCCCCGGACTGCGAGTTCAGCGTCGAGATCGATCCCCGCCGCCTGACCGTCGAGCACGTGGCCGCGCTCCGCGACATCGGCGCCCGCCGCGCCTCGCTCGGCGTGCAGGACACGAACCCGCGCGTGCAGCTCGCGATCCACCGGATCCAGCCGCAGTGGCAGAACGAGGCCGCCTTCAAGTGGCTGCGCGACGCCGGCTTCACGTCGATCAACGTCGACCTCATCTACGGCTTGCCGCTGCAGACGCCGGAGTCCTTCGCCCAGACCGTCGGCGACGTGCTGACGCTCAACCCCGACCGCCTCTCCGTCTTCAGCTACGCGCACGTGCCGTGGATCAAGCCGACGCAGAAGATCTTCGACGACCGGCAGCAGCTGCCCGGCCCCGAGGACAAGCTGGCGATGTCCGCCGTCGCGCACGAGATGCTGACCGGCGCCGGCTACATCGACATCGGGCTCGACCATTTCGCCAAGCCCGACGACGAGCTGGCCGTCGCGCTGCGCGAGGGCACGCTGCACCGGAATTTCCAGGGCTACAGCACGCAGGGCGGGGCCTCGCTTTACGCCTTCGGCGTCTCGTCCATCTCGTCCACGCCGGACAGCTACCGGCAGAACTACAAGACGCTCGACGAGTGGCGCGCGGCGCTCGACGCCGGCCGGCTCCCGATCGAGCGCGGCCTGCGGCTCACCGCCGAGGATGCGCGCCGCCGCACGATCATCATGCGCCTCATGTGCGACCGCCGCCTCGACTATTCGGCGCTGTCCGCGGTGCTCGGGCTGGATTTTGCGGCCGTCTATGCCGCCGAGATCGCGTCGCTCACCGACCTTGAGACGGACGGCCTGGTCCGGCGCACCGCCGCCGGGATCGAGGTCACGCGGGTCGGCGTGCCGCTGCTGCGGGTCATCGCCATGCGCTTCGACCCGACGGTCACGGCCTCCGCGCTGCAGCACTCGCGGACCATCTGATTTGGTGTAGTTGTGACGGGCGGGAGGGGCAGGGGCTCCTCCCGCCCCTGTGTTTTTGTGCGGCGGCCGGCCGGTGGCGCGGCCAAGTGCTGCGCATTCAATGCCAACAAACGCCGAGTGGCCGGCCGGATCCCGGGCCATAGTGGGCCGGCCCCGGTCCCCATGCCTCTCGCGACCCGCTACCTCGGGCTGTATCTGCGCAGCCCCTTCATCGTCGGCTCATCGCCCTTGTGCGACGACCTGGGCATTGCGCGCCAGCTGCAGGACGCGGGCGCGGGCGCGGTCGTCATGCGCTCGCTGTTCATGGAGCAGTTCGGCACCGGGCCGGCGCTGGACGGCCCGAACGGCGTGGCGGATTACCACCACACGCCCGAGCGTTATCTCCGGCACCTCGCGGCGTTGAAGAAACGCCTGTCGATCCCGGTCATTGCGTCGCTGAACGGCTGCCGGCGGGGTGCCTGGATGGAGGTGGCGCCCCTGCTGGAAGAGGCGGGCGCCGATGCCATCGAGG
>Ga0208512_100350_pt1 | contig 15238 bp, 12 predicted proteins | sample LakWasMet40_LOW7_2_FD_183880 | JGI IMG/M metagenome (GOLD analysis project Ga0208512, IMG submission 183880) | Freshwater sediment methanotrophic microbial communities from Lake Washington under simulated oxygen tension - Sediment Metagenome... | ecosystem: Environmental > Aquatic > Freshwater >...
TGCAAAATTGGTTATTCGTTTAATGCAAGGTGTTTTGCTCGTTATCTTTGTGCATTGGTATCCATGCTTATTTACTTGGTATTCACATACAGTGTTAAAAAAAGAATTTAAGTATGATGAGAGTGGACATCTACTAGCTATTTATTTTGCTTACGTAATGCTGTTGATTATTATAATTTCTGGAATAGTTACTGGTATGCGACTGTGGCGAAAACAAATCAATGGGGTCAGTCTCGATTGAAATCGTGAAATCGGAATCGGAAATCGGGGACAGACCCCAATTATTATTTATAAAGCAACAACAGGTAGAGTAGGGAGGCCTAAGAAAAGATGAGGGTTAATTGTGTTACGTCCCCTATTGTTCTGCCCAAACCAACAGCACAGCACAAAGCAGCACCCTTAATGCAGGTGGTGATATCAATATCACTGCATCTGGCGCTGGTCAAAACTCCGACATTAACGTGATTGGCTCTACCATCAAAGCCGCCAATGATGACACCCTCAAAGCGGACAATCAAATCACAGAAACAATAGGGGACGTAACACAATTACGGTGAGGTCGGTGGTCGGATAATTGGGGTCAGAGTAAAATTAAATGGATAGAATAAGCTATCTTACATATTAGATTGATTGAGTTAAGCAATGGCTCATCTAAAAAGAGTTTATTTAGAAGATGTGCCGCAACATATCATTACGAAGTTTAATTTTACTCTGACCCCAATTATTCTGAATGTCAAAAATAATATTAATCAACAGGTTCCAAAATAATGAAAATATTTCTTTTTTTAACCATCACATTTATTTCAATAGCAGTAGCTCTTTATTTTTATTTTTTGTATGCCGCCGCCGCTTGATGTAATCAAGTTTGATCGGATAATTGGGGTCATTGTAAATTTAAGTGGATATATAAGCCACCTTAATATTACATTGATTAAATTAAACAATGGCACGTCTAAAAAGGGTTTATTTAGAAGATGTGCCGCAACATATCATTCAGAAGTTTAATTTTACTCTGACCCCAATTGTTCCTAGTAATACGCCTCGCATAATTGGTACAACGGGAGGGGCTCTAGTTCAAGATGAATCGCCACTAGTTTACTAGACACTATCTTGATAGTCTTGTTTTGTAATTAATCAAACGCTTAGTCTACAAATGATTTGTACTGTACCTATGTCAATTGTTGTTGACTGCATTGTTGTTAACTATTCAGTTAACAACAATTTACAGTGAAGGTATTCAGAATTGAGTAGCATGTATGTTTAATACATTCTGTTCGCAATTTGGCTGTGTTGTTGAGTTGACAGGGGCCTGTTGCAACGATTGAATGGCATGCAAAAAAGTAGTTTGCGTGATTAACGAAACACGCTACTACCTTGGTATGAGTTTAAAGTGTAGTGGCAATTAAGGATTGGGAATGAGTTTTGTTAGTAAGCGGTTATTGAGGTGTGGGTTTTTGTGTGTTTTATGCCTTGTGTCAATTGCAGTATTTTTTGCCATGGAGAACGTATCAAACTCAGTTTTGTTTAGGATAATTTTGGCACTAGATGTGAGTTTTTTAATATGCAATATTGCGCTCGCCATGCGATTTCTATCGCAGGGATACGGTGATTTTTTAAAGATGATTTCGCATAAAAATGAAGAAATGTTTTTATCAACAGTATTCGTATTATCACCATTGGCTTTTTCAAATAAATATCTTAATGATACGGGGAAAATATTAAGAAATAGTATGGTGAGTAACGCTGTTTCATTTGTTTTGATTGTGATTATTAACATAATCATAGGACTTTTATTAATCAATCTAATACAAAGTTAATTGCAATACTTGTATAAGTAAAGATTATGGTAGTCGCCCTCTCTGCTAGACATAATAATATCGAAGCAATGACAGTGACAGTGAATCAATGAAGCAAGGCTTCATTGATTATTCTTTAATAACTGGTGCAAAAATATCTAATATAAACTAGTGTTCAAGTCTACCAATTACTGTAATCGATTAACACTAAGCCTAACATGCTTAATCCTTAATTAACTGCGCATACTTAGCCCGAATCTTTGCTGCTTTAGGTGCGGCTACTGCCATGCAGTAAGGCTGGTTTGGGTTCTTGTCAAAATAGTACTGGTGGTAATCTTCTGCCGGGTAAAACACTTCAGCAGCATTGACCTCAGTCACAATTGGGTTAGCCCAGATATGTTGTTGATCTAACGCTTTTATCATATTCACAGTTACCGTGCGCTGTGCTTCATTTTGGCAAAATACTGCTGAGCGATACTGCGTACCAATATCGTTGCCTTGGCGGTTAGGTGTGGTAGGGTCGTGCGATACAAAAAATATTTCAAGCAGTGTTTCAAAGCTAATTAAGTCTTCATCGTAAGTAATCTGTATCCCCTCTGCGTGGCCAGTATCACCATTGCAAATCTGTTTGTAGGTTGGGTCGGTAGTTTGGCCGCCAATGTAGCCTGATACCACTTTTTTAACGCCGTTAAGCTGGCTGAATACGGGTTCTGTGCACCAAAAGCAACCGCCGGCAAATACTGCAATTTGTTCCTGACTCATGATGTAATCCTTATAATAATGCTTTGGGTGTTTAAGCTATATTTTATGCTTAGCGCTAATTATCTGCTGTATTGTTAGTCACAACATCAAGCTAAACATTCATTTTTTCTAAATATTTCTCATCGCCATTATCCATGCAGTTAAATGCTTTATACGTAGATTTTAATTCTTACTTTGCTTCAGTTGAGCAACAGCTGGTGCCTGAGTTGAGAGGCAGGCCTATCGGCGTGCTAGCGGTGATGGCAGAAACTACCTGCTGTATTGCTGCAAGTTATGAAGCAAAAGCGTTTGGTATTAAAACGGGCACTTTAGTCAGTGAAGCACGAAAGCTCTGCCCGGATATCATTTTTGTAGAGGCGAGGCCGCCAGTTTATGTGCAGTATCACCACTTTTTAATTGATATTGTAGAAAGCTGTACGCATGTAGAAAAAGTGCTTTCGATTGATGAAATGGTTTGTAAGCTGACTGGCAGCCAGCAGCAACCAGAAAATGCGCTGAAATTAGCGGCAAAGATTAAATCAGCACTTGCGGAAAAGGCTGGGGACTTTATCCGTTGCTCTATCGGCATTGCGCCCAATACTTTTTTGGCGAAAGTGGCGTCTAACATGCAAAAGCCTGATGGCTGCGTGTTGATAGCACCGCATGAGTTACCGCAGCGTTTATATGGTTTAAGGTTACGTGACTTAAACGGAATTGGTAAGCAGATGGAGGCACGGTTAAATCGATATAAGATTACGACAGTGGAGCAGTTGTATTCGGCTAATCGGCAACAGTTGCAAGTGGCATGGGGCAGTGTAGAAGGCGAGCGCATGTATGATAAGTTGCGCGGGATAGAGCCTTATTACGTGAAAAATGCACGCAGTAGTTTAGGGCATTCACATGTGATGCCGCCTGAACAGCGCAATGAAGTAGGCGTCAGGGCGGTGTTGCATAGGCTGCTACAAAAGGCTTGTATGCGTATGCGTAGCTACGATCTACTTGCTTCAAGAATCAGTGTTAAGGTGAAGTTTAGAAATAAGCCCAGCTGGCAAAAAGAAAGTGCGCTTTCGCCCACAGATAATACGTTACGGCTGATTGAAGCATTAGAAACCTTTATGCAGCAATATCCACAAACTAATGCCGAACCTTATGCGGTAGGGGTGTCTTTTTCAGGGTTGGTCACCGCAGACGAAGTCGCTCGTGATTTGTTTCAGGTAGCCCCGCTAGAAAGTGAAAAGAAGTTAAATCAGGCAATTGATAGCCTTAATTCAAAGTTTGGCAAAAACACGATTTACTTTGGTGGTGCACATGAGGCGCTAAAGGATGCGCCGATGCGTATTGCGTTTAATCACATTCCTGATATGGATGTAGAAAGTGATGAGTAAGTCATTTAGGTGCTTGTAGTTTGCGCTAAGTAAAATCATTAGTTACAAATTATTAACAATTGCAGGTAAGCCAATTTAAATCAATCGCGTTAACTGAGCATGGTCACGACTAATTGGCCTGATTCAGTGGCTTAATAAATTCTAGAAATAGAGGAGAAGTAAAATGCGTAAATTTAAGTTGAACGTTGTGAGTAGCACGCGCTTGGCGATGGCTGTGCCTGCATTAATCGCAGCAGTGTTTGCAACGCCAGCGTTGGCCAGTGATCAATATGTCGATACTGCCCGTGTGATTTCAGTCACACCACAAACCGAGCGTATCAATACTCCACAGCAAGAGTGCCGTACCGAGTATCAGCAACAGAGCTACTCTCAAGGTAATCGCTCTATGACAGGTGCCATTATTGGTGGTATTGCCGGTGGTTTGTTGGGTAATACCGTAGGTAGAGGTAGCGGCCGTATTGCCGCCGCCGCAGTGGGTGCAGGTGTTGGTGCGATTGCGGGTGATCGTATTGCAAATAGCCGCCCCAATGAAGTGGTAACGCGTAACGTGCCTGTAGATGTATGTTATCAGGTGGACCGTTGGCAAACTGTGAATACTGGTTATTTTGTTACTTATGAGTACAACGGCAGAACATACAACACGGTGACTGCTGAGCATCCTGGACGTTATGTAGATGTTAATGTGATGGTGGCACCAAACCGTTATACAACATCACAAGTCAGCTATATTGAGCCAGGTTACCGTCGTGATGATCAATGGCGAGGTCATCGTGGCCATAAAAAGCAGGATTGGAAAGATCAGGAACGTGATGGCCGCTATGATGGAGATAACCGTCGTTACTACTAAGCGTTAGATAGTGCATAGTATGCCCCGCGTGATTGGGTTGTGATTCAGCCTAGTAGCAATAAATGCTACTAGGTTTTTTTACGTCATCTACCCCATATCGGGCTAGTTGCAAGTAAAATTAGTGCTTAACTATCAATTGAAAATAACTTAGTGAAGCTTACTGTAGACTGTGTATCGACTGGGCAACTCTTTGCCATGCCAGCAAGTAGCGTGCTGGCGTATTTGCTCTCTAAAGCCAGTATCCGCGAAGAGGCCTTGCCGCTAGAGGCATTGGTGTGCTCGCAAAGCCGCTTGGTGCCTATGCCAGACTATCCTATTGCTGCTATTGCTGCGGCGGAGGACGGGCTGGATGTCGGCACGGACTACTGGCTGCGTGCTGATCCTGTGCATTTGGTGCTGCAGCGTGACAGCTTTAGCTTAAATGAGCCTTGTCCATTAGCGGTATCACGAGCGCATGCACAAGCGATGATTGCCAGTTTTAATGCGCACTTTGCACAAGATGGTTTAAAGTTTTGTTTGGGGGAGTCTGGTGCATGGTATGTATCTTTAGCGCAGCCACCACAAATTAAAACTGCACTGCCAGCAATGGCGATGGGTAAAAATATTGCCCACTTTATGCCGCAGGGCGGTGCATCAGGTCAATGGGTGGCGTACTTAAATGAGGTGCAAATGCTATTACATGCACATGTTGCTAATACTGAGCGTGAAGGTGCGGGTGAGGTTGCGGTGAATAGCATTTGGCTATCTGGCGGCGGCGTGATGCCAGCGCCAGCAAGTGTAAAACCTGATAGCGATATTGATTGCTTAGCTGGAAACAGCACCTTGTATCAAGGTTTGGCTAAGCGCTCTGGATTGATATATCACGGCATATCCGCATCATTGCAAACCCTTATGTTGCAGGTGGCAGGCCACGCGCACGTGCGTGTGCAATTGGCGCAGGATTTACTGTTGGCGGAAGATAGTCTACAGCCATTATTAAACGGGCTAAAAAACGGTAGTATCACACAATTGGTGCTTAATCTAGCTTGTTATGAAAAAACCTTGGTGGCGACAATCAAGCCGCTTGATCTTTATAAATTCTGGCGAAAAGCTAAACCTATGAGTGCGTATTTGCTATGACGTCGATTACACAACGTAATGCGCCTGCTGCAATAGTGCAGAGCCTTCAATCATCAGGCATCTCGCCGCTGATGTCTCGCTTGTTATCTGCACGCGGGGTGTCTGATATTGCGCAAACCAGTATTCAATTAAGCGCATTGCTGCCGCCGCAGCAGCTTACGCATAATCAGTCCATGGCAAAGTTGCTGGCTGAGGCAATCAAGACCAATAAAAAATTGTTAGTGGTTGGAGATTATGACGCAGATGGCGCCACCGCTACTGCTGTTGCAGTAAAAGGCTTGCGTTTATTTGGCGCTAACGTAGATTTTTTGGTGCCCAATCGTTTTGAGTATGGTTATGGCCTCACTCCTGAAATCGTCAAACTTGCCGCAACACAAGCACCAGACGTGATAGTGACGGTAGATAATGGTATTGCCAGTGTGGATGGCGTAGCAGTTGCCAATGCAATGGGCATACAGGTATTGATTACCGACCACCATTTGCCTGGCTCGCAAACGCCAGAGGCGGCCTGTATCGTTAATCCTAATCAGCATGGTTGTACTTTCCCCAGTAAAAATCTTGCGGGTGTAGGCGTCATGTTCTATTGTTTACTGGGCTTGCGGGCAGAGTTGCGTGAGCAGGGTGCTTATCAGTCCAGTGTTGAGCCAAACTTAACCGAACTGCTAGACTTAGTCGCTTTGGGTACGGTCGCGGATTTGGTCGTTTGACTTTATATAAGATTTTGTCTATACTTGATTAAACATTTAAATTCATATGGTTAAGTAAATAATTAAGATAGTTACTTTATTGACAATGATCCATATTAGCCAAGGCAACACTGAGTATCCTTTTTATGCGATTGATTCAGAAGTTTTGGCTTATCTTGATAGAGCAATTGATAGTCTGAGCCTAGGAAAAAATTACTCGCTTGATTTCCAGATAATAAAGCGTACCTTGGAATGTACTCTTCAGATTACTAGGCAGAGCTTGAATTTAGAAAATATAATGAGCTCCTCATTTGCAGGAATTTGTATCTCCTATATCGGCGCACTTTATTCACCAACATTTTTTGAATCATCCCACCATAGAAAATACAGATTAGTAAAATCTTTTCTCCAATTAGTTGCAAGATTGGAGATTATGTTCAATACATACTCTCTTCCAGATGTCAGTATCGCAAAAAAAGTTATAACGGATGATGTTGAAAAGTGCATCTTACAATTCCAGAAATTCGAATTGGATGAGGAAAAGCTCTGGCTCTGGCACGGTTGGCCATGCCCTAATAAAAGTGGCAGTGTATATTGGGCTCCACTGTACCCCATATACAAAAGGCTAGGCAGATCGTTCACATATAGACTACATCTACTTTGTATTCAGTTCATTGGCACACGAAATGTCAACAGAGTGCCACTTTTGAGTGTGCTTGCACAATTCATTGAGCAATACGAAGGTCCGTTAGACGAGAGCTATTTAAAGCGTCCTGAATTCATAGGTGGATTTTGGCGCAAGTTTATGACTTATTACTTATTAACAAAATATGCGAACGGTAAAGGATCAAAACTAACAACACTAAGCGATAATTGGCGTAATGCATTTGTACCTTTCGTAAAATCTTATTTAATTCCATCAGGTCTATTTGTCGAGCACTGGGGTGAGTTTCCAAATTTTCCTGCAAAAATTACTACAGGCGCAAATACTCATGTAGTAACTTCCAAAGACGGAGTGGAAGTGAAAGTTAAACTTCTTACTGACATTCCACTGCAGTTAACCGATGATGAAGCAATACACTTGTTGTTTAAAAAAATCCAAACTGATGTAGACATTGCAACAGAATGGGCAAGTTGGGCCGTGAATGACATCTGGGTTAGATACAAAAAAAGGATTGAACTAAGCTCGCTAGGACAAGTGGTAATAAAAGGTAATAATTCTAAGAACAATGGAAATAATTGGCTGGTCGATCGTAATAATCCAGATCACTTAAAAAATGCTGCGGCAACGCTTAATTATTATGGGCATATAGTTAGCAAAATTGATGGGACGACAATTTTGCCTACACCGCTCTTTCAAACAGCTCATGAATTAGGTTTGCCTAATACTAGCGCTCTACTTCCACACTGCATTTTGCTGATTGCAAATCACTCCGCAATTACACCATCTTTTTTGGATACCTTTGAACTTTTCGACAAAAATGGCAAGCAAACTGGTTTCATAGAAACTGATGGTGGCTATAAGCTCATTGGACATAAGAGGAGACGCGGTGCCAAGTTAGCACAACAAATAATTTTGTTAAATGATACAACAAAGTCGCTTGTTGAACAGATAATCGCATTAACTTCATCTATACGCGAATACTTAAAGTCGAAGAATGATGATAACTGGCGTTATTTACTACTTACATCCAGAGAGGGTTTCACTTACCCAAGTCGAGTCAAAAGAGTTTCAAGTGATTGCGAAGTAAAGATTCGTGTCCAAAAGTTTGCCGAATCACTGAAGAACACTAGCTCTTTAACAAGCGAACAACGAATCCAATATGCAAATAGATTCAATTTATCGTCGCTTCGCGCGAGTTGTGCAGTACTTGTTTATTTGCGGACGCGCAGTATTAAAGAAATGTCCCAAGCATTAGGGCATGCTAAGCTGAAGGTAGAACTCATTGAACGCTATTTGCCTGCACCAATCTTGTCATTTTTTCAAGAGCGATGGATTCGTATCTTTCAAGCTGGAATATTGGTAGAGGCATTAAAAGAAAGCGAATATTTAATAGAAGTAAGTGGCTTCGAAAGCATTCATGAGTTGAATGAATTTTTAAACATACATGCATTGAAGTTGCCATATGAAAATAAAAATGATTTGGATCATGATTCGACTGCTTTCGGAAAAATGAGTGAAGAGGTAGTGAGGTTTGGAGTTAATTCTTCGATATTAACTATGATGCTCAGTTTGCAACAAGCAGTACAAGTTGCCACGAAGACTGTACATGAAAAAGCAAGATATTGGGCAGAGATATCTCAGCACTTAATTTCGCATATCGAAACTCAAGAATCATATCGTCCAGACTTACAGGCTCACTTAGAGAAGGCAAAGCGCCTCGCTAACCCAGCAATCATGGATCATATAATTTATGGTTAATTCAGAGTTATTACCTGATGAATTGAGCTTTCTGAAATTGTTTAATGGAGATCGCTATACCGAGTATCGAAACTCACAATGGATATCAACTCCCTTTGATGCAGAAGTCTGGATGTTTAATTTTGGTACAACGGGTCAGTATAGTGTCGATTTCCGTGTAAAACTTGAAAATATGAGCCTTCTAACAGAGGAATCAAATCGCTCACTTTTAGAGTTATTTAAGAATTGGATTTGCATACAAACACACCCAGATATTACTGGAGGAACTATTTACACGGCGCAAACCGCACATGCGTTGATACGGCGAGTGCTATCATTAATAGATTATTTTTTAATTAACTCTGAACACTTCAAATTGTCCCAATATGGGCTAAAAAATATCACTGAGAACGATATTTCAAATATATTAGCGCAACTTGCCTCATCCAGTAAAAACACCACAAATATATATCAATGGCCGACCCGTATAAGTCAGTACTTGCGATCTGAGTTAAGAAAATCGGATATTGATTTGTTGATTGCTGAAATTCAGGAAAATCCTATTCTTAGACTAAACATCCCTGACGAAGAATATCGGATGCTGAACTTAACAGAACAAGAGATTTTATATTCCCGAGCTTTATTATGGAAAAAAGGCTACTACAAAGGTGAAAATCATAAAATCAGTATTTCAACGGCATATCGTTATAGTCCCAATACTGTAAAGCTGTCCCAAGACATTTATTCAAACACTCTTAGAGGGGTGCTACCCAAACCGATACCGAATGAATTACTACTTCATCCCATTGAGTCATATTTTAGGGAATTTGATAGTGCTCCAGTTCGTAATGTACATGGAGATTTCCTTTGTGAAACTGAATGGGAGGGGTATAGGAGGGCGCTCAGATCACTTGGTCAACTAACTGAAATCGGAGCGGAGGTTCCTTTAATTGCTTTAAAGGAGATTTGCAACTTTTCTAATCAAGATGCATTCATTCGAAAGTCCAGGGGGCGTTATCATACTCTCCCAAATAACGTAGTCTTAAATTCTTTGCGCAGTGCAGTAGAGTTCGCAATGTCTTATGGGCCAGAACTACTGGAAAGTGTAGTGAACGTAATTAGAGCAGCAAAAAACTCTGATAATAGTTGTGTGTCATTCGCTACTGCAAATGATATCAGGCCACTACTTCTCCCGAAAATTCGAGCCATGGGTGTGCGGGTATGGAATCTCGGATTTCATATGAACTATGTAGAGCGAAGTACGATTCATTCTTGTGAACCTCGGCCTCCCTCTAATGATTATTTTGTGAGGTTACGAAACAACGAAGGACTTCATGAACTACTTCGCGTGTTTTATGGTGCTGTACAACTCATCGTAGGTACCCTAATGGCCAGACGCCAAGGAGAGTTAATTGATTTAATCTGCGGAAGTGCCCTAGATCAGGGGGGTACATTTTTACTTTTCTTCAATCGTAAATCTGGAGTTGGTAGCATTAGAAATAAAGAGGCAAGACCAATACCGGCTGTAGCAGTTCAGTTAATTGATTTACTTCAAATCTTCCATGAACGTCTAGTAGAAATTGGTGTATCCAATGAAAAGTCCAAAATATTTTCATATCCCAATTTGCATTCTGGAAAACCGATAAAGCTCTCAAGTCCTAACTACAATGCTTCCCTTGAAATCTTCTGTGACTACATTGAAACGCCTCTTAATAACAAAGGCGAGCGCTACTATATTCGTCAGCATCAACTAAGACGCTTCTTTGCAATGATGTTTTTTTGGGGGAATTCCTTTGGTGGCATGGACACGTTAAGATGGTTTCTTGGTCACACAGATATAGAACATTTATACCATTATATTACCGAGTCCACTCCGGGTTATGTTATTCGGTCATCTAAGGCCGTTTTCGGAAGCGAGTTACTTAGGGAAAACCCAAATGAGGCTCCACAGTTAGCAAATGTTGTTGAGAAACATTTCAAAACACGTAACTTCATGGTTTTGGATAGCGAAGAACTTGAAGAGTATGTGGAAGAGTTGATGCTTGAGGGGTTAGTCGAAATCGAGCCAATTTTTTTCGAAGGGCCAGAGGGAAAGGCGTTTCGGATTGCTATAAAAACAGTAGGAGAAAATGAAAGCCACTTCAATGGATAAGCGCGTCGAAAGAAACAACCAGTCAGTGCTTAATCTTAGAAATCTTTTGCAAGACATAACTATAGCTCCTGATAAATATCTTGAACAAAATTTAATTATTCAATCGCTGAAATCGCAAGGATTATTAGCAAAATTTTCTGACGAACCAAAAGGTATTTTCCCATCATCTATTAATACTCAAAAGCGAATAGCAGCAAATGTAGTTGATGGTGGGTATGAGGCACTTGACCAGCTAAGAGTAAATGCATTATTGGCCGTGGAGAAAAAGGCCAATACAAACAACCAACCAGATAAAGAAACAAAAGCGGGGCTTTTGCTGACGATTAAAGAATTGGAGTCCGAAAAGCAATCCATTAGAAATGACCTGTTACTTCTGACACTTGCGTTTGAAAAATCGCTCCGCCAGGGTGCCCGCTATGCCTCCCTGGCAGACCCCTCTATACAAGCGCTATGCAAGAAGGAACAAAGGGAATTGTTGGACATTCTTTCCCTCAGAAAAAATAATTTGAACACAAATGTGGTAAAACTTCATGAGGACTAAATCTAAGCTATATTTTCTTACGGCACCAGATTATGAGTTGCCATCCCACATCGATGTGCAACACCGTGTGATTACTAGAGAAGCAGCGGATATTCCGATGATTATGTGGCCGGATGGTACATGGTGCTTTCCTGCCAATGTTTATATGCTCGATCTTTTTCACAGGGGGCTGTCGAGAAAAAATCGAGGCGGAACACTTCTTACCTACGCTACGAACATTAGTCATCTTCTGCGTTACGTTTTCCAAAATAAGATTGATCTAGCTAGATTGACTGATAATCAATTTTCCTTGTTCATTAAACTACTTCAAGGTGAGAGGAGTGCATCCCAACCTGAAGTTCATGCAAGAGATGCAAACGCTGTAATTGCAATCGGGCGTAATTGTCTTGATTTTCTAGCAAGTTTCGGAAGACTATATCAAGACGAAAGTTTTATTGGTCCCAAGGGGCAAATTTGCGCAGAACAAAAAGAATTTGAAGTCAAGCAGGGGAGAGGAAGAAAAGGTACCATCAAACTAACTAGACAATACTGGTATCACAGGTCTTTCCCAATAGCTGATCCAAAAAATAAAAGACTTCCAATTAGTACAGACGCTCTTAATAAACTACGCCAGATTGCTAGTGAAGCTAGTGGGTCTATATTTCAGCGTAAACGACGCTACGTTATGTTGAAACTTCTAGAAATTACGGGCGGGCGTCGTTCAGAGTTGGCTGCAATAACATGTGATAGCGTGCTTAAAGCATCGAAAATGAATGAGCCAATGCTTAAATTGATGACTGCGAAGAAAAGGGCGGCAAAAGAAGAATATCGCTATATTCCAATTGCGAGCCATGATGTAGCCTTCTTACTTGAATTCATTGAAATAAACCGGCGCCGCATTATTCGAGCAACATGTGGACATGGAAATGACGATGGGTATTTGCTAATTAGTGAAACGACTGGAAGGAAACTACGGCCGAACACTATTACTCAAGAAATTGCTACACTCTCGAAAGCGGCTGGCATAAAAGAAAAATGTTGCCCTCACATGTTTCGGCATCGTTTTATAACTAAGCTGTTTGTGGCATTAATCGAACAGCATGAATTTGAAAATACAGATAGCTTTCGCCGCGCTCTAATCGATATAGAATCAATAAAACAAAAAGTTCAGCAATGGACCGGACATACTAGTCTTAACTCACTCGACGTATATATAAATCTTGCTTTTGAAGAAGCTACTCATTTCAAAAACACATACAACATTGTGAAAACTAGAAATATCATAGATTCCTTTAAGGGAACTCTGAAGCAATTACAGGCAGAATTAGAGACTGGAAGCTCCTCTATCGAGATTTCGACTAGGTTGCATAAATTTATAGGTGCTTTTGAAGAAGATTTGGATAGCACATCGGATATAGTTAGCCCGAAATAACACAAGGTTAAATTATATTGAAAAGAGATATCTATAACGAAGTATGGAATCTTTTGTGGCTAATGTTTTATAAGTTCTTATACTAAGAAGAGATAAATCACTTCAGCGCTTGCGAGCTTTGAATCAATATAAGAAAAGAAACAAAAATGCTAAAACCACCAAAACCTATATTTAAAAATCGTGAAATTGATAAGACTGTTTTTACAACCCTCATTGAAAGCGGTTCAGTTGAATGGCTTGCCAAAATTTTGGCATCAAGACTGGACAAATTCATTAATGTTGAATCGCTTTATTCAAATGAACTAGCAGATATTGAAGACCCATCGTCAATACCTGATATGGATATTGCAGTAACTAGAATTGTACGAGCAATCAAAAACGAAGAGAAAATAGTATTAGTTTGCGACCATGATATGGATGGTACAGGTTCCGCGGCTGTTTTATGGTCAGCGTTAATTGATTTCTTCAAGGTTAGCCCCTCCTTGGTTAATGTCGTAACCAGTCATCGACTCACAGAAGGCTACGGTATTACTGAGCCCGTTGCTCAACGAATAGTTGATATTAAGCCAGGCCTAGTGATCTCCGCAGATAAGGGTAGTAGTGACGAACCACGAATAAAAAAGATAGCAGAAGCCGGGATTGATGTCATCGTGACTGACCACCATGAAATCGGAGCCAATGGCCCACCTCAGTCCGCGATTGCCGTGGTTAACCCAATTCGAATTGATTCAAATTACGATAAGCATGTATGCGGTGCTGGGGTAGCATTTCTAACCATGGCAAAAGTGAGAACTGCTTTAATTCAAGAAGGAGTTAGAGAAAAGATTGCAAGCCTTGCACCTCTCTTGGATTATGTTGCGGTTGCTACGATAGCAGATTGCGTTTCAATGAGGCCGAATAAAGCTTCTATTAATAGAACGTTTGTTAAACGTGGTTTGCAATTGATTAATAATAAAACCAGACCTTGCTGGGAAGTATTTTGTGCAGATCTTCACGGCCCCGTTGATGCAGAAACCATCGGATTTCGACTTGCTCCTGCAGTGGCGGCTGCAGGTAGACTAGATTGGGCGGAAGTGGGTTTTAAGTTTCTTACGTCGAAAAACAAAACTGAGGCTCAAAAATATTGGCAAGAGTTACAGAATGAAAATGCCTTAAGAAAAGAAATTGAGAAAAAGTTAAGAGAAAAGGCAGTTCCAGAAGCATGTAAAAAGAAAGGCCAATCAATTGTTTTGTTCTTGGAAGATGGTCATAGCGGGGTTCATGGTATTACAGCAAGCAGACTGGTAGAGGCTTTCGGAAAGCCTGCTGCAATTTTTTCCCCAAAAGGTGCTGGAGTTAAAAACGGCTCTTCACCAGAGAATATAAAGATAGCATCTGGATCGTTTCGTGGAATTACAGGTTTTAATGTTAAAGAAGCTTTGTCATATGTTAGTGAAAAGTTTCCAGAGTTACTTCTAAGTCATGGTGGCCACATAGGCGCTGGAGGCGGATCAATTTTAATTTCTTCATTTGATAGTTTTGTGATTGCTTATGAAGAGGCTGTAAATGCTCAGATTGGAGATAAAGAGTTAAAACCAATAGTATGGGTTGATGGAGAATTACCAGTCGGAATAAGCGATATTGATGCATTAAACGAACTCGATAAATTAGAGCCGTGGGGAAGAGATTTCCCATCTCCTATTTTTAAGGGCAAGTTTGAAATCAGGAGTTTTCAAACTCTAGGCGATGGAAGCCATCTAAAACTATCGCTATGGGATGGTGCGAACACAAAAGATGCGATTTGGTTTAATGCGGTTCAGGATGGCTCCGAAATTGAATTTGATATTGGAAGCACGTTAAATCTTGTTTATTCCCTAAAAAATAATTGGTATCGCAATAACAAAAAAACGCAACTACAAATAATTTCTAAATTTGATAATTAACAGCCCATTTGAAAGAAACGTGCGTATTCTTTATTAAAACTGCCACGTATTCCTATCCAAAACCGACATCTATTCCTGCTGAATTCCGACATTGTTTATTGTCAAAACCAACCTATTTTTTCCAAACACATAACATTATCGGCGAGTCGCCACACGTTACTCAAATAATATAGGCCACAACGTAGCCTATATTATTTGGTGACTTAAGGAAAAATCATGCATAACTAATGAAGGAGC
>Ga0208512_100357_pt1 | contig 15035 bp, 8 predicted proteins | sample LakWasMet40_LOW7_2_FD_183880 | JGI IMG/M metagenome (GOLD analysis project Ga0208512, IMG submission 183880) | Freshwater sediment methanotrophic microbial communities from Lake Washington under simulated oxygen tension - Sediment Metagenome... | ecosystem: Environmental > Aquatic > Freshwater >...
GCCGAGTATCGATATGCCGCCGACTATGCCGAGTCTCGGGTTGAAGGTCTTTTTTGCAATCGTTTCGCCGTTGATACAACCTATGATCAGGTCGAAGCCTTGGTCTTTACTATCGGACACCTCGACGGCCGCCTGCCGCATCATCTTGCGCGGCGTTGGGTTAATTGCAGGTTCACCTACCGCTACGCGCAAGCCGGGTTGAGTCGCAGTGCCGACGCCGCTTCCGGCGAAAAAGCGTAGCTGTCCTTCATTGTTTCTTCGCACTTCGGCAAAGAGGGTGGCCCCGTGCGTGTTATCCGGGTCGTCGCCGCCGTCTTTCAGCACTTCGGCTCGTGCTGTGTGTTCGTTCAACCAACGACAGTCCTGAATCGGTACGGTCAGGTAATGCGTATCGTCAGCCAATGTTATTTGCACCTGCGTGAGGCGCTCACCGTGCAGCAGCAGATAGAGCGCGGCTTTAACCGCCGCCGTGGCGCAGCTGCCCGTGGTGCGCCCGCGCCGCAAACCGTTCGGTGCGAGTACTGAAAGGTCGAATTCTCTAAGTTCAGTCTGACTCATGCAACGTGAGTAACCTGTCCTGTCATTTAAAAACTTAAAAAACTATCACCCGAAGACACGAAGGACACGAAGAAATATAACTTCGTGTCCTTCGTGTCTTCGTGGTGAATAAAAAGCTTTAACAGCCTGTTTACTAGCATTTCGCGCTTAATCGATTTTATTAGTAGCTAATGAGCAAAGCTGATTCACCGCATCGATCATCAAGCCGTTGACGACGGTCGCCGCCCACGGCGAACCGCCGCGCGTGCCGCTGTTGGTGATGCGCGGCACTTGCAGGCAGCGTTTTAATTCCGCTTTCGACTCGCAGGTGCCGACAAAGCCGACCGGCAAGCCGATCACCAGCTGCGGCCGCCAGCCGTGTTCGCGGATCAGGCGCACCGCTTCCCTGATCGCAGTCGGTGCATCGCCTATCGACAGCACGATGTCGTTACCGAATTTTTCAAAGGCGCGCCGTATTCCGGCCGCGGAACGGGTGATGCCCTGTGTTTGCGCCATCAGCGCGGTTTCGTGATCATGCACCCCGCACCAGGTTTCGATGCCGAGCTGTTCGAGCAGTGCGCGTTTTAGGCCGGTCTGCACCATGGTCACGTCGGTCACTACACGCTTGCAACGCAACAAGGCACGAATGCCCGTTTCGACCGCGCCCGCCGAAAAGTAAATGTCGTCGACCGCATTAAAATCGCCGCTGGTATGCACCAGTCGTTGCAGCACGGTCAGATGTGCCTCGGGGAAGACCGACCAGTCGCGCCCGGCGGCGATGATGCGGAAACTTTCGGCTTCTATCGGATGCGGCACGTAAGGGGCGAATTCTGTTGCGGTTTCATCCACAGCGGCTTTTTCGAACAGGCCGCGAACTTGAAGATGATGCGGGCGTTGCGGCTCGCCGACCTGCTGTTCAAAGCCGACAATTTGCACCCGGTATTTGCACAACGAGCAGTTCATTTCTGCACGGCCTTCTACCGCTTCTTGCGCCCTGGAAATCAGCACATCGGCTACGTTCGGATGCACGCCGAGATAGCCTGCCTTGAGCACTTCCAGCTCAGGGTCGCGCTCTTGCATGGCATCGGCAGCTTCATAAATACGCTTGACCAAGATGCCGTCGAACAGGAAAAACGGCACCACGATCAACCGTGCATACCCCAGTTGAGCTACGGTACGCAGGGCGTCGGCAACCAACGGTTTGGCTGTGCCTGAATAGCACACGTAAGACGCGCCAAAGCCCATGCCTTCTTCGATCATGCGCGCGAATTTGGCGACTTCGCCATTGGCATCGGGGTCGGTGGTGCCGCGACCGACCAGCACCAGGCAGGTGTCGGCACGGCGCACAGTCTTGGAGGATGCCGATTCGGCCTCGACGATACGTTGCTGAACGACTTGCAGCAACAACGGATGCAAGCCCATCGGCGCACCGAAATGAAAATCGACGTCGGGATGTTCGCGAGCCGAGGCCAGCAGTTCGCTGGGCAGGTCGTTTTTGGCATGAGTTGCCGCCAGTAAGATGCCGGGCACCATGACGATTTGTTTGGCATCGGCGTTCAATTGGGCTGCGATCGCCTGATCGATAGTCGGACTGGCAAACTCCAGGTAGCCGTGACTGACCTGATGCTGCGGCGCGCGCTCCCTGACCAGTTCAACCAGTTGCTCGAATTCCCGGATACCATCGGCATCGCGGCTGCCGTGACCTGCGATAACGATGCCGAATTGTTGGTTTGTTTCAGCCTGCATTCGGTAACGGCTCCATTGCGGGTTCAATCTGGCTGGACATAGGGCTGCGGGTGCGGATTAGCATGATGCTCATGTCGCTGAATTCCTGTGTCGCACAGTCGGCGAGCGTGCCGTGCCACTCCGCTTCCGAGCGGGTCAAATTCTCCCAGACCTCGGTCGGATGGTCGGGCGATATGCCTTGCTCCAACAGGTAAGCAGCGATATGACGCGGCATGAATGAGCGCGCCTCGTCCCACGGGCAGGGGATCACGATGGCGTTGCGCTGGTCTTGCAGCACATGCACCAGATGTTGCTTGAACGGTTCGAGGTCGCCGCGACGGTGGAAGGTAATAAATGTCGTTTCATCGAAACAAACCTTGGCGCGGGACGCGAGTATTTGCGCCGAAGAGATGCCCGGCACGGTTTCGACCGGATGGCCGCAAGCGCGTTCGACGCGTTCCAGATATTGAAAGCCGCTGAAATGGATATCGCCCATGAACACCACGACGCAGTTTTTGCCCGCATGGTGTTCAACCGCGACTTTCGCCAATTGTTCGGTTTGGTCGCGATAATTCATCAGCACGGTTTGCGCCGTAGCGGGAATCAGGCTTTGCACGACATTAATGACGGCATCGAATCCGGCTACCACGTCGGCATTGCGGATCAGTTCCGCGCCGCGCTGGGTTAGATAAGCAACGTCGCCAGGGCCTGCGCCTATGCAGATAATCATAATTGTTCCTTATTAATTGGTGTTTTTGTCCACGAAAAGCACGAAAAATTGTAGGGTACGCTCGTTCCCAAGCTCCAGCTTGGGAATGTAGTCTTGGAAGCTCCAGCTTCCTGTCCTGTTTCGCGAAGCAACGACTTGCATGGATGCAGGAGGTAGAGCAACGCAGGAGCGGTTGCCGAGAGCTTCGCGTACTGGGTTCCCAAGCAGGAGCTTGGGAACCCGCATAAAAAACTTTTCACCACGAAGACACGAAGAAATAAAACTTCGTGTTCTTCGTGTCTTCGTGGTGAATAAAATATTTTTTAATCAACTTTATGCTCACTTAATACATCCACGCACCGTAAGCGCCAGGTTTTCCGCCGATAATTCTTCCAACGTCAGGTATTCAGCACCCAACGCCTGTGCCAATTGCCGGGCTCTACCCAAGCGTAAATAGCCGGTTTCGGTATCTAGCACCAGAGCGGGTACGCTGCGTTCGGCCAGTAATTCGGCAAATCTTAGCGACTCCTGCCAGGGATCGTTGCCATCATTCAGTGCAACATTGGCCTTGCCGTCGCTAAGCAGCACCAGCAACGGCGGCATGCCGGTTTTCTCCAGCGTTTCCAGTGCCAGAGACAGCGCATGAGGCAAGGGCGTACGGCCGCCGGTAGGCAGCTCGCGCAGATTCTGTTCGGCCAGATCGACGCTGCGGGTAGGCGACAGCAATAACTGTGCGGATTCGCCACGAAAGCTGATTACTGCGACTTCGTCACGCTGCTGGTAGGCATCGGTCAGCAGCGACAACACTGCACCTTTGACCGCTTCCATGCGCCGCTGTGCCGCCATGGAGCCTGAGGCATCGACCACAAACAAAATCAGGTTGGCGTTTTTGCCTACGCGGATTTGTTGATGCAAGTCGCTTTTCGTCACCTGGAAATCGTCGGCACCTCTGAGCGCCGCGCTGCGCAATGTCGCGCCGACGGCGAGACTGCTTGGATTCCGGTCGGGCACGGCCCGGACCACACGGCCGCGTGGCGCATCTTGCGCGGTGCTGCGCTTGCCGGAGGCGTAGCGATTGGAAACCGTATCGACTTCTATGCGTCGTACATTACCGGCAGACGCGGCGGCGAAAACTTGTTGTTGGTCTTGCGACTCGCCGTTATCTTGATTGTTTTCCTGCTCGGTATCTTCGGCACCGGATTCACTTTCATCCGGCGGCTGTAACGCCTGCTGCATCAGCTCATCGAGCTGGTCTTGATCCAGCCCCGGTTGCTCGAACGGTTTGCGTCTGCGTCGGTGCGGCAACACCAGTTCCGCAGCGCCGCGCACGTCTTCCGGCGTTACCTGCGAGCGGCCTTCGAGCGCGGCCAATGCTCGCGCGGCTTTGTGCATGACGATGTCGGCGCGAAGACTGGCCACTTCGAATTCGCAACATAAATGGCTTATCAGGTCGAGCAGCGCATCATCCAATGTTACTTTGGGAAGCAACAGTTGCGCGGTAGCGAGTTGATGGCGCAAAGTTTGTTGCTCCGCCATCCAGGCGGCAGCGTAAGCCGTGGGACTGGCCTCGAACGCAATGCGCCTTCGCACGACTTCGGAGCGCAAGGTTTTGTCGCGCGGCGCGGTCACTTCAACCATCAGGCCGAAGCGGTCCAGCAATTGCGGACGCAAATCGCCTTCTTCCAGGTTCATCGTGCCTATCAATGTGAAGCGGGCAGGGTGGGTGACTGATAAGCCTTCGCGCTGCACCGCATTGACACCCATCGCCGCTGCATCCAGCAGCACATCGACCAGATGGTCGGGGAGCAGGTTGACTTCGTCGATATAGAGTATGCCCCGGTGCGCCGCAGCCAGTAAGCCTGGCTTGAAAACGCGTGCTCCGCCTTTAAGCGCCTGCTCCAAATCCAGGGTGCCGATAACGCGGTCTTCAGTTGCGCCCAGCGGCAAGGTGATGAAAGGCACGCTGTCCGCTTGCGCTGTCGCGTGTTCAGTATTGCAGGTCTCGCAATACTTATACGGCGCACCGGGAGCGCAGTTGAACGCACAACCGGCAACCCGTTCGATCAGCGGCAGGATGTCGGTCAGCGCCCGCGCCGCCGTGCTTTTAGCGGTGCCTTTGTCGCCGCGTATCAGTACGCCGCCCAGCGACGGATCAACGGCGCACAGCAGCAATGCAGTCTTGAGCTGAGTCTGTTCGACAATCGCGGAAAAAGGGAAGGTGGCGTGGTTCATTTGGTTACGCTCGTTCCCAAGCTCCAGCTTGGGAATGCAGTCTTGGAAGCTCTAGCTTCCTGTTCAGTACGCGAAGCTAGAGCTTCGCGTACTGGGTTCCCAAGCTGGAGCTTGGGAACCAGCCCATGAGTTGCAGCAAAGTAGGTCGGAATAAGGCCATCCAAGGCTCTCCTGAGCGAAGCCGAAGGGTGCGTAGTGCGAGGTAGCGTTTCCGGCAGACTTGGATGCTGGAGTTCTTGGCTAGCAGGAACTGACCGGAGTGCAAGCTTTGCTTGCCAAAGCAGGCGAAGCCTGCACTCCAGCGTCAAGGTCATTTTGGTGTTAATGGAATCTTGACAGCTATATGAATATTTTCGTGCTTTTCGTGTATTTCGTGGACAAAAAATCATCAAGTTCCGCGCGGTGTTTCGCCGCGCGCCTCCAGCAAGGTTTCGCTATGCAGGTATAAATCTTGTAAGGCATCCAGCGTTTGCTGCTTTGGTTCGGCCCACATGCCACGGCTCGCGGCTTCCAGCAGGCGTTCGGCTATCGCGTTTTGCGCCCAGGGATTGGCTTCTTCCAGAAAGCGCTGCATTTCCGGGTCCATTGCGTAAGTCTCGGCGACTTGCTCATACATCCAGTCGTCCATCACCTGCGCGGTGGCGTCGTAGCCGAACAAATAATCGACGGTCGCGGTCAGCTCCAGTCCGCCTTTGTAGCCATGACGACGGATGCTGTCCAGCCATTTCGGATTGACCACGCGCGAGCGGAATACCCGCAAGGTCTCTTCCTTCAAGTCGCGCACTTGCGCCCGCGACGGATCGTGGCTGTCGCCGAAATACTTGCGCGGCTGCGATCCGGTCAAAGCACGGATGGTGGCGATCATGCCGCCGTGAAATTGCAGGTAATCGTCGCTGTCGAAAATATCGTGCTCGCGGTTATCCTGGTTATGCAAAGCCACCTGAACGCCGGACAGGCGGGTACGGAACGCGTCGCGCTGATCGTTGCCCTGCTGGCTGCGGCCATAGGCATAGCCGCCCCAATTGACGTAGGCTTCGGCAAAGTCGGCATCGGCCTGCCAGTTTTTTTCCTGGATCAACGGCAATATGCCCGCGCCGTAACTGCCGGGTTTCGCGCCGAAGATGCGGAAGGCGGCGCGCTGCGAGGCTTCATCTTCGGTCAGGCCTTGACCTATCCATTCGCCCAGTTCGGCAAGATAGTGCTTGCGCACAAAGTTTTGCGACAGCGGTTCGTCCAGAGCAATGACGGCATTGACCGCATCGTCAATCAAATCGATCAGTTGCGGGAAAGCGTCGCGGAAAAAACCGCTGATGCGGGTCGTGACATCGATACGCGGGCGTTTTAATTCATCCAGCGGGATGACTTCGACGCCGGTCAAGCGGCGGTTTTCAGTCTGCCACACCGGGCGCACGCCGAGCAGGGCTAGAATCTGCGCAACGTCGTCGCCGTGGGTGCGCATCGCGCTGGTGCCCCAGATGCTGATGGCGACACTCTCGGGATAATCGCCGGTTTCGCGGACATAGCGCGATAGCACTTCGTGGGCGAGTTGCTGGCCGACGCGCCAGGCGGATTGGGAGGGTACGCTACGCGGATCGACGGAGTAAAAATTGCGTCCGGTCGGCAGGATGCTCGCCATGCCGCGAGTCGGCGACCCGCTGGGGCCGGCCGGTACATAGCCGCCGGACAGGCCGCTCAGCAGGTTATCTATTTCGTCGGTGGCGCGGGCAAGATTAGGCGCTAACTCGCGGCAGGCGAAGTTCAGCACGGATTTTATTGCGCCACGATCGGCGGTGTCATTGCTAAATATCTTGCTGATAATCGTGTCTATGGCTGACTCTGCGTAATCATGCGCCTGTAATTCTGCGAATAACTGTTTGCATAACGCTTCGATGGTTTCCATGACATCGGCGTGAGTAGCCAAAGGTCGTCCGGCCAGCTTTTCAAGCTCCGTATTTGCTTGCTCCAACCGGCGGCCCTGATGTTCCAGTAGCGAGTCCATGCTCAGGCCGAATAGCCGCGCAATTTCTATAGGCAGTCCGGGAATGTCTTGGTTCGGCAAGCGGGTCAGCGAAACCAGCATGTCGGTCAATTGCTCGTTTTCAGGCGCCAATCCGAGTATATGCAAGCCGTCGCGGATTTGCGCCGCGCCCAGTTCGCAAAGATAACCGTCCAGATCCTCGATCAAATGCGCGACATCGGCACCAGCCATTTTGGTCAGGAGCTCGGGAAGTCCATCTTCGTCATCGCGATGATCTGGATCGTGGTCATGATGATGCCCGTGGTGGCACTCCGTATATTCATCGTTATGATCGTGATGATGTTCGTCATGTGCATGATCACGGTGCCCTTCGCCGTGGTCATGATGGTGATCATCATCATCGTGTTCATGCTCATGATGGTCATGACAGTGATGCTTGTGGTCGTGATCATGAGAATCATCGGTATGGTGATGATGTCCATGATGGTCATCATCGTGGTCATGATCATGATGCAACAGCCGGGCCTGCAAGTCGGCATCGAGATTGGTTTCCTTGACCAAGTCCCAGATTTGCTGCTGCAGCAGCGGCAGTTTGGCCGGATCAAGCACTTCCACCTGATAATATTCGTCGACCAGTTGGGTCAGTTGCGCCAGTGCGCCGTAAGTGTCGGCGGTGGTCATCGGCGGCGTCAGGTGATCGACGACGACCGCATGGGCGCGGCGCTTGGCCTGCGCGCCTTCGCCGGGATCGTTAATGATGAACGGGTAAAACAACGGCATGTCGGCCAACAGCGCATCGGGAAAACAGTTTTCCGATAAGCCTACGCCTTTGCCCGGCAGCCATTCGAGCGTGCCGTGCTTGCCGACATGCACGATGGCGTCAGCCTTCCATTCGTCGCGCAACCAGCGATATAGCGCATAGTAATGATGAGTGGGCGGCAAGTCGGGCTGGTGGTATATCGCGTCGGGATCCATGCCGTAACCGCGGGGCGGCTGTAATGCGACGAAGCTGTTGCCCAGTTCCAGGCCTGCCAATGAGATATGGCCGTCATGCACATAAGCCTCGCCCGGCGCTGCTCCCCATTGCGCGGTCATTTTGTTCTGCATCTCAACCGGCAGGTCGTCAAACCATGCTTGATATTGGGTTGCCGAGACACGGCCGACAGCATGGCTTAGCTGTTCGCTGGTCAGATAAGTATTGTCGTAAGCGCAACGGTCGATCAGTTCGTGGATCAGCGCTGTGCCGCTTTCCGGCAGATTGCCGATGTTGTAACCGGCTGTTTGCATGGCTTGCAGAATCCGCATCAGTGACGCAGGAGCATCCAGGCCGACCGCGTTGCCGATTTGCGAGGCCTTGCTGTTGGAGTTGGTGAACACAAAGGCGATGCGCTTGTCGGCATTGTTCAGGTGTTTAAGCCGTGCAAAGCGCGAGGCGATTTGGGCAATGCGTACAACGCGATCCTGCACGGGTTCGTATTCGATCAGCTCATTGGAAATGCCTGAGGTTTTCGCCTTGAATGACAGCGGCACGGTGATGATGCGCCCGTCAAATTCCGGCAACACCACGTTCATTGCCGCATCCAGCGGATTGAGGCCGCGCGTCGATTGCTCCCACTGATGCTGCATCATGCCGCTGGTGATGGCTTGCAGCACGGGCACGTTGAGTTGTTCCAGCACAGACACCGACCAGCCTGCGGGTGTGGCTCCGCCGGGGGTGATTTCGCCCATCGCAAACGCGGTGGTGTTGATCAGCACGTCGATATGCGCGCCTTGTTCGCCGCTGAAATAGCTTAACGCTATAGGAAGGGCATTATCGTTGTGGCCGACTGCCAGGGATGGCGGCCGAGATTGCTCCTGGCAATCCTCGGCATTTCCTCCATCCATGGAGGTCAGAAGTGTCGCAATCGGTAGGGAACCGATGCGACCTGCGCGTAATGACGAGGTGAATACGGGCAGCACATTCAAGCCGCGTTTTTCAAGGGCGTCAACCAGCGCGTCGATAAAGCGTGTGTTGCCGCTCATCCAGTGGGCGCGGTAAAACACGATGCCGACGCTGGCCCGATCCGGTTCTCGCAGGGCAAGCCAATCCTCTATGCTCGCATCTTGGGATAAATCGGGGTGATAAATGCCGTGTTCGGGCAAATCGACAGCCGGTTCAAAACCGACGCCGGTCAGCAAAAAATGATCGGAAAGATAACGCAGCAGTTGCGCCATATTGACGCTGCCGCCCGCTTGGAAATAAGCCTGTACCTGATGCAATACGTCGGATGATACGGTGGATGCGGCCGCCAATTCGGGGTCCGGCTCGCCGGTGCCGCTGATCGCGATTAAGTGCAATCCTTGTTTTTTGGCGTGACGAACCAGATCGGCAAAGCCGGGCACACTACCGAGACGCCCCAGTACGCGCAGCACGATGATATTGGCCGAAGCAAGCTGATGCCCCAACAACTCGGCCATTTGCGCATCGCTTTCCAATGCCTGCAAGTTAATGCCGGTGACCTCCGGGAAACCTTCCGGCATTTGCGCCTGTGCGCTTTGCAGCACCATCAGGTCGTTGGGTGCATGGGTCAGCAGGGCAATAGGCGTGTTCACATCGGCAACTGCTCCCTGCATTGCTCTACCTCCTGCATCCATGCAGTCGTCAGACATCGCCGGTGCCCACGCGGTGGAAAACATGCTCGCTGACTTCGGTGTCATTTTCCAGGTGTTCGCTGACGATGCGCTCCAACACGGACTCGTCGGTACAGGAATACCAGACGCCTTCAGGGTAAACGACCAGGATCGGGCCGTTTTTGCAGACGGCAAAACAGTTTGAACGGGTGCGTTTTACTTTGAGTTGGGGGCGGGCATCGATTTTTTGGCCCAGCTGTTGAAATGCTTGTTCGTTGTTTCCGGAACAGCGCGGGCCTGTACACATCAGTACGTGTTTGTTGTGGCTTCTCATAACTCTTTTTTGTAAAACTGCCCCATCAAGCCGCCAATCGCCAGCCAAAAAACAGCGTTGGCAAAAACGGTGGCAATAATAAAAGATTGTGCCAATTCGGCAGGCGCGGCGCTGCTGTGAACTTCCGGCTGCGGCGCACTGATTAAATGAGGTGCTGCGAGCAACACGACGCCGAAAAACTGGTTGGTTCTGGTTTTAGCAAAAGCCAGCAGCGACAGACCGAAGCCGGTATCGAGCACCGTTATCAGCCACCAACTTTGCCGATCCGCCAGTTTGGCAGCCTCGGTACCGGGAACTTCCGGCGGCAAGCCCAAAGACGGCGCGACGAAAAAGGTCAGGTAGCCTGCCAGTCCCCACAATAATCCCATGCGCCAACTGCCGGGGCGGCCGCGCAAACACATGACCGCGCCAATCAGCAGGGCGAAACCCACGCCCAGGCTGATATTGGCTACCGCAGTAAAAAATGTCCGCTCCCAACCGTTTTCAGGCTGCCATTCATGGTGTTCGTGGCTGTTTTCCGCGTTGGGAACGACTACAGCTTCCTCGTACACTTCGGCCTTGAGCAGCGTCGGGATGACTTGAATTTGTTGAACGGCGGTTAATAACAAACCCGCCAGTAAGCCCGTCCAGAGAGCCGCAATAACCAGCTCTCTGAAGGTGGTCAGATTAAACATTAATGGCACGGAAAGCTGGCGGAATGTCGTCCATCATGGGCAGCGTTATGCAGTTGTGCGCTTTCAGCGAAACCGGCGGCATACAGCAGCGATAAGCCAAGCATACCGGCCAGCATGGCGGGCAGGATTTTATCTTTTAAGACTTCAGAACGAGCCGTTGTTTGAGTGTTATCGAGCAAAACAGGTGTTGATGACATGTGTTTTCTCCTGGTTAAAGAGACAGCAAAGCCGGTAACGTTGCCGGCGGAAATAATCTGTACAGGGAGAAAATGCAGGACGGACGCGAAGGAGAGCAATCCATCTGGGCGCCCTCCGCGCACAAATTCGATTATTGCTTCAGGCCGGTCTCCGGGCTCACGAGTTGAAAGCAATGCTTGAGCTTCCAAGGTTGGCGCCTTCCCATGCGTGACACAGTGGCGTTTGCAAACCTTTTACTTGTTTACCGTTGCGGGGGCAGCGTGGGCTTCGTTTGCTAAATTTAAGCGAACTCACCAACTTCCCGTTTCAATTCTGCGGACGATAGTCCATGAATACCTAAAGCAAGTTATACCGGGCTAGTATATTCACTCGATAAAAAACTAGCAAGCGTGAGTCATTTCGGTATTCATACGTATTGTGCATTTAATTCGAAATCTTGTATTTTGAGGTTACGGTTGGGGGTAGTAATTTCTGATTGGGCAATGCATGAGTGTTTTGCGTCTTCATGATGATTCCGAATGATCAAACCAGGGCTACTTTTAGTAACACCTAAAGGGACGTCAGGTTAGGATTGGTTTGAGCCTACATCCCTAATTCTATGGCTTCTTGGAACGCCTCTCGGATGAGACCCGTAGCTCGCCGACCCCGATCCGTAGCGCCTCGACATCGAGCTCATGTTCAAGGCGATGCAGTATGTCGTCGCTGATCACACCGTCGTCCCGAAGATCGATCACGGCTAATCGTTCAGCGGTCAGGGTCTCGTGCCGCAAACGCCGGAATGCCTCTGCCGCCACTTTCGTGCATTTCGTGTCTGGGGTTTCGATGTCGACATAGCGTTGCAGTCGATGAGCGTAGTGAACGCGTAACTGTTCGATGTGATCCGGAACCGACCAGTCTTCGGCGGCCACATCATCGAGCAATGCCAGAGCCGCCATTGCCGCACGTTCCCTGGCGTGTCTTTCTTCATGCTCAATGTTGCTGTCTTCATCCAAATCCAGGGAGCGGATCAGTAAAGGAAGCGACAAGCCCTGTAATACCAAGGTAACCAGAATCACCATAAAGGCAATCAGGATGATTTCCGCACGAAATGGAAAGGGAATCCCGGCGGCAGTGGTCAGCGGTAAAGCCAATGCCGCAGCAAGTGAGACGATGCCGCGCATACCGGCCCAGCCGAGGATGAACAGGTTAGACCAGGGCGGCATCGGATCGCGTGCTCGCAACGAAGGACTCAGAAATCTCGGCACCCAGGCCGCTACCGGGACCCATATCAGACGCACGACGATGGCTGTTGCACTCACCAGTAGGCCGTTCACGGTGAGCAAAGCCAACTCGCTGGATGGAATGGCGTCACGGAGGGTGTCAAGTTGCAGGCCGATGAGGATGAAAATGATGCCGTTGAGGATAAACACGAGAAGATCCCAGACCGCCCGCGACTGGATTCGAGTAATGGGTGCAACAATGGCGCTGAAGTGTTGGCGAATATAAAGCCCTCCGACCACGCAGGCCAAAACAGCCGAGGCATGGACTTGTTCGGCCAGGACCCAGGCAATGTAAGGGGCCAGCAGCGTGACGGCGATCTCGCTGAAACTATCTTCGGTCAGGCTTAAAGCCCAGCGGCTCACGATGCCGACGACGAACCCGACAGCGATGCCCATGGTTGCCGCAAGAAAGAAGTCCATGAGTGTGACATTTAACTCAAAAGTTCCACTGACGGCAGCGACAAGGGCTGTGCGGTAAAGCACCAGCGCGGTTGCATCGTTCACCAGACTTTCGCCTTCCAGTATGCTGATTCCGCGGCGAGGGAGGTGAAGTTGTTTCAGGATCGCGGTAGCGGAGACGGCATCGGGAGGAGAGACGATGGCTCCCAAAACAATGGCTCCGGCCCAGCCTAGACCGGGCAATACGGTATGGGCGACACACGCCACCGCCGCCGTCGTGACCAGCACCAAGCCCACGGCCAATAGTGTAATCGGACGGGCGTTTGCGCGAAAATCCCGCCAAGAGGTGAAATAGGCGGCAGCCCAGAGCAGGGGCGGCAGGAAGACCAGGAAGATGAGATCAGGATCAAGGCGAATCGTGGGCAGGCCGGGTACAAAACTTAAAACCAGGCCGCCGATCACCAGCAGAATCGGATAGGGAATGGCAAGCTTGCGTGCGACTGTCGTCAAAGCGAGTACGGCCGTCAACAGTAAAATGATTATCTTGAGTTGGTAAAGATTGTTCATACAGCCTCCCCATTCTGTCGCAAAATTCAAAAGCCTTGTTTGCAGACAAAATTATACCGCTAAAGCCGTAAATTGCTTATAAGCGGGATTTGATACGATGTTGCCGAATCATAAAACGGAAGTATCGATATTAAACATTACCGTAAGCCGGGCGAGTCGGTTTGCTCTATTAATCCGATTGAGCCACTAGGCAAACTTTATAGCACTGTCCCGTAACCCAAACGGTGCAGATACTCTCATCCTTGTTTGGTGGAGGAAGACCATGAACAGCGAAACGTCCGCTGGAGCCGAAAGAGATCGATTGGATAAACAGCGCCTCGGTAAGGAAGACTGGTTCCTGTGGGGGCCTTATCTTGCCGAGCGTGCCTGGGGCACTGTGCGCGAAGATTACAGCCCGGGCGGCGCCGCGTGGGAAGACTTCGATCATGAGCAGGCGCGTTCCCGCGCCTATCGTTGGAGCGAGGACGGACTGGGCGGGATTTGCGATTGCGAGCAGCGTCTGTGTTTCGCGCTGGCGCTGTGGAACGGACGGGACCCGATCTTGAAGGAGCGCGCTTTCGGCCTCACGGGGACTCAGGGGAATCACGGCGAAGACGTGAAGGAATATTACTTTTATCTGGACGCGACTCCGAGCCACAGCTATCTGCGCTATCTCTACAAGTATCCGCAGACTGCCTACCCCTACGCTCGTTTGCTGGAAGAAAACCGCCGCCGTGGCCGTCACGATCCGCCCTTCAGCTTGTGCGATACCGGGATCTTCGAAGACAGCCGCTATTTCGACGTAGAAGTCAGCTATGCCAAATCGGGGCCAACCGAGATCCACATCCGCATCCGGGCGACTAACCGGGGCCCTGCGGAATCGCCATTGCATCTGCTGCCCACCCTTTGGTTTCGCAATACCTGGTCCTGGGAAGAACAGTTAGGCGTCAATGGCGAATTACGCCAAGCAGCCGTACCGGAAGGCGTGGCATGGGCCGTCGAGGCGGTTCATCCGAGCCTCGGAACCTATCATCTCTATGGCTGCCAAGCGGCCGAACCTCTTTATACGGAAAACCAAAGCAACAACGAAAGGCTGTGGGGGCGGCCGAACGCGACGCCCTTCGTGAAAGACGCGTTTCATCGCCGGGTGATCGCCGATGATCGCCAGGCGGTCAATCCCGACCATCGGGGAACCAAATTCGCCGCCTGGCACTCACGGATGCTTGCCGCGGGGGAATCGACATCTATCGACCTGATATTGTCTACACAAATCCCGGCGCAACCGTTCGCGCAGAGTCAAGAGGTGTTCTCCCTACGCAGCAAGGAAGCCGACCTTTTTTATCGCGATCTGCTTGATGAAGCCGACGAGCAGGACGGGCGTATCCTGCGGCAAGCCTGCGCCGGAATGATCTGGACCAAACAGTTCTACCACTACGAAGTGGAACGCTGGATCAAGGGCGACCAATCCCCTACGCCCGCGGAACGTCAACACGGGCGAAACAGCGGTTGGCTCCACTTCAGTGCCGCCCATGTGCTCTCCATGCCCGATACCTGGGAATACCCGTGGTTCGCCGCTTGGGATATGGCCTTTCATTGCGCGGTGCTGGCCCTGATCGATGTGGATTTCGCCAAGTCGCAGATCGAACTCCTGCTGAAGGAATACTATCTGCATCCCAACGGCCAAATTCCAGCCTTGTATATTAAATGCATCTCTAAAGCACAGGATTATGTGACACAAAAAAGTTTATAGTGATAAGTGATTTTCTGGGGAAGCCGATCCGGCCTTAAGCTCTGAGCTTGTTCGTAGATAGGCTCCCCACCCTCGTCATCCATG
>Ga0208512_100373_pt1 | contig 14558 bp, 8 predicted proteins | sample LakWasMet40_LOW7_2_FD_183880 | JGI IMG/M metagenome (GOLD analysis project Ga0208512, IMG submission 183880) | Freshwater sediment methanotrophic microbial communities from Lake Washington under simulated oxygen tension - Sediment Metagenome... | ecosystem: Environmental > Aquatic > Freshwater >...
CTGCATTCCACACTGGGCTATCTGCCGCCCAATGGCTATGAACGGAAAATGGCAGATGAACAACCTATTTAGGTGTCCGAAAAAACTTGACCACTACAATAAATCTGTCTTTAGATGTGTCCGGATTAATTAGACCATTTCACGTCTTTGTCTTCAGGTAAGTCACTCATCAGTTTTTATCTTCTTTCTAATTGGAATTTTTTAAATTTTTCCAAAACCATTTCAACTAGGCGATCTGTTTCCTGGTTAATTTCTTCCCCAGTAAAGTTACTCTTTTGCGCATTTTCTAAACTATAATTTAGCGAGAAAGTAACTGCGTTTTTATTGTCAGTAGCTTGTGAATGAAATACATCATAAACATTTACCTCGGAAATCCACTCTGAACTTTCTTTCACATAGTTAACAACTTCAATGGCGTGTAAACCTTGAGGTAAAAGCAAACAGACATCTCTAATAACCGGATGCAGATTCGATGGAGTAACATAAATTCTTTCTGATGGAGGTTCCTCAAAAACCTCTTGCGATAACTCAAGAAAACATGGACGACCGGATTTTATGCCCCAAGAGGAAATGACATCAGGATGAATTTCTCCAAAAACGCCAACTAGCCTATTTTGCCAAATAATAGAGGCTCTTCTTGTTGGATGCAGGTAACGACCTACTGGCAGAATATCATCATTATTCGTGGATTGCTGAACTTCAAGCTGAATACTTAGTAAATTAGAAAATTCTTCGACAATCCCCTTTATGTAGTGAACATCAACATATCTGCCTTTTTCGTTCCAATTAGGTGTTTTATTTTCACCACAAGCAATGAACCAAAGTACTTTTTTTTCGTCACATAATCCGTTCTCAGCCAATTTATTAGGATGAAATGTTCTTGTCCACTCAAATGCTTTTATATCTGTATTTTTAACATGAATATTGGTAAGAACTAACTCAATAGCTTGCGCAAGGGTATTATTTTTCAGTAATGAATAAGCACGATCCCCAGCATTAACAATACTGACATGTTCCCACAAAGTGTGCCCTTCACTTATTCCCGTTCTGCTACGATGAGTGTCACTATAGAAACCATCGGTAAAAACCTCATAAAACCCTTCGCCAATAAGAACATCCTCGACGAGTTCTTTTCTTTTCTGATTTTGTTGCGGTTGAATTCCGGCAGCAGTTGAGGGAAAAGATGATGGAAGATTGTTATAACCAATCCCTCTTGCTATTTCTTCATAAATATCTTTTGAATCCTTTATATCCCATATCCTGTGAGAAGGAACTGAAATTAAGAAAGTATTGGTAGATATATCGTCAGATTGCAATACAGAAAAACCATATCGTGTCAAAACTTGTATAATTTGGTCTGCGAAAAACTCTGATTCAAAATATTCATTGATTTTTTCAAGGCTAAGCTGAAATGAAATTTCTGCAAAATTCCATTTTTGCACAATTGAAATCGGAGCAACTAAGCTCCAGCCTGTATCTTCAAATAACTCGACTGCTCTTTCTATGCCAGTAATAGCAAGCGCGGGATCCGCCCCTCTTTCAAAGCGCATAGAAGATTGTGTTTGGATGCCAAAATAGTGAGCGGCTTTCCTGATTTTTACAGGATCGAACGTAGCACTCTCAAGGTATATGTGTGTTGTTTCCGGTGTGGGTTTCGATTCCTCGCATCCCATAACACCTGCAATAGCTAATATCTTTTCATCGTCAGCAATGACTATTGTTCCCTCAGGTACATCGCAAACGTCATCAGAAAAGAGTAGTCTTGCTTTTTCACTGTTACCTGCTTCTCTTACTTGAATTTTTCCTTTGATTTTATCTGCATCAAAAGCATGAAGAGGTTGACCAATTTCGATATTGACAAAATTTGTAACATCGACGACAGAGGATACTAAGTTAGTACCCGACATTTCGATCATTCGTTTTTTGGCTTCATCAAGACTAGATTCACTCTCTCCTATTTTTTTGAATTCAGCCAAAACATAATTAAGACATTTATCTGTTTTAACATCTGCATTAATTAAACTTTCAGTTTTATTTTGGTATTTCGGCTGGGGAATGCGAATATTTGCCCCTGTTCTAGCATGTATTTCTCTTGCCACTCCCACATAACAATGATGGTCGCCACGATTCGCAAGAAGTTCCAATGTAAATACTGTATTGTTTTCTAAATTATCTATTCTCTTAATTTCAAGTCCAACATCTTCCATTAGCTCATGAAGCTCTAGAACATTTTCTGGAATATCTATGTATTTATGTAAATACTCAACACATATTTTCATCTGACAGCTTCCTTCGATATATATTTTTTTCTGGCTAAATTTTGGTGAACACGCAAGTCTCCCTCATACAGGCTTTTCATATTCTCTACTTTGTGCGCCATAGTAACCATGCGCGAGATACCTAAACCAAAGGCAAATCCACTTATTTTTTCTGGATCATGTCCAGTAAATTTGAAAACATTAGGATGAACCATTCCAGCACCAAGTACAGTAATCCATTTGGCATCTTTTGTTTTTGAGCGAATATCAACGCCAACGGATGGTTCAGTATAAGGGTAAAATTTAGGTTTAAACCGATAATCCCACTCATTACCGAAAATATTTTTGATAATAAACTCCAACATTCCTTTTAGATGCGAAAATCTCACCCCTTCATCTACCCACAACCCTTCAAATTGATGGAAGCAAGCAAGGTGCGTAGCATCAACTGCTTCATTTCTATAAACTCTGCCAGGAGAAGCAATTTTAATTGGAAGCTCTTTTTCATTTTCAAGAACTCTTATCTGAACTGTCGATGTATGAGAACGCAACAACAGTTGGTTATCCAACCAGAAGGTATCCTGCATATCTCGCGCCGGATGATGCTCAGGAATATTTAAAGCGTCAAAATTATGGAAAGGAGTCTCTACTTCCGGTCCATCCACGAATTTAAAACCCAGCATGTATAACACGTTCAAGCAGTTTCTTTCGATTTGTGTCAATGGATGCAATGCGCCGCGTTGATTAATCGTGCCTGGCAGTGATAGATCAATCCATTCTTCTTTGATTTTTCTATCAGTTTCTTTCTTTTTTAATTCATACTGAGTAGCTTGCAGGGTGCTTTCTATGTATTGTTTAAAGGCATTTAATTGCTGAGAATAAACCACACGATCACTGTCATGTATATGCTTTAATTCAGTAAAAAGATCTTTGACAACACCTTTCTTACCGAGATAAAAAATTCTCACCTTTTCTAACTGCTCAAGAGAGTTTACCCCTTCAATTGAAAAAGTAAACTCCGTTTGTAATGCACTAATATTACGCATTTTAGCCTCATGTTACGAAAAACTTTGTATTCTGACAGCTGTTATTAAAAAACTAAAGAATAAACACCTGTTGTTTCAGGATAATAAAATCTGATTTCTAAATTATTGACAAATCATTACTTATGCATTCTTAATACTGCTTTTCTGATGGTTAATGGCTCAAAAATGTGATTTTCTCATATAATACCTCTATGACATGATATCAAGAAATTATCTGCCAGGATTGTGGCAGCAACCAAATTATGACGTCGGACTGTAGTGCCGAGGATACGCGGCGTCACCCTGTCAAAACCGAATTTAAAACTAGAACTTTCATGTCGGATTACCGCTATAAGGGTTGCGGGCCGGGCGTCAAAGAGCAAGTTGCGGGCATGGACATCAATGGCAGCGGTATCCGCAATCCAGCACGGGTTCTCAATATCAACAAAAACACAGTGTTAGCACTCTAAAAAAGACGAGCAGCCTTGCCGGGTTAATCCCAACTTTCATACATAAACCAGAAAGAAAATTTAGAGATGAGATCAGAGTTCGATTGTGAACAGGCTGAAATAGATGAGCAGTGGTCTTGTGTCGGCAACAAGTCCAATTCTCGTATGCCATCGATCATACTACGAGTACCGTACTGGGTTATGTGTTTGGCAAACGCAAGAATGTTGTATTCAACGAGTTGAAAGCATTGCTTGAACCCTTTGCTATTAATCGTTATTACACCGATGATTGGGGGGGCTTATGAGGGCACTTTGAAGCCGATAAGCATGAGGTCGGCAAGCGCAATGCCCAAAAGATTGAACGCAAGAATCTGAATTTCAGAACTTGGGTTTAAGCGGCTCACACGAAAAGCAATTTGCTTTTCAAAGTTGGAAACAATGCATGATATCGTTATCGGATTGTTGATTAACAAGGTCAAGTTGGCTTGGGTATTCATGCATAATTACAGCTTTAACCCATTACCAGACAGCTCCCATCAACTCCGACAAGCTCAGTTTACACCGTCGTCTGCGTTTTTCTCTGTTAATGCTAGTCAATGCTGTTCTCAAGTGTACTCGAATGAGCTACAGAAATCAACTATCAGTCAGAAAAGCTCAGTTAGTCTTCCATGAGTACCCCCTGATACGTTCAGATTACCTAATAAACAAATAATATTTTATACCAAAACTTGATACTCGACACTGTTTTCTTACTCCGAACTCAAGTTACTTATAACCGACCGTTCTTACTTTATTCTTCACAGCAGTCAACAAGGACATACGATTTAGTAATGTATCAACTAATGGAGTAGTAAGCATTGTGCTGGCTATAGCCATCAGCAATAATGCTGTGAAGGTATCGTTAGTAATAATATGTCTATCTAATAAAATATTGCTAAATATTATCATAACCAAGGCCTTAGTCTGTAATAGCCAGCCAATTATTGAAGCTTCGCCAGGTTTCCATTTTAATATTTTTCCAGCGACATGTACGCCAACCAATTTACCGCCGACAGAGACTATCAATAAAATACCTGAAACCAAAAACACCTCTACACCACCTATTTGCCAATGTGTTTTTAGTCCTGTACTTAAGAAAAATACAGGCATCATTACTAGCAATATATGGTGTCGTAATAAATCCATAACTTCTTGATCGTACCAATCTGAATCTAAAATTATGCCTGACAAAAATGCACCAACCATAAAATGCAAACCAACCCACTCAGCAACAAACCCACAGAATGCTAGCCATATAAAACCTGCGTACCATCGATCTTTTGGTTCTAACCTCATCATAATCTTTCTAACGCCATAAGCAGCCATACAATAAATTATTAGAAAAGAAATCTGTCCACATAATCGCTGCCAATCCATTAAAATAACTGCTAATACAATCCATACAGAGATATCATCAAGGCAAGCATAGCGCAGAATACGTTGACCAATAGGTTGCCTTAAAATTTCTAATTTCTCCATTAACAGAACTAGAACAGGTAGCGCAGTTACCGCACATGCCATGCCAATGCCAACAATAAACTGCCAAGCTTGCCCTTTATCCCCAATCCACCCTGGGTGTAACAGCAGACCAGATGCGACAATACTTCCTAATATTAACGGCACTACAAGTGCACAGCTAGCCGCTATGCTACTTTCTATGCGATTAGACCAAGCGGCCTTAACATCTAATTCAACACCTGCTATCCATACAAAAATCATTACTGCCCACCAAGCGATGCCATTTAATGATTGAATAACAGGAAGACTAAATACAGAATTGTATAATGGCGGATAAACCGAACCTAAAACTCCGGGACCTAGCAAAATACCACATATAATTTGTATTACTACTAAAGGCGCGAAATAGTCAGTTCTACTAATACGCCATATTAGATATGGTAGGGTAAAAATGATAAACACGGCTATCAAGAAAGCTTCACTTGTATTCATACTGTTATGATTATAAATAAAATTATGTAACTAAATATTATGGCGATATAAAAATCGTGTTGTATTGCAGCAAACGCTTACAACTCAGCTAATTAAAGTCATTTTTTGGCATATCCGTCCGTCATTTTCCGTGTCCCTTACACGCAAGCCTATATTGCTAATCTGAGTGGTAAATGTGCGGTTTTTCAGCTTATCACTGAATAGTATATTTAATCGAAATATGATTATTTGGCATTTGCCAATACCGTATTTACAAACTTACCATTCGCTATAGACTTTTATCGAATTCACGCCTAAGTAGCTTACACCTCTTCGTAGTAAGAATATTACACAGAAATTACAAATACCCACAGAAATTGCGTCTATATTGTCTAGTATATATGTTGAGCCGCATAAAAAACAGAGATATTTATATTGCTGGCATTGTAAATTAAATATGGCATCCAGCTCACCATTCCATTTGAGCATCAAAAAGCATGCCGGAATATTTCAGCATATCCTGGCTTTTTGCTATAGCATTTAGATTTCCGGCGTAACCGTGCAAGAAAATGTCTGAACAAACTGTTATATCCTTCTCCAGTAAAGGTTTCGGCTTTTGATTGAATGTATGCACTGAACCCTACCAACTTTGCGCCCTGATGCCTATTCCGTTTAATGGTTCCAATACTTCCGGCGACAACAAGCAGTTCATCGATGCGGCTATTCGGCCAGGTCGGCAGTTTTTCCAGAGTGTCCGTTAACCATTCTGCTGTATTCAAGCCATTAGTTTGGCGGCGGTCAATAAGGTTTGAATGGTCGCCGCAGTCAGCAAGCTCTGAACACTATTTTGAGATCAAGAAAAACTCCAACTTCGAGATAGTAAAGATATGTCATCGGTTTATCCGATAGTTTTTAAGTGTTTAAACTTGGTGCTGGCTATTTCAGCCGCACAATCCATTATTTTAAAACCGATCTGGTCGACATGGCGGTTTCTCCAATCCTCCAATTCAGTGCCCGCAACCCATTGGTTAAACGCTCCCATTGCTGGCCCTGTATGCACTTGGTAGTCCTGCTTTTGATCGAGGTCGCCGGCGATCGCGAGGCGATTCGAATGAACAAAATACCAACGAAATACCAATGCCATCTTATGTTTTGGACTTTTTTCAGCACGCTCAATTTCCGTCGGTGAAACTCTATTAAGATACTCTTTTGTTTCAGCGTAAATATCTTCAAAACTGCGCTTAAAATATTTGCTTTCAATTTGGCTTCGGGTTTTTTCATCGATTTCGGAAAAAGAATCGAATTGGCGCCATAAATCATATAGTTTGTTGGCCCGGGCAGGAAAAAAAACGCCTCGTTTCATAACCTGTACTTTTGCGCCGATTTCAAACATATCCCCGGCTGGCGCATAACTCGTATCCTGAATGTTGATTTGCTGAAGCATATCCTTGACTTGATTACTGGTCCCGGCTTCAACCGTACATTGATTGATTGATCCTGTTACAACAAAATCAGCCCCCAGTATAAAAGCAGCGGCAGCCGCTTCGGGAGAACCTATTCCGCCTGCCGCTCCAACCCTAATATTCCGCTTATATTGATACTGAGTACAAAGCCGGTTTTTCAGTCGTATTATCGTTGGCAGCAGAACTGTCATGACGGCGCTATCGGTATGCCCCCCAGAGTCCGCCTCAGCACAAAGGTCATCAGCCATGGCTACTGCTTGTGAAAGCTCCGCTGCTTCTTGGGTAATTTGATTCTCGGAGAGGAGCTGCTTAATGATTTTTTCCGGTGCAGGACTTAAAAACATTGTTGCCACTTCCGGCCTAGACAATTTGGCGATGATTTTATTTTTGGTTACGACTTCTCCTTGATCATTTTTCATCAGCCCCTGAAGCCGATACTTCACTAAGGCGGGTGTTATTTGCATAAATGCCGATGCTTCGATGCAGCTAACACCGTATTTCAAGTACAAATCCACCATCTGCATTTCGATATGGGGCATATTGGGCAAGTGAAGCAGATTCATTCCATATGCTTCACCATTACTGAGTTCTCGCTGAATATATTGTATATCTTCCTCGATCCGTTCCAGTCTTAAGCCTCCTGTCCCCAAAAAGCCCATCAGCCCGGCTTTACCCATCTGAACAACAAGCTCCTTTGAGGCTATGCCTTTGTACATCGAACCAGACAAATAAGCATACCGGATATTATAGTCATTCCTGAATTCACTCGAACCCAGACAAGCTCCGTTGAAGTCCGTTGCATTTGCTTCGATGGATATCGGCTGCTGAGCTTTCATAACGAGTACTTCTGTCTTCTCTGGTGATTGGCACTTGTCGTCCTCGGTTAATTCCTGCACTGTTAGCGGCGTTGATATACTGACAATATTATCCACCAATTTAGTTAGCACATTGCCTGGGCCAATTTCTTCAAAGTCGAATTGCCCCAAGCCTATCAGGTAACGCACAGTATCAGTCCATTGCACTGTGCCGCAGATTTGATCCCGTAAATTATCTACGATGTCGCCAGCTTTGTAAGGACGAGCATGAACATTGGAGATAACCGGAATTTTTAGGTCCGCGTATTCAAACTGCGTTAGGAATTGTGAAAACTCCTCCATTACTGGTTGCATGTACCTGGAGTGAAAGGGAGCGCTAACATTTAGTGGAATATAGTTTGTTTTTTTCTTTAAGAATATTTTTTCGGCTCTGTGCATATCCTCCACCGGGCCTGCAAGAACTATCTGGCTTGGCGAGTTAATATTAGCGATATCAATTTTAGTTAAATCATTGTTTTTAATTATCTCTTTAATTTGTTCGATGTCACACCCGATGACGGCGGCCATACTCCCTGCGGAGGTACGGCTCATCAATTCGCCTCGTTTTTTTACTAGACGAAGCCCGTCTTCAAAGCGAAATGCTCCTGCGACGAACAATGCACTGTATTCGCCAAGACTATGACCAGCAATAAAATCTGGTGGCGTTGGATCATTTTCCATTTTTTTTAGATAGCTCAGAGCGCTCACCATAAATAGTGCCGGCTGGGTAAATTCGGTAATAGACAGTTGCTGCTTAGGATCCTTAAGACATAACTCTTTTATCGAGTAACCGAGAATCGCATCGGCCTTTTCGGTGTGCTCCTTATATTCATCAAAGAGATTTCCTCCCATACCCTTTTTCTGAGAACCTTGTCCGGGAAAAAAATATACTTTCATCTTGTCTCCAAATCTAATTTAAGCAAGCCAAAATGGCTTACACTGTATGTACTCATCCATTGGTTGGGACTTCTTAGATGTATTCATCATCGGTGGCTAATTAAATTTTTGCTCATGCTTTTTCAGGTGTAGGATTCCATATAACCTCCTGCGCCATTTCCTGCAGCACTTTCTTGGCGACTTTACCAGTGGCGGTTCGAGGTAACTTATCAATTACTTCTATACTATGAGGAACTTTGTATTTAGATAGCTGGGCTTTTAGATAGCTGCGGGTCTTCATCTCCACATTTTCTTTTTCTTCAAATGTGAGAGCGTTTTTGGCAATAAGGTAAGCTTTGGCCCGAAGCAGGCCATCGTTGCCTTGAAATACCACCACCGAGGATTCAGAGATAAAGTCCAACTCACCTATGAGCGATTCAATTTCTAGCGTTGATACCCAAAGACCGGACGACTTAAAGGTGTCACTATGACGACCAACAAAAACATATTCGCCTTGCTCATTTTCAAAAAAACGATCTCCGCTGATTAGCCAGCCATCTACAAATATTTCTGCTGTTTTCTCAGGACAGTTCCAGTAGCCAATAGCCATAGCAGAGCTTTTGATCCGTAGCTCGCCAATTACGTTTTTTCCAAGTGAGAGGTGTTTTTCGTTGACGATATCCAAGTCATAACCTGGGACTGCAACACCGTAGTGTGATTTGATTTGAGAGCTGTGATTAGAAACACAAAAAATATGCACTGCTTCAGTACTACCGATACCATCAATTATCTCGATTTGTGTGTTTGCATACCAATTTTGAGCGATATTAATTGGTAAGGCTTCGCCAGCACTAATGCAAAGCCGAACGCTGAAAAAAAGTTCAGGAGTGGCGCCGCGGTTTTCTAAAATGTCACGATACGCTGCTGGTGTTGAAAAAAATAATGTTGGTTTTAGATTGAGCAGTATTTCACTTATAATATCGCGAGTTGCCTTGCTGTTTTCCAATATAGTTGTTGCGCCAAAATATAGAGGAAAATAAAGGGAGTTGCCTAGGCCATAAGCAAAAAACATCTTCGAAGTTGAAAATACTCGGTCCTGAGCATTTAGTTTTAAAATCTGCGCGGCAAAACACTCAGCAGTTTTAGCCATACTGGACTGTCGGTGAATGGCTCCCTTTGGTTTGCCGGTACTGCCGGAGGTGTAAAGAATAAGACCTACGGTCTCGTCAGTAATAGGAAAAATATTGTCTAAGGGGACAAGCTCGTTTAGTGAAATATCAATATAGTCCACTATACGGGCAGAAGTTTTTTCATTTATTGTTTCTATCGAGTGTTTAGCCAGTAAATTCTTTTCTGAAATAAGTAACTTTGCAGCAGAATCTTCTAGATAATGAAGCAATTCGTTTTGCTTGCTGAAGGTGTTTAGCGGAACAGCTATTGCCCCTATTTGCTGTACTGCCAAAAACATAGCGACATATTCCGGTCGATCACTTAATAACAGGGCAACCCGATCACCTTCATCAATATTATTTTGGCTAAGGAAAGCTGCATAAAGATTAGTTAAAAACCATAGTTCGCGATAAGTATAGCTTTCCGACAGGGTCTCTATTGCGTTACTGTCACCGGTTCCTGCCTCCAAATGTTTTTTTACCAAAAAGTAAGCGGCATTGTTTTTTTCACTAATATTATTCATCGACTTGTTCCTGTCATATTTATGCTTTGCGCACAAAATACTTGGCATTATTTCTCGATTAACTAATTTAACTTCAATATGGTGACTATTGCGCTCATAACTTACTAAGGTATATTGATTTGCTAGTTCCGATTTTTCTTCAGAAAAATCATCTCTGAAAAAGCAGCCTCGGCTTTCCTGTCTTGCTATTGATGAGCGCATAATGGCTTCGCCTGTTGTGAGGTAGGCAACGGCATCATCCAATACACGCCCTTGGTCAATTAACATTAAGCGTTTGCACTTGATCCAATCGGAGAATATAGTTGCATCCTTGAGATTCAGGCTGTTTTCCTGATATAGCTGCAAGCCTACCTGAAGCTCCTTGAGCATCTCTTCATCGTATGTAGAATTCTGCTTTAGCAGACTAAACGGCTTGGTTGAGATACATCCCAAACGCTTTAAAAAATCAATGCGCTGAGAAATGATTTTAGCTGCGCACAGATAAAGCGCCCAAGGCAAGCCTCCGATACGGAATGCGCCATAGTCATGCATGGCTTCGCCACACACAAAAACATTGTCAAGGTTGGTATTAAACTTGTGATGTGCGATACCACCCATCGAAAAATAGGATATCTGGCGAATATGGCTGCGGCATATCTCATAGAGGTCAGAAACCAATACTTTTATAGTATTAAACATATTATAGTCGTACGGCAGGGATTGATCTGCAATACTCTTTAAGAGCTCTAATAACCTAGCTTGGTTATCTTCTGGACAGCGTTCCAGTAGTGTTTTGAGGAGGCTTTCTTTCTCAATAAAATGATTATCAGTTTCTGGATCTTGGGGAGGGGAGCTCAGTCTTTTTAAATTCCTATGCAACTCCCTGTAGCGAAAGTCAACAAAGTACTTAAGGTTCTGCCCTTTGCGCCAAGTCATGAATGCTTGAAAATGATTGTTAGTTCCTCTACCGAGAAATAACTCTTTTTCAAGCCATTCAACATGTGTACCGTGTTCGTCATAGATTTCAGTACCCGGTAATTCTTCGGTTGGTGTTAGCATTCCCAAGTCAGGCTGACCGTAGCCGTGCTTAAATACAAACTCCATATTACTTAACAATCCACCAGCTATAAGCAGTCGCCCATGTATTGAACCATACGTGCCCGACTTGACAGCTCCCTGAAAGAGACCGGCGTAACCACCGGATGCCAATACAACAAAATTTGAATATATTGCACCGATGGCACCTCTGCGTTCATATTGAATGCCATGACAGACGCTATCATCTACAACGATGCGTGTTACCCATGCATCGTCAAGCACCCGGCCTCCGAGGAGTTTGATTTCCCGAAGGAGACGGTTTAGTAAGAGACGGCCTGAGCCTGATTTAAGTGCGACGCCCAATTCAATATTTTTGAGAGGATCAAACTCAAGCAACTCATCCAGCTCTGATGCCAAATGCTTGCGTGTAATGTTTCCGATATCAATATTGCCTTGACTATGCCCAAGTTCATCTAACCATTCAGGGTAATCAGGCTTGGCCAATGGAAATGTACTAATAGCGCCAACAGACAGATTTGAGGCACCAAGCTTTCCACCCCGGTCTGTATTAGCATAATAAACTAAGGTTGTGCTGATACCCATTCGAAGTAGTTTAATAGCTGTCCAGCACCCAGCGATGCCACCACCGACTATAACCACTTCTGTATTTAGAGGATTAAGAGTATTAATTATCGACATGTCCTCTCGCAATAGTAATTTTTACAATCGAATGATTGATGTTATTGGAAGAGCGAATTAAAACTCGACTCCCTGGTAAAATTCCGGCATCGTCGCTTAACACATGGGCAATTTGATTAGCCTGGCTTAATAATTCCTGATAAGTAACACCACCAGTGGAGCCGTAAATGGCGACCTTTTCACCAAGCCCTTCAGTAATAGCTTTATCCAGCAGCTCGGATGCACAATTTAAACGCTTTTCATAAGAAAGGTTGTCAATACCTACAAGATCAGGCCAAAGTATTTTGGGAGGGAGATTGTTCTTAATAAATTTGTCGACTAAAGATTTATTTACATTTCTTTTCGAACCTGAATTACGCACAAACATATTCCTTCGACAACCTCGTTAAAACCACTTTCACACAGGATTTGATTTGCCTATGAATAATCCATAAACCTTTAAGGCATCTATAATCCAGGACAAAACAGAACACAATCCGGCCAATTCTTATATACAACAACTCAATAGAACTTTCTGACTTTACGTACAAAAACGACATTTCATCATGCTTGAATAGGAACATAGGGGAGATAGCTGCAATAAACTCATTATAAGCGTTAGAGTTGAGCTCAAATGCTATACAACATGCAATGCAATTGCAATAATTATTTTTTAATTTACTTATGTATTCAAAACATATTTCACAGGGAAATACCCTTAAAGATCCCTAAAATACACGCCTGCTCAGCATGCTTGCGCCCCCGGCTTCCAGGGCTTTCATGTGCTCTTTAAAATTGACAAGCCAGATACTACTAACAATTGATGACTGAGCCTGCCCCCCTCTTGACAGTAAGTAGATAAGCGGAAGTTTCCAGAATTCTCTACCCAGCTAGACCAATATCAAGTGCTATTAGAATTTTTATATACTTACTATTTGGAAATAAAGTGGGCGCAGAGCGGACTAATAATCTTATAAGGCTTAGCGGCGGCCCGACTTCAACCAGGCGCAATAAGCCTTTTATGTCTAATATTTTATATTATTATCTAACATGAGAAGTGTCTCTCCATATAAAATTTCCTACATCGTGTCTATAAAGTGGCTCTATTGTCCTGACAAATAATGTGATGTGTCAACATTTTTCTAGACACAAGGTTAAGCGGCTTTAAGCTGCAATTCGTAGTCTACGGGCGACATATAGCCATTGGAGGAATAGAGTCGTTCACGATTATAAAACACTTCGATATATTCAAATACAGCCTGTTGGTGACAGATCTGGTTTGGTAGGTCTGATGGTGTAAATCCGTCTTTCCAGAGGGTGTAAATAAATTCGTGTAACCGCTTATTTTCAGAGCCGTACAATACGGCTCCATAAGGAGAGAAAATGAGCGACATAATTAAAGACCCAAAATTGATTTTAGCCATGCAAGAATTAGGGCGCGACTTGAAATCCCCAAGTGATCTGGCCAAGCTGAGCCGTGAGCTTTTAAAGATTACCGTAGAAGCTTCGCTGAATGCCGAAATGGATAACTACATAGTCGTCACTTAAAAACAACATATCAGACTGATATTCAAGACTTATTTGCGGTTATCAGGGTGATCAATTCGACCCAAAAAGTTACACTATCCCTTCATTTTCCGGTCGAACAGGTGAAACATGTTGATTGACTCTAGCACAGGCCATCAAACCAATCTATTCGGCGCCGATTTGCTGCAACAACTGGATCCGAATGATCCTTTGCTACGCTTGGCCTGCGCAATCCCTTGGCGAGAACTGGATCGGGCCTTTGCCAAACATTATTGTCAGGGCATCGGTAGACCGGCCAAACCGATTCGGCTGATGGCTGGGCTGTTGATTCTCAAGCAGTTGGAAAACCTCAGCGACGAAACCGTGGTTCTGCAATTTAAGCGCAATCCTTACTACCAGGCTTTTTGCGGTTCACCGAATTCAGCTGCAAATTGCCTTGTGACAGCAGCGAACTGGCGCACTTTAGAAAACGGATCGGTGCGAAAGGGTTCGACAAGCTGTTTCAACTCAGCGTCAGATTGCATGGCGATGCTGCACAGGAAGAGACGGTCAACATCGACACCACCGTCCAGGAAAAGAACATCACCTATCCTACCGACGGCAAACTGGCGATCAAAATCATCAATCGCCTAAGGAAGCGCTGATTAAATCCCCCGATATGGGATAATATTACCATTACTTAAAACAGCACCAATGTTCTTATATCCTATCAAACCAGTTTTGCTGAACTCGACTATAACCACAAAAAAC
>Ga0208512_100379_pt1 | contig 14398 bp, 17 predicted proteins | sample LakWasMet40_LOW7_2_FD_183880 | JGI IMG/M metagenome (GOLD analysis project Ga0208512, IMG submission 183880) | Freshwater sediment methanotrophic microbial communities from Lake Washington under simulated oxygen tension - Sediment Metagenome... | ecosystem: Environmental > Aquatic > Freshwater >...
TGTTGCATCGACCAATACAATTTCATATTGCACGACTAATTCATCAAATAATTGGTTCAGTACTGCACCAGCTTTGCTGTTGAGCGGCGTGCTTACCTGATTTTTAGGTAGTAGTTTAGCTACGGCAAACTCTTGCTTGGTGTTTTTAATTGCTACAGATAGCGACGCTGATGTTTTAGCAACTTCTAGGAGCGTAGGGGTTTTATCAACCTCATAACTAGCTTCGCGCGTAGTACTTGATGCATGCACTATCAATACATCACTGCCTTGCGCACGAATGGATGCTGCCAAGTTAATCATCATGCGTGACTGATCTGCAGATGAGGCTGAAATCACAGACACTACACGAGGTTTTGGCGCTGCCATGATGCGACGTAGGCCCGCCGCTTGATCATTTTTGAAACTAACCACGGCTAATCTCTGTAGATAAAGTATTTACTGATGGTCTGGTATTGGCCATGATAAATGGCAACTCTTCATTTTTAAACTGCAATGAATGACCATCTGCACCAATTTTTAGTGCTTTTTGAATCAAGTAACTCTTGTTTGATAAATGGATATCTTCAGGCACACGTTGACCATTGGCCAAGTAGTAAAGCTTTAGCTTGCCTCTGATAATAACGTCGAGTACACCGCCAATGGTGACAGCTTCATCCAACTTGGTAATGATGGTGCCATCCAAGCCCTTGCCTCTATAAGCTCTAATTACGTCAGTGAGTGTCTCGCCTGTGCTGGTAGCGTTAAGACAAAGCAGCTTTTTAATGCCGGCGTTGGTGTTAGAGAGCATTGCAATTTGCTCTGTTACCATTGTATCGCGCTGACTCACGCCAACGGTATCAATCAAAATCGTACGTTTGTTTTTGAGTTCGTTAAGTGCGATTTTAAGATCGGCTTCGTCTTTAACTGCGTGCACCATCACACCAAGAATCTTGCCATATATTCTAAGTTGTTCGTGACCCCCGATACGATAAGCATCGGTAGTAATTAGGCCTAAGCTCTCAGTGCCATGTTTCATTACATAGCGTGCGGCTAGTTTAGCTGTGGTGGTTGTTTTGCCAACGCCCGTAGGGCCGATGAGTGCGAAAATGCCGCCTTGGTCAAGCATACCCATTTCGTTAGGGATGCTGTCCAGATTTTTGCTCAAAATTGCCTTTACCCAAGTAAGCGCTTTGGCTTCATTGAGATTTGCAGGCATTTTTTCAGATAACATTCTGGCAAGTGCAGCACTAAAGCCAGAAGACAGCAGTATGTTTAGTATTCTTGTTTTTGTTGGGTATTGCTGCTGTGTGTTGCTCCAGGCAATCGTAGTGAGTTGAGATTCAAACACATCACGCATGCTGCGCATCTCGTTCAAAATCTCAGTCATTTTTTGGCTAGCATCTAACATAGATGCCTGCATGATGGTGTCTGGTGCTGGCTGTGTAAATGCTGGCTCGGCTTGCATTTTGGGTGCAGGAGTTTCTGGCTCCATCATGCTCGGCGCAAAAGGTTGCGCCTGATTGCTATGAAATCCCTCAATTTTTTTATTGATTACTGAGATTAACGCTGATGGGTTGTCTTCACCAAAACCTTCTGTGTGGGTACGGTATGACGCTTCCATAGTGGCTGCGTTGTCAACAATCGCGTCTAAATCTTCTTCTTTTAATGCGGTGATTCTATTGCCGCCATCTACTGCGCGGTTGGATAAAATAATGGCATCCTCGCCCAGCTCCATACGCACCTGTTTGAGCGCTTCGCGAGAGTTAATACCAAAAAATTGCTTTATATTCATACTTAATTCTTATTAGGAAATTTGCTCGGCCGATTGGCTCGCCAGCAGAACAGATGTGTGTAAATGCGCCTGATCGCGATCTTTTGAGTAATTAGTCAGCATACCTAGTACTGCACTGTCGTCAAATCGGAAACGAGTCAGCATCATATTTGTACTGCTCAGTTTTACAACCTGCATATTACTTAGGCTTTCTAGCAAATCAGCAATCTCTTTACTGATGCCTAAAAGAAACATGGCGGTCGCTTTATCTGAACTGATGAGCTGCTTAGCCATCATCAAATAGTTGAGATTTGCGTCCTTAATTTCGGACATCATATCTTTTACATTCATTTTGCTTCCTAATTCGTTGTTTCTATTGTAAAAACCATGCTGCAATTGGCTTGGTGAAATGTAACTCTTTAGTCCGATTCAACCAATGGCTATTTGTCTATTTATTTTGTAGGTGTTTGTCTTACATTGTTTCGATGGTATTTGGGAGCCATTGTTCTATATGCCAATAAACCTGCAAACCCGCGTAGATGGCTGACCTAGCGTATGTAAACTATTAATAAATTAGAACAGAAATTGGTGTTTTAAGCAGTGAATTAAGGCGCCATGTAACTAAAATTTGATGCTTTGAGCGTAGATGGTGCGCTTTTAGTTGGCTTAACGTTTAGGCGCTAAAATTAAAAATTGGGAGATTACCCAAAAAGCGGGCAAAAAAATAGCGCTTCTGCAAAAAAGCGCTACAAACTTTGAGAGAGTATATATTGCAAATCAATTCAATATATATAGCTATCATACTGGCCAGTAATTAATGAATTATTTCAGATGGTTAACTAATTGTTTCAATTGTGAAAAAATTATAAGCTTCTGTAATAGTCTCTTAGCCAAATTTTGGCATAAAACAAAACGCCTCATGCCTTGAAATGAGGCGTCTTTGTTAGCAAACTAGCTCTTTAGCACGAACTTCATCATTGTAAATTTACTGATACTCAGTCAAATTTAATTTTAAAGTCTCTATTTATTATTTACATGCGCTTCTGCAATGCAAATACGCAACATGTTAAGCGCTATAAGATTAAAGGCGCTATAAAAGCAAAGAACCCTCCGATTAAAAAGATGATGACGGATGCGATATATACCCGCAGGGAGGTTTTGCGTGTACGTATGCATACCGCAGCTAGCTTTGCATCTGCTGGGCATGGCAGGCTGCGTGCCTGCCACTGCAAATAACCTGATAGCGCAAGCATCATGCCAGCAAATATAAACACGCCTAGCTTATACTCAGAAAACCATACCAATTGCGGCACATTGCTTACTAATGACGACATGGCCGCCCCTGCGCCCAAGCCCACCAGTGTGGCAGGTAGTGCGCAACAAATCAGCGTGCCACCACTGGTAAATAGGGAAATAAATGACGCAGACTTTGTTTTCCTAAGGCTAGCCATTTCATGGTTGGCAGAAGTAGGTAACATTTATTTTGACTCCATTTCTGCTTTAATGTGTTCAATTGGGTGGCTGCTGATTTCAATGCTAGTTACCTCGTAACCTGCATCTTTAATCAAATCTTTTACCGTGTCGTTAGATAAAGTTTGCCCTTCTTTAAGCTCTACTGCCACGATACGTTGCTTTAAATTGACATAAACGTCTTTGGTTTGTGAAAGCGCGCGCATTTTCTTCTCTATGCCCTGTGCACAAAAGGCACACACCATACCGTTAACATTGGCTTTAATGGTTTGTGTGGCAAATGCGGCTTGGCTAAATAATGCAGCGATAATGGTAGATGCTAATAATAGTTTTTTCATAATAAATTCCTTAATAATCATTAAAATATGTACATAAAGTTAAAGCGTGGCTGGCCAGAGTTATTAACCCCGGCCTCTACAAAATAACTTTTATTTATGAGGCGCAACATGGGCGTGACTTCTATCTTGTCCGATAAGCCATTCATGTTGCGGGCTTCTAAAATAGCCCACGGTTGAGTTTTGTCGTAATCGGCTTCATAAAATGAGAAGCCAGCACGCAGGCTGGTGAAATCATGATTAATATGTTCCGCACGATATAGGCGATGCGCTGCAGCAAAGTAAACGCGGGTGGTTTCATAATCAAACTGAACCCCTGGGGTGACCATCACTTTGTCAAAATGATGGTCTTTCCCTACTAGATCGTTTTCACCTTGTATTGCACCAATGCCACCTGTAAACCATAAGTTGGCTTGCGAGTTAGGCAAGTTCCAGCGCTTGAGTAAGCTGGTGTAGGTGAACTCTTCTAACGTGCGAGTTTTGGTTTCATCGTCTGAGCGCATATAAGTCGCACCGACACCAAAGGCATCGCGAGGGGTGATGGCGTAATTCACAAACGCCTCACGCCAATTAGGGTTAAAGTCGCCCATCGCCATAAATGAACCTTTAAAGCCCATTGGGCCGGCGGCTGCATTAAAGCTGGATACAAAAAGCCCAAGCTTAAGTAAAAACTTGAAGCAACTGGAAAGTTGCATGATTACACTCCTAATCAATTTCTAAATTGTTGTTTGCCAGCAAAAAAATGCTGGCATCAAGAGAAATTAACTAAAGGTGCGAGGAGGGCGTTCTAAGGAGTCAGGTGCCTGAGAGTGAAAATGGGGGGCAACAAAAGAGGTGAAATCATTTACAGTCGGGCTAGTTGCTAAAGTAAAAAATGGCATAGCTAGCACTAAACCAGCGCATATCACTGAACAAGTACTACCTAGGCAATAGGTTGGTTTTTGCTGAGTTTGCTTGCCTTGATGCATTTGCATTTTACAATGCTCGTCCACCGCCATACTTTGCTGTGAGTCTTGCTCACTAAGCATCGCGGCGTGGTGACCACCATTTACACTGTTAGATTGATTCATGGCCATTTGCATAGAAATCGCCTGCATTGGCATTAGCAATACTAAAAGTGTCACCAGTAAATGTAAAAATTGTTTTCTCACAGCCCTTATGATGCCTCTGATTTGAAAAAGTTGCAAATTGGAGTGACTGTACAATTAGATTTTTCACATATTTCTCTACTGAAAATAATGCTTTGCCAGTGTCCTTTAGGTAAGGCGGGAAACACATGACCGTACATGGTGGTAGCAGCCGGAGTGAATTTTACCTAGATAAAAAGCACACTTAATAGTAGAAAAATTTATTGATTAATTATTTCTAGGACTGACATTTTTGCAAGGTATATGCTTCCAGCAGCCCAAATAAGTCCAACGCACGATGTAAGAAAAGTAATCAAAGTAAAATTATTGTAAAACCAGTCCTTACTAAGCCAAGCAAACACACTCATTGAATCGCCACTAGTTTACTAGACACCTTTGAGCCGTAATAATGAAAAAAGAAATAATTGCAACAAGTAAACTAATTTTCTTATTAATATAAGAAGCAATATCTAATAAATCTTCAATAGGAGAAGTCTTTTTTCTACGAGCCATAAGTTATTAATCTCTTATTATTTGAGATTACATTATTATGGATTTTGATGTTTTTTACTAACCACTGTTTAGATTGAGATAAACACAGGATTTAGTTTCATTCAACTTGATTAAGTGAAAAAACATATGGGTTGATTAAAAGCAATAGATTATCGACATGGACAAAAGAGTCAATAATAAAAAAGTCCTATCATTTTTTTGATAGGACTTTTTTTATGTGTATTAATATTTAGTATTAATCACTCAATGCATCTATATGCTGCATCAAATATTTAGATCCAAACATGCCTATAAAGAAAGTGATTGCGATTATCCAAATCCAATTAGAGTCGCTCGAATGAGAGTCAGTAAAAAAATACATACCACCATATGAAGACGCAGCTATAGCAATAAAAAACACAACCAACATACCAAGATCTTTAGTTATATTTGAAGACTGTGTAATTACTCTGCCTGCCCATTGGATAACTAATATAAAGCCAGTTAATAAATTTAAAAAGGGGATTGCTAATAATAAACCAATAAAAAAAGCCCCTATCGTTTGACCGCGTTTTTCTTGGTCCTCATTGCTAATAACACCCATATTATTTTCCTTATCGTTATTGGTACCAAATGTTTTGTATAAGATAATCACAGAGTAATGAAATTTACTGTGTTAACTCCGAGCTTTCAATTCATCTTTCAGAATTTCAACATTCTTTGTCAAATATATTCCTCCAAATAGAGCGACAATAAATGGAGGCACAAATACAGTAATGAATGTCATATTATGATTTGCAATTTGCAATTTGCACTAAGCCATAATAAGCTGCTAAACCCACACCTAAACCAAATGCTGTAAACAAAGATAAATCTTTTAAAACATTAGAAGATTTCATTAATATTTTAGAGCCCCAGTGAAAGACCAAAACAAACCCAGCCAACATATTAACTATTGGGATCGCAAGAAGTGTAGCAAGTACTAATCCACCTAGAATGTTTCCACGTTTATCTTGTTCTTCTTCAGTAGCGATACCCATAGCAAATCCCCTTTGATTATTAAAATTTAGAATATCTTATTTATTAAATTTAATTATAGCAATATTACATTTTATTTAAGTTGAGATTTGGTATTTATATAAATCTATCAATAGAATCTAAGCCTGATTGTTTATTTAATAGATTAACTCTCTTTTTACTTTTGATTGATGAAAGATATGCTCCAATAATGAAAATAATCTGAGTGAGATATTCAATATACAGAAAAAGTAATAAAGAGTTGTTAGGAAGAGATTTAGTTACTGAATGTAAATTAGTTGAGCTAGTAAGCATTGAGTAGCGAAGTAACGAAAATGAAATAACTGATGATTGCTATCTGCTATCTGCTATCTGCTATCTGCTATCTGCTATTGAGATAGAGCTAAAGCACAGGATTAGATGTTAATTTTGCTGAATAAATTAACAAATCAACGAGATAATTAGATTTTTATTGTGTTTTGTTGCCCCGGAGATACATCTAAAAAGGGAGAAAAGTAACGATTTTTGACAGTTTTTTGTTGCCCCATTGTTGCCCCAGCAAAAAAGACAAAGGGCTTCCGAAGTGGTTACTAACCTCGGAAGCCCTGTCATTGTTGGTGGTGAAAGAGGGACTTGAACCCTCGACCCCAGGATTATGAATCCTGTGCTCTAACCAGCTGAGCTACATCACCTTGTAAACTGGTTTGCTTCAATTTCAGCAAGGTCGCAATTCTAGTGTTTTAGTGGCGAATTGTCAAAAATAGTTTTAACTTTTTTGATTTATTTCTAATAATTAAGATTTCTAATCTATTGCATGGCTATTTGCTATCTCTCAGTTTTGTTTTTGCTTCAACGGTTTCTTGAAATATCTACGATGAGTGATGCGCTGTAGTGCTTCCATTTGATGATAATCACATAGGCGTATGAGCGTGCTTGTTGCGCTAGATTTTCAGATAGGTTGGCTATCTTTTCTGGTATGGAGATCACCATATTTTCGCCGAAGTACTTACGTGCATTACCGGAGATGGTGTTGGCGATTTCCCCTACAACATCTAGCAGGTTTTCTTCTGATTGGTTGGTTTCTTTCATGACCGTAAGTAGATGCCGCAGCATGGCGCTAGGGGCTGAGAAGTAGAGCGCGCCGTCGTAGCCGTCACTAACCTTTATTTTGCCAGTGTAGTCGTTTATTGGAAATGCGTTTTGGGCAAGGTACGCTACTTTTATCGCTGCGGCTTCTTTGGTTGCTTGTTTGAAATAGTTGCCGATGGCTTCAATAAAGACTTCAATGTCTTTTTCACTTAAGTCACTCATTTTCTTTTATTAGCTCCAGTATCGCGTTTACGAGTTCTTCATCCGTAAATGGTTTATATAAGAAGCCATTGGCGCCATTTTTTAGGGCTTCAATCGCGGTGGCTTTGTCGCTGAGTGCGGAGATGATGAGGATTTTGATGTTAGGGTCAAACTCAACTAGCAGGGCGGTACATTCAACTCCATCCATCTCTGGCATGGTGAGATCCATGGTCACGATATCTGGGCGCTGTGCCACGCATAATGCAAATGCATCGGTGCCATTAGCTGCGGTGCCTACTATCTCGATAGGGGGTAGTTTTGAGTCTGCGATAATTCTGGAAATCCGGCTCCTGATAATATTGGAGTCATCGACAATCATTAGTTTCATATTACTGCCTCTGTCGCATTTAGGTTGATAGATGGTTTTGCGTGTTTGGATATACGGAAAGAAAATTGCGTAAACACATCAGCTTTGGTGTCTATTTTTAGCTCACCGCCAATTTCATTGATGAGGGATTGCACTAAATCCATGCCTACACCACGTCCTGCATCTTGGTCTGCACCATTGGCGGTTGAGAAGCCTGGCTCAAATAGTTTGGCGACAATTTCTTTGTCTGATAACTGATACACGATGTCACTGGAGTAGCGACCTGATTTGAGCATGGCTGCACGGATGCGGTTGGGGACTATGCCTTGGCCATCGTCGCGCACGATAAAGTCGATAATGCCTTCTTGATTCATACGTGTGGTGATGGATATTTCGCCATGCGATGGTTTACCTTTTGCCAGCCTTGTGTCTGCAGATTCAATGCCGTGGCAAATGCCGTTGCGGATTAGTTGGATACCAATCTGTTGTAGTTGGTGCACTGTTTTTGTGTCCATTTGATCTAGTAGTGCTAGCTCTAGGTTTAGCTGCACGTTTTTATTTTGGCTTTGGTTAACCTGCTCTGCGAGACGCTTTAGATTGTTACCTACGCTGGCCGAGATAGATGGCGGAGTTTCTGGGTTGTTATTGGCTTGATGATGCGCCTGCATAAAGTCTGTAATCATTTCAATTTGCATAATTTGCTCAAGCATGGCGCTTAACATCACCGGTAAGCTCAGAATCTCTTGTGCATCCCATTCGTTCTTTTTACGCAGAAATACCAGATGCTCTTCAAACTGATGGGCTAGCACTTGAATGGCCTGTAAGCCTATTGCGGCAGCCTCACCTTTAATGGCATGAATGATGCGGAAGCATTGATTAACCATGTCAGTATGCGTAGCAGCGCGCTTATCTGCATTGGCTAATATCTCGTTAATGACAGCTAAGTTGCTATGTGTGTGATTTAAAAACTGACGTAGCTGGAACGCATCTGCCTGCAGTAATGCTTTTAGTAGCTCTAAGTTAATATTTGATTGACCTTTCAGCTTAGTGAGCTCTTCGGCCTGTGTTACTTGCTCGGTGACATCCTGTACGGTGACTAATAGGTGCAGCACTTGTTTATTTTCCACTACGCGATTGAACTGAAAGCTCAGGTAGCGTGGATCAGCGTCGTCCTTGGTTTGTACCTTCACTTGTGAGAGTGGGTTAAGGCTCAGCATTAAGCTCTCTTTCACTTTGTTGCCGAACAGTAGCTGAATATAATCTTTAGACGATGTGTAAATTTCATCTGAAACCAGTTGCTGCAGAATAGGCATAAACGGCATGTTGGCGCTTACTTCATGCTGTAATATTTGCTCAATAGAGCGTGAAATCTGACTACCGACTGCAAGCTCAGGGTCTAATAGAAACAGCCCTTCTTTAACTGTATTAAGAATCTCGGTAGTTTCGCGTTGTGCTTTCTCAATCTCGCCATCGGCAGCACGTAGTTTGCGTAATGCATTGAATACAATGTTGGCAAAAAGTAACAGTGATAATACCAATGCAATGGTTTGAATCAGTTGTAAGTTGCTGGCTTTGGTTTTGGTGTTTTGTTCCAGCTGTGTCGTCAGGTTGTTCATCAGCTTTAATAGCTTCAGGTTATTTTCACGTGCATAATCTGTGGCAAGATCTAGTCTCACCTCATCTATCACTCTGCTTTGGATGACGGACTCCAATAGTTTTTTGTATGGTTGCCAGATGAGCAGGGCTTCATCTACAGCCCTGATGGAATCTATATCAGTTACTTTTGGCAGAAACACCGGCTTTTCATTACCACCGACGACAATGCCGCCAGTTTTAAAACTGTTAAGGGTGGTGTCAAAAAGTGCACTTACTTTTTTTAGCTCTTCCGTATTTTTTGCATCAAACTTACCTTGTGCTGCATCGACCTGAATCGATAGTAGCACCTTGGCTGTGCGCTGAGAAAGCATGCGTTGTCGGCCTGATAGGTTGATAGAAACGGCATCACCGTCAAGCGTGGATGATGTATAGAAGTTAAGGCCGAGCACTGCCAAGTTAAATACCAAAAAGAGCGTGACGGCCAATATAATGCCGCGGTATTTGTTCAACGTACCTAGCTGTTGCTTGTGATTAGACGTACTGTTGCTTGACATGCCTGCTCCTTATGCAATGGTTAAAATTAGGTTACGTAATACAGTTAGCGTACTGGATGTTTTGTTGCTTCATACCAGTAGCAGCTACTCCATATTGCGTTCTAGATAAATCTAAAAAGATTAAAACGCTAATAAAAAAGGCGTCTTTCTGGCCGAGTGAAAACTCAGTCTGAAAGACGCCTTTGTCTTAAATTCATTACGCTCAAGCTTTGAGCCACTTAATGCCGCCATTGGCATCAGTGTTTATGTTTAAAGCGATTTACAACCCCACTCATTGAGTTTGTAAATTTTTATTGTTATTTGCACACGGTGCGATTGGTTTATTAGAAGCAATAGACGTGCCACGGCTGAATCGATACTTAACTATTTGATATTAAATGATAATTATATTGGTAGGGTTTATGTGAGATGGCTTGGGTGCTGCGGGGGTGCACAAAGACAGTGCAGCAGCACAGCTAAATGCGCAGCAACACAATTAAATGTAAAGTCGGCTACAAATAAACTGTAACGATGAAAAACAGCTTTGGGAGGAGGGGTGTTTATACGGAGTTTTGATATTTAACGCATGAGTGTATGTGCCGAAACACCTACACGCATGCGTTGCTGTCACACTAGGCATAATTGTGGCCTAGTGTTAAACGTTAAATCTCTTAGACATTAAATCTAAAGTGCATCACATCGCCATCTTGCACGATGTATTCTTTACCTTCTAAGCGCATTTTGCCAGCTTCTTTTGAGCCTTGCTCACCTTTGTTTTTAACGTATTCGTCATAGGCAATTACCTCTGCGCGAATAAAGCCACGTTCAAAGTCGGTATGAATCACACCAGCTGCTTGTGGTGCTGTTGCGCCTTTTTTAACAGTCCATGCGCGAACTTCTTGTACGCCTGCAGTAAAGTAGGTTTGCAAGCCGAGTAAGTCATACGCAGCGCGAATCACGCGGTTTAAACCTGGCTCATCTTGGCCTAGCTCTGCCAAGAACACCGCTTTGTCTTCGTCATCCAATTCAGAAATCTCGCCTTCAATCTTGGCGCAAATGCATACTACGGGTGCGCCTTCAGTTTTACCTAGCGCTACTACTTTGTCTAAATATGGGTTGTTTTCAAAGCCGCGCTCATCTACGTTGGCAATGTACATCACAGGTTTAACGGTGATTAGACATAGCGGTTTGATGATGTTAAGTTCATCAGCATCTAAACCTAATGTGCGTACAGGTGCACCTGTGTCTAAATGTTTTTGGATTCTTTCACAAATCGCAGCAAGTGCAATCGCTTCTTTATCGCCTGATTTAGCTTTTTTGCTTTCGCGTTGCAGTGTTTTCTCAACGGTTTCCATATCTGCAAGTGCAAGCTCGGTGTTAATGACTTCAATATCTGAAAGTGGATCTACTTTACCTGCCACGTGCACAACATTGCCATCATCAAAGCAGCGTACCACGTGAGAAATCGCATCTGTTTCACGAATGTTAGCCAAGAACTTATTGCCGAGGCCTTCACCTTTTGATGCGCCAGCGACTAGGCCTGCAATATCAACAAACTCTACGATGGCTGGTTGTACGCGTTGTGGTTTTACAATGTCAATTAACGGCTGCAAACGGGTGTCTGGCACCTCAACAATGCCCACATTTGGCTCAATGGTACAGAACGGGTAATTTTCGGCCGCAATCCCTGCTTTGGTAATTGCATTGAATAAGGTTGATTTTCCTACGTTAGGTAGGCCCACAATTCCACATTTCATATTTTTCCAATCATCTTTAACGCAATCATTGCGTTGTGTTCGTCTTCATCGATTCGCCGTACTTTTTGTACTGTCTTTATCTCTTCATCCTCCACGCCTTATGTTTGCGTCAAATCCGAATGGAAAGCAGTGTGTTCTGGTGAGGTGATTTATTTCTTTGTATGCAATTTTAACATGGCGCTATCAAATTCGCCTTTAAGCATTAAATCTACTAATTTACTGCTATCGTAAATGCTGTCGTCAATTGCATGTTGTTCATCTTTAGTTGCGGCTTTGAGCACAAAGTTAACCACTTCATTTTTTGAGCCTGGGTGGCCAATCCCTACGCGCAAACGCCAGTAGTCTGGCGTGCCTAGTGCGGCATGTATATCACGCAAGCCATTGTGGCCGCCGTGCCCGCCGCCAAATTTCATTTTAATGCTGCCTGCAGGCAAGTCTAACTCATCATGAATCACTAAAATTTCTGCGGGTGATATTTTGTAATAATTAGCCAGTGCCGCCACCGCCTTGCCACTTGCGTTCATAAAAGTGGTGGGCTTGATTAGCCAACTGTCTGTAGTCGGATTTAACTTGCCAGCAAAGCCGAAAAATTTAGCATCTACTGCTAATTTGCTATTGGTGGCTGCCGCGACTTGGTCTACCCACCAAAAACCTGCGTTATGGCGCGTAGCTGCATATTTTTCGCCAGGGTTACCTAGGCCTACAAATAATTTAATTCCGCTCATATAGTGACTTTAGTTGATGCATCTTTAGGGTAATGCATTTATAAGTACATGCGATTCAGCCTGCACCTAAAAAAAACGCGCACTTTAATCAAAAAGTGCGCGCTATTTTGCTAGCTTACGTAATGAATACTTAAGCTGCTGGTGTTTCTTCAGCTGTTGCTGAAACACTACCGCGTGTTTTAGCGATAGAAGCTACTGCTGCGTCATCACCGTGTGCTAATTGTACAAATTCAACACCTTTTGGTAGTTTGATTTGTGACAAGTGGATTGAGTGACCAATTTCTAACGCTGCAACGTCAACTTCGATAAACTCTGGCAAGTCTTTTGCCAAGCAGCTTACGTCAGCTTCTGTTAATACGTGAGCAACAATACCACCACCTAATTTAACACCAGGCGCTACATCAGCGTTGATGAAGTGGAATGGCACTTTAACGTGGATTTTTTCAGTTGCACTAACGCGTTGGAAATCAACGTGTTGAATTGTGTTACGCACTGGGTGCATTTGGAAGTCACGTAATAGTACGCTTTCTTTTTTACCATCAAGAATCAGCGTTAACACTGAAGCGTGGAAAGCTTCGTGACGGAATTGTAAGAACAATTCTTTAGCGTTGATTTCTAGTGGGAATGCATCTTTACCACCACCGTATACTACACCAGGCACAGAGCCAGCATGACGTAGGCGGCGGCTCGCACCCGTACCTTTAGCGTCACGTTTTACTGCATTGATTTCAATAGCCATTTTACTACTCCTAAATTTACTGCTTTACTACAATGAATCTGCCTTCCGCGACCAGAGGGCAGGGTGAAATACTTAGTCCATAAACAATGAGCTTACAGAATCTTCACAGCTAATGCGGCGAATGGTTTCTGCTAGCAATGCTGCTGCGCTCAATTGACGGATTTTTTTACAATTAATGGTATCAGCCTGTAATTGAATAGTGTTGGTTACTACCAATTCATCAAGCTCAGAGTTCATAATGCGCTCAGCTGCACCGCCAGACAATACTGGGTGAGTTGCATACGCTACTACTTTTACTGCGCCATGTTTTTTTAATGCAGCAGCAGCTTCACATAGTGTGTTTGCTGTATCAACCATGTCATCCATGATGACGCAGGTACGGCCAGCAACATCACCAATGATGTTCATCACTTTTGCTACGTTTGGTTTTGGACGACGTTTGTCGATAATCGCCAAGTCAGAGCCTAGTTGTTTTGCACATGCACGTGCACGCACTACACCACCAACGTCAGGAGAAACTACAATGAGGTTCTCATGTTTTTGCTCTAGCAAGTCAGCCAATAAAATAGGTGTGGCATAGATGTTATCTACTGGGATATCAAAAAAGCCTTGGATTTGGTCTGAGTGCAAATCCATCGTCAATACACGGTTAACACCAACGCCAGTTAACATGTTGGCAACAACTTTAGCGGTAATTGCAACGCGAGCAGAACGTGGACGACGGTCTTGTCTTGAGTAACCAAAGTATGGGATAGCAGCAGTAATACGGCCGGCAGATGAGCGACGAAGCGCATCAACCATGACCATTACTTCCATCAAGCTATCATTGGTAGGGTGGCTGGTAGATTGCAGGACAAATACATCACGACCACGTACGTTTTCAAGCAATTCAACCATGACTTCGCCATCGCTAAATTTGCCTACATGCGCTTGGCCAAGCTCAATACCTAAGTGTTTTGCAACTTGCTGCGCGAGCACTGGGTTGGCGTTGCCAGTAAAGACCATCATGTTGCCGTTAGACGCCATTCGATTTCCTATCGTGCCGGCTCATCAAGATTGACCAGCTAACTAATAAAAAAAACTCACTAAAAAATAAAAGCGTGTAAATCAAATAATCTACACGCTTCTACAAAATTTGGCTGAGGAGGAAGGATTCGAACCTTCGCATGCCGGAATCAAAATCCGGTGCCTTAACCAGCT
>Ga0208512_100388_pt1 | contig 14001 bp, 11 predicted proteins | sample LakWasMet40_LOW7_2_FD_183880 | JGI IMG/M metagenome (GOLD analysis project Ga0208512, IMG submission 183880) | Freshwater sediment methanotrophic microbial communities from Lake Washington under simulated oxygen tension - Sediment Metagenome... | ecosystem: Environmental > Aquatic > Freshwater >...
CCGAGCGGCCAATCCCGGAGATGGCGGAATTCGAGGTGCCTGTTTATATAATAGAGCAGGAATTCGGACTATTTGTGTTGAATATGCTGCTTCATGATTGGGAACAGATAATCACGTCAAAACGCATTCAGTTTTTTTATGATAAGGCTATAGATCGATTTTATCTGGAGCTACAAAAAAACCAAGCGGCATTGCCCACCGTTTTGCTGGATATGAAAGCGCAAGGTGACTTAAAGGCCGGGCAAGTGCTTGAGTTTGTTAATCGGGCCGAGTTGCAGCGCAATCAACGTCATGCCGCTAATTTACAGGAAATCAATAAATATTATGGCCGAATAACCGACTCCGAATGGCGGGATAAATTCAAGGCCGAAAATATTGCTTCGCTACGGGTCATGGGGTTTATATCCCGGTTTTCGAGTTTTCTGAAATATTGCATGCGTGATTTGATGGACGGCTTTGATAGAACCGGCGCCATGACTACCGTCTGCATTGAAGAAGAAAATTATTACCTGAGTAGTATTGAACATTTTATCGATGAGATAAATCGTTTTAAGCCGGATATTATTTTAACGATTGACCATTTTCGTCATGAATTTGATGGCGTGCCTGACTCGATTCCTTTTGTAAATTGGATTCAGGATATGTTGCCTAATATAACCGGCAACAAACAGGATTTAAAGGCTAAGGATTTTACTTTTGTTTTTTCAAAAGAATGGTTGGGTTTGAATGAATTTCCAACATATAAACACAGCCCCGTCGAGTTTTTGCCACTAGGCTACAATGACAAAATTTATTTCCCTATTGAAGAGAAAAATTACGATTGCGATGTGTTGGTGGTAACACATTTGCAAGAACCCGAGATAACATTCGACCCAATCAGAAGTCCGGAAGAATTTCAGTTACTGTTGAATGAAAATGAGACAAAGATTATTGAAGCGGGAATCATATCTGAAGTTGAACTAATCGGGCTGTACCGGATTTTGGATGAACACTTATCTTCTCTCAATATGAGCGAGTTTAATAAATTTTGTACAATGCGAGGTGGAGAAGATACCGTAGATAATGTTAATACTATTGTCTATAAAAGAAACATAACGTTAGATGATTTTAATGCTATTTTCCATAAAAATAACATTACATTAGAGTCTTCGGTTATGGATGTACTGCTTCCTTGGAGTGGAAATAGACTGCATTATGAATTTCTTAGAAAAATGAAAAGCTGGCCGGTTTCCTTGCTTATTGATTCGAAATTGGATGTCAATATTCATTTGTATGGAAAGAATTGGAATCATTACCCAAAATTTAAAAAAATCGCCAGAGGTATAGCGGATAACGGGGAATACCTTAACAGGATAATGAATAATACCAGGATATGTTTAAATGTCAGTCCTGGCATTACTTTGCATATGAGAGCTTTAGAGACTATGGCGTCCAGTTCGTTTATGCTATCCCGTAGGATTGAATTCGATGGCTCACCGTTATCCGATTATTTTTCTGACGACCAAGTTATATTATATGATGATGAGGATGATTTTTTAAATAAAATCAGGGGTTATCTTGTAAATGAAAATGAGCGTAACAGGGTTTCTCAAAATGCATTGAGCAGACTGCAGGAAATATTTTCATATAAAGCCATTGCTCAAAATATACTTTCCGCACTTAATAGGCGACTACTTAAATAAATGATGAAAATTAATCATATATCAATTTTTATGCCAAACGATACTGTTTTTTACCGAAGGATATTCGGCTGGTTGGAAAAATCGTTTGATCAGGCGGGTATTAAAGTTTCCGGTTGCTGCAGATTATTGTCTGAGTCGGAAATGTACTTGTGGCTTGGCCACAACAAACCCGATGCCATTTTTGAGATGAATCGCGTTAAAGATGATATCCCAATATTATACGATCTTGGTATTCCGCATATTACATGGATAGTTGATTTTCAAGGTAGAACCGAAAACCATATAAAAGGCAGCGATATTACCTATTTCTTCGAACCGGGTTGGGATACAAATTATGATGTTGGAGGCCTGCAAGACTGGTTGCCTCCGGGTACCTGCACCAAGACGTTTACTCCGTGTCAATTAATCCATGGTGTTGATGCAGAGTTTAGTTTTATTGGACATATTCCAAAACCATGGTCCGATGAAGAGTTGATGAGGAAGATAGATTCGGAGTCTGAAGCGACATTCGAAGCGCTGTTGTATAGCTATGAGAAATATTTGCAAGACACGAAGTATGAAATAAAAACCCATAATGACCTCGAAGATATTATTAAAAATATTTGCCATAAGTTATCCATTAATGAAAACAGTCTTGATACCGATATATATTACGACTTAATGGAAAGAACCAAGCGATTGAACAATAGGGTTGAGTTACTAAATTTTGCATTAAAAAAGTCAGATTCTGTTGCTATTTATGGTTCGCCAAACTGGAAAGAATGGCCTGCTTATAAAAAGTATTATAAATATTTTATAGATTGTTCTAACGAGATGAATGTTATTCATCAAACATCGATGATTAATTTGCATGATGGGGTTAGTTTTCATTTTCGGGCTATCGATTGCATGGCTTCTGGGGGAGTTGTTTTTTTTTACGACAATAATGTCGGGCAGAACTATAGGGGGCGAAGAGAGCTTGCTCCGGTACGAGGGTTACACGATTTTTTTGATCATCAATGGCACTTTTACACATTTAGGGAAAATAATTTTGATGATGTCTATGAGAATTTTATTCGAAATAATGATTCTCAGAATAAAGCCAAAAGCGAGATGATAAACATAATAAATTCCCATCATACTTGGGGACATCGGGTTAATAAAATTTTAAATGATATTGAAAGTCTTTAAGATGAGGTATTTTTTATGAATATATTGTTGGTTTATTCTTATTCTTATTCATGTTATTATTGCAAGTAAAATATTCCTGTTTTTCATAGGATTGGCTTATATATCGGCCTGTGTGAAAACTCAAGGTTATATGGATGAATGTTTAAATGTTAATAATATATCGCTTGCCGATAGGTCTTCTTCAATTAAGTAAGGTCGTTGACAAAAAAACTATATCAATACTTATGGTGTTGCCGGATTCTCAAATTATGATGAATTGTTTGCCGCTAATAAAGATAGGGTAGTTGAATTGTTTAAAAATTGTATTTTTTCAAAGTTAAGAGTAATAAACTAGATATCAGGAGATATTGCATGGCAAATAATGAAAATAAAGGTGATGCATTTTTGGGCTTATTTGCGGAAATTGCAAGAAGAGATTTTTTTGCTAAAGCGGATTTTTCATTAGAAAATTCCGATGAAATCGATGATGTCGCGAAGAAATTTTTGGGGAAAATTGTAGTGTTTTTCGGTGTGAGTTTTGAGCAAGTTCGCCACGCAAAACTTCTTATAGATTATACGGATTTGGAACCGGTTTTGGTTTATTCTGCTAATGATCCTATAGGCGGGCATTATGCTAAGGCTTTTACGACATCGATTTGTGTTAATGATAGTGGGCGTTCTCTGTTTGAGGCCATCCTTAGTCTTAAGCCAATAGCTGTTACCACAACATTCCCCTCCCATCCGCTTTTTTATCGCCTTGCGTTACCATTGCTTACCGAGATTAAAGGTATTCGATCTGTGCCTTTTGCCTATGAAGTCAATCCGCCGGACGACGTTGTCTTGACAATGGAATGCCTACGTCTTCACCGCTTTGCATTGGCATCTAGTAGTGCCGCTTATTCATGGCATCGTCCGGAGAGTCGTTTCGCCAACATGACATGGATAGAGCCAACATGCGTATTTAATGTTTATAACGGCTTACGGCGACGACAAAACTCTCTTGTTTATGCCGGATCGTTGATTCCAGGAACCCCTGAATCTAGTGCGCTGGAAATTGTCCGACAGGCAGCTGCTAATGGTATGTTTGTGGCATTATATGATGCTAAATCTACATCTAGCCGTCAGCTAGTATTAGAAAATGGGGTTATCGATGTTCGTCCCCGTCTCCCAGAATTTGAACTGTTAAACACTTTAACGGAGTTTGAATTTGGTCTTTTGGCACCATTTATTGCGGATGAAACATTACCACCAGTGGGTTCGGAACTTGATTGGCTGAGTAAAAACGGCATAGCAGGAAAGCTCAGTCTTTATCTTGAAGCCGGGGTAATTCCTTTGGTTAACAAGCGATTCGTATATCAGGCCGAGTTTATCGATCATCATGGTATTGGGCTGGTTATGGATGATGATAAATTTTTAAACCTTGCAGAATTTCTTACAAGTGTTGATAGCGCCAGCATCAGAGCGCGAATCGATGATTTTCGGGGAGATAAAGCTAGGCAAGCACGAACTGCTGATCTTATTGCAAATACTTTTCGGCTGTGATTTTTAGAGTTTTTCACTGGCCCGCTAACATAAATAGCCCAGATGGCATTGCAAGCCGATTTGTCAAGTGACTTGCCTGATTGCAGTTTTACCGATCTTTTTTAATGAACAGAGAAGAATGTCACACCATGGCAGTAAATGAGAAAACCAACCGTTTCGGCAGCTCCGTCGTAACCTCAATACCCGATAATATTTCAATGTTCAGCCAAGCTGGACATAAATTGCGAATCGTCAGCCAGATTGTCGATCGCAGTGTCTTGTCGAACAGTGAATATCAAGTGATCGACACCAGGCAGCTGATCAAGCTATCTAACCAGAAGCTGAAAACCGTTTCACATGACGATCAACAGGGAATTATTTGTCTGGAAGAGGGGGGCAAGTATGACAAATCGTTACCGAATCAACTTACTGAGCTTAGATTTCTAACCCAGAAGAAATGTTACGGTGTGATATATCTGTCAAGCGTTACCGCATCGAAGCGACGTGTAGTTTCTGGAGCAATTAGTGAATAGTTACTACAGTACACTCAAGTTTCTGCGCTTCAAAGATCAACTTGATGCACTCGCGGAGGGACGCGTTGTGGCTCCCGTGTATATTCGGCTCAAGCTTACCAACCACTGCAATCATGACTGCTGGTACTGCGCCTATCACAAGAATAACATGACCTTGGGTGAGGAGATGCGAGAGCGAGACAGTATTCCTCCCGAAAGGATGTTGGCACTTGCTCATGAACTCGTTGATGTGGGCGTAAAGGCTGTGGCCTTTTCTGGAGGGGGAGAACCGCTGCTTTACAAGCAGCTGCCAGAGGTTATCGACATTCTCGCAACGGGCGGTATCCGTGTTGCGGCCTTGACTAATGGGGCAAATTTAAAAGGTCGTGTCGCGGATTCCTTTGCACAGCATGGCACCTGGGTTCGCATTTCCATAGATGCGTGGGACGATGCGAGCTACGTCAAGAGTCGGGGTGCAAAACCAGATGAGTTCTCACGTCTGATTGACAATATTCGCGCCTTCACTGCTCGGGATACTCCATGTGTACTCGGGGTAAGTTTCATTGTCGATCAAAACAATTATCAGCACATCACAGAAGCTTGCGCCATGCTGAAAGATTGCGGTGTGAATCATGTTAAGCTTTCGGCAGTCGTTATCAGTAATGATGTCGCAGGCAACAACGATTACCATCGCTCAATCAAGGATGAGGTGGCTCGACAGATTAGCCTAGCCCAGCCTTTAGTTGATGCGACATTCGCCATCATCAATCACTATCACGATCTTGAGGATCGTTTTGAAAAAAATTACCATACCTGTCCATTCCTGCAGTTCAATCCGGTGATTGGCGCTGACCAGAATGTATATACTTGTCATGACAAAGCCTATACGCAGTCTGGTCGCATGGGATCGATTGCCGATATGACATTCAAGGATTTCTGGTTTTCTGAAGAAAACCAAAGCTTTATGAGGAATTTTGACCCGTCTGATCAGTGCCGACACCATTGTCTTGCCCACTCCAAGAATCTGGCAATCCATGAGTATCTTTCGCTCGATCAGGAACATTCGTATTTCGTGTAGGAGGACTAGTATGGGACAACTGCGAAATTTCGTCACACCACTGCATCAAATTTCCAAGCGTGATTGCCTAGCGCGCATGGTGGATGACAAGGTGGCGTGTATGAAAGTGGCTAAACAATATGGCACCGACTATTGGGATGGCGACCGGCGTTATGGCTATGGAGGATATAAATATATGCCTGGGCACTGGGCGTCTGTGGCTGAGGAATTGATTCGAACCTATGACTTGGGGCCTGGATCCAAGGTGCTTGATGTGGGGTGTGGCAAAGGCTTCTTACTTCATGAAATGTTGCTGCTAGAGCCGGAGTTGCAGGTGAAAGGGTTCGATATTTCTGCTCACGGCATACTCTGCGCTACTGATTTGGTTAAGCCGCATCTTTTTCTTTATGAGGCCCAGATGTCCTACCCATTTGTCGATAAAGAGTTTGACCTAGTAATATCGCTTGCCGCCCTGCATAATTTGAAGCTGCCTGATCTTGAAGTCGCCCTGACCGAAATTGAACGAACAGGTAAGCAGGGCTATGTGATGCTGGACAGTTACCGCAACGAACAGGAGTTGTTCGGTCTTCAGTGTTGGGGGCTGACCTGCGAATCGTTCTTCAGTCATGATGAATGGCTTTGGCTCTACCTGCACTTCGGATATAGCGGAGATTATGAGTTTATCTATTTTGAATGAGTGCGCGTTACGCTGGCTGGTGATCGGAGCTGATGGCCTGATAGGCAGTGCACTTGTTGATATGTTGAAGTCGTATGGCGTGCAAGTCGCCGCTACCTCTCGACGCAAGGGGTCTGGCCTCATGCCGTTAGACCTTGCTATGGATTCCATGCAATGGGTGCTCCCGCCATGTGATATTGCGCTGCTTTGTGCAGGAATCACGAGCATGGCTGATTGCGAGGCGAACCAGGAGGCTGCCGCGTGTATCAATGTTGATGCGCAGTTGGCCTTGGCCGAGCGCATCTGGGATCGGGGCGGATTTGTCGTTTTCCTGTCTAGCAGTAGTATTTTCGACGGCGCAAGAGAAATACCCTCTGCCGGAACAACGCCGCCAGTACCGATGCAGGCCTATGGGCGACAAAAAGCCGCAGCAGAAGCGGTTCTGCGTGAGGCCGCAGCCGGACGTGGCCTAACCATTATCCGCCCGACTAAGATTCTGGCTCGAAAAATGCCATTGCTACGAGGTTGGGAGGATTCCCTAGCGACGGGGGGCGTTATCGCCCCCCACTCCCGGCGCTGGATGGCACCGTTACACATCAGCATGGCTACTGCCTCTATCCTCAATATCTCTACAACGATGATAAGCGGCACATGGCACCTTTCGGCGCACGAAGACATTAGCTACGCAGATTTTGCACTACGTTGGGCGCTTGCCAGTGGTTTTCCGCATGAGCGGGTATGCCCCCAAGCCAACAGCGACACATTGCCACAGCGCACGCGCCTGAATATGGATTTGACGACGCGTCATTTTGGCATTAATCCGTTTTCTGTCGACGATGTCGTTGCCGCGCTGGCGCGAGAGATGCTATGAGCAAGGTTTATCGCTTATTGTGAGTCAGAAGAATGTTTCAAAGGTGTACAGCAGTTAGGCATCGTGAATAAGTGTTGTCCACAAGAGTTACCTATAACTAATGACATAGCACAGAAAATAACGGTATTATGTAGCAACCGCACAAAACCAGATTAACAACGAGTTACATAAGCTAGGTAGGTTCAAATAGTTTAAAAACTCATGTGCTATCTTTTGGGGTCGGCTAAGCAAAAACCTATTTCCCCCCAAAGACGCCTTATGAGGTAATAGGGCCAAAAGTAAAGTCATTAGTTGACGCAATGAATGCAACAGGGGAAATTCAGACCATTGAGTCTTGCCAAGGACATAGTTATGGCATTTACGGTAGGCCACCTTATGTTTATTTTAAGGCCCCTGTGAACATTGCGGTATTAATTGAGCGAAAGCTAAGAGAATACGCTATGTTGGACAGTCCGGTTTTACAATCCCAATGGATTGTTCAAGGCTGTTTTGATGGTAATTATGACCTTACATTCTTTCTGTATTCACCTGAATACCATCAAAAATCAAGTTCTTTAAAAGGGGCGTTCTGGTTTTTTGGGTTAAACAGGAAGCGCCTCGATATGGAGTTACTGTTTTTGGTTGGTTTGATTGAGCAAGCCATGTTGTTGAATATCAGGGATGACCACAAACCACAAATAACTACCAGCAACAACGATCATGATAAGTCCAGCCAACTTGGTTAATAGCTTTGAGTTTCTTTTTTGTCTGGAGGGATCAGGCTCTCCGCATTTTGGGCAATTTGGAGCCTTATACGAAACTTTATGATCACATATGGGACAAGAAACAAGAGCCATTAGCACACCTTTTCAGATTGTTGGTTAACAATATTTCGGAAAGTCATTATATTGTTGGGTGTTGACCTTTTGCAAGCAGATGTCATAAGTATTCTCCGTTACAGCGGATTGTTTATCTGAATCTTTGCTATAGACGATGCGCCTCAATCGGGGATTCCGTTCAAGGCTGCGCATTGCTAAATTAATGCGAGATCAACTCCGCGTTCTTGTAAATAGCTCAAAAACTCGTGTCCACGTAAAGGGTTATCCGCATTGTCATTTACGTAGTAGTACGCATCAATATTAGTTTCATTTGGAGTATTACTTAAAATTGATTTGTCTTCTAGAAAAACAATTGCCGACAATTTCTTTGTAACCTCGTAGGCAGAAATTGGAGTCTTAAATGCACTGTTATAAATTCTTGCCTCGTCATTAACGCACTTGTAGCTATCAAAAAATAATCGTGCAAATTCTCGATAAAATATCGTGTTTCCTTCATTAGGGAAGCAAAGTTTTTCACTAAACCACGGAAAATGGACAAATACAATAATAGACGGCATGGAACAGTGAAACTTTTTTGCATGTTTGAATAACAAAGTATAGTGATTTTTTGCGTGTGTTAGTGGATCGTATTCACTAGCGCCCATAAGAACGCCTGGATCCCAGCCAAAAGTATAAGTAAGGCTTTTAACTATTGTGCTTTTTGCGCTCCTAGGTCGAACTACTGGATTGACAAAACCCAACAGCTCCTGGTATAACTCTTTTCTATTTTTCTGAAAGTCTTCAAAAGGAAGATCAGAATCAAATGATGGCAGAACTGTCATCTTAATCTTCTTTTCTTTCAGGACTTGATTAATAATCCCTTTTACAATGTCACCTGACTTGTCCGATAAAACTTTTGTATCAAAGTAGATCCCGAACTCAGTTAAAAAACCGTCCAAGTTAGCGTTATCGTTACCCATCTCGTTAGCAAGAGTTTCTTTGGCAGGCAGGGTCACGTCTAATTTCAGTAATTGGCCCTGAGTTTTGGGGTGAGCCAGTAGAAAATCAATAGCCACAAGTTCAGCGTAGGCTCCATTGCAGTTGTCGTAGTCCGCTATTTGATTTAATGCCTGCTTAATGGCAGGTGTCAACACTAAATTCTCTTGGAAAGTAGGTGCTATACGCTTAAGTCGCGCAGTAAAGGCGTCACGGAATTGCTTAAAATTATTCGGGCTATCAAGAGCGCCAATAATATCATTCCGTGGCATCTGGATAGTACCAATACCAAAATCAGAGCCGAATATCGTTTTTAGGAGTTCTTCGTATTGTTTGTTTTGGGTTAAATCGCTCATGTATTTTGTACTCAAATTATTTATTGACCGCTCTTTTGTCTACGCCGAACTTTCCTGCTCCGCCGCCACGCGGTTTCTTCGGCTCAATCTCGATTTTCGACAGCACCCCTGAAGTCGATCTTGCGCTCGGCCATCTCTCCCAACAGGGCAGCGATTACGGCCAAGTGCGACGGCACCTCACCGCTTTTGGCATAGTTCGTCACCGAGGCCGGAAATAACGTGGGATTCTGCCATGTGGCACCTGATTTGGAAGTTAATAAACAGGTGTTATATTAGGAACTTATTTGGCGTAAAGCTTTGTGCAACTGCTACATAATACCGGAAAATAAGAGAAATATTGTTTTTATAAGTGAGTATTTAAAGTTGGGTCAACGCATTACGCGTTTCTTTCCTGATCTGGCTCATTTCTTCCTCCGTTACTCCCCAAATCTCAGCAACCTTAGCGCGCTTCTCGGGGGTGCTGAAATTGATTCTGTCCCATTCATAGGTTCGTAGAACACTAATATCTTTTCCGCACCACTCATCGGTTTTAAGCTGCCCATTTCGCCAATCCACCACCACCTCATTCGGATCTACTTCAAAGGAACCCAAATTTTCTGCCATTTCCCACATCTTTGTATTTTTCAAAGGAACTGCAATGAATATCTTGACATAATCAGCATCACAGTTTTCTGCATATCGAATAGTTTCACGTATCTCGTCCCACTTTTCGCCAGGAAATCCTACAATGAAATTAGCTAGAACGATAATGCCTTTCTCTTTAACCTTCTGAATCAGTGGGGGTATTTTCTCTAACTTTATTGGTTTCTGAACAATTTCTTTTAGTACCCTCTGATTCCCTGATTCAATAGCCACATTAATTTGTGTGCAACCTGCTTTAGCCATCAAATCCAACATCTCATCATCCAGTAGCCATACTGCAAACGCAATAATTTGCCAAGGAAGGTTTACCTCCCTTTCAATCATAAGTTGCAATACTTTCTTGAAAAAAGCTTTCGCGCCATTTAAGTTATCATCGTCAAAAACCAGTGCTTTTAATCCATATTTTTCTTTATAGAAAACAATTTCGTCGACAACATCCTCTGGCGCACGCGTTCTTATTTTCAGTCCGTTGATACTTTCGACTTGGCAAAAACTACACCGAAAAGGGCAGCCACGAGTTACTCTTAATCTGTAGTATGGCATTGCAGGTGGGCGTTGCGGTCCCTTTCTATGTTCGGTGTAAAGATAGTCCTCAAGTTTTATGAGGCTAAAATCTGGCCATGGGAGCGTGCTGAGATCTTTTATAATCGCCTGCGACTGAATCTCTAGGCCTCCAGGTTTTTTGAATACAAAGCCTTCTTTTGGGATTTCCCCTTTGCCATCAAGATACAGGAGTAAATCACGAAAAACATACTCGCCCTCACCGCGGCAGACATAATCGATATCAGGGTTTTGAATTACAGTCATAAATTCAATTGTAGGGTGAACCCCCCCCGCAATGACCACAGTGCTAGAATTAATGCCTTTTACAATTGACGCAGCAATATCAAGTGTATTTCCATATTCGCTAGTTAGAACTGATATCCCCACATAATCAGGCTGAAAGCCACGGATTTCCGTCTCAAACTGCTCTTGTGTCAAATTGTAATAATTCGCATCGACAATTTTTATTTCAACAATATCCTTAACCATCGCCGCCAGTCCGCATAAAGTAGCTGGATTCAGTACCCATGTAGTGGTGATGTCAAATTTTTGCCATAGTTGGTTTGGATATGTCAGCAGTAACTTTTTCATATGGAAATCTCTGGGAATTAGTTGTAATTGTGTTTTTAATGTACGACTGAATTATTGCTGAAATATTTTGGTTCTATGTGAAATACAGTGGGTAATCGGCTGGTAACGAGGGTTGTAACTGTTGGCAATCATTTCCATCGATACTATTGATAACTTGAATAGAGGAGAGTGCTTTTTTGTAGTACAAAAAATTGCTTAAAAGCGTAAGAGCTTGGTAATAGATCAGTGTGTATTTTTTCATTCATAGTAACTGATGTTACGCAGTTAGTCGAATTTCGACTGCTTTAACATTAAGGAGTCGCTAGCGCGACACTTGATTAAATCGGGTGCGACAAACCCGATTCAAATAAACCGTCGCGTTAGCAACACCTTATATACAGTATTAATTCGCCTAACTGCGTAACATCAGATAGTAACTAGAATAAAAGATTCATAGATGGCACGAATACGTGCAGACTTATTTCCTTTTACTTAGCGTCAGCTACATGGGGGAATTTGTTTTACATAAAACATCGTCATCAATAGAGCTTGGGGCACGCCTGTGATCAGGCGACATGATAATAATCCTGAATGATCTTCTCGGCACGGTGGGACCAAGTGTGGTGGGCGTGTACATGGTCGGCCGCAGCGACTATTATTTTTTGTCTTGCCTTATCGTCGCTGAGGTATTTGTCGGCAAGTTCTGCAAAATCGTCGTCTGAAAATGGAACGTAATGGACGAAAGGTTCAAAAAAATCGCACATGCCACCTTCGGCGGAGTCTTCGGGTGTGCGTTTCACAAATACGAGGCCGCCAGCGGACATAGCGTCGAACACACGGAAGTGCGGGTTGATGCCTTCGTGTAGGTTTAGTTTGGTAGACTGGTATATTTGTTTCAAATCGTGGCTGTGGTCGACAAAATGATAATAGTGGGGCTGGTATTGTGGCCAGTCTTTCCAGTTTTCTGAGCCGTAGATTCGTAGCGAGTCGGATGTTTTCAGCACTAGCGAAATTAGTTGGTGCCGGTTTCTTAGGCGTACTGTGCGAGTGCCAAGATCGTAGCGTAGCCATTGGTCATTGATGTTGATTTTTTGCCCATAGCGCTCCTCAATCATCTGATAAGCTGAGTTGATGTGGGTCATATTTTCTTTGAAATTGATGTCTTTCCAATAGGTCAGCAACTCGTTGTGCAACTGGTCGAAGCTGATGGTTTGCCCTTGGTGCTGAAAAATCTCCCGGGACAACTCTTCTTGAGTCCATCGCTTTGAAATATGTCCAACAAAGGAGAAATCCGATATTGTTTGCTGGGGCTGGAAATCGTAGCTGATTTCACAGGTGCCAGGCAGCATAGAGTCGACTAGTCCGCCGTTTGCGGTAAAGTTGCGTTTCCACATGCCGCTGAAAAAATAAGTAATGTCACTGCCATGATAATAGTCAATATCGTGGCCAAGCAAATCGACGATCCAAGCGATATGTACAATGTGTTTCGGCAGATTGGGCAATTGGCTGCCCGAACGGTTCATTTCAAAAATCAGATCGGGTTTGAACTGCTGGCAAAACTCAAGCAGGCAGGGTTCGTCGTAATGGTTGACCGAGGCAAATACCTCGACATGGTTTCTCTCAAAGCCTCTTTTTAGGCCAAACAGTAAAGACAAATAAAAAGTACTGGCACGAGGCATGAATATTGCGATGCGTAATGGTTGTGAAGTCATAATTGAAGCGTTTCAAATCCTGTTTTGATATAGTTGTGTGTAATTTGCATGGCTTCCAAAAGATCAGGTCATATCTACCTTTGATATATCTGAATAGCTATAAGTCGAATTTTGTATTAAGTTTGGTGGGGAAGTCTAGCACGTTGTTACCACAAAAAGTTGAGTTCACGATTAAGAAAACAATGCTAATTAAAACATTAATTATTATTCCAGCTAGAAGCGGCTCGAAAGGAATACCGGACAAAAACATAAAATGGCTGGGTGATAAGTCTTTGATTGCTTGGACGGCTCAGGCAATACAAAAAGCTGATTTAAATAACTCTATTGCTATTTTATCGACAGATTCCGATCACTATGCAAAAGCTGGATGTGATGCCGGTTTGCGCGCTCCTTTTATTCGTCCAGTTGAATGCTCAAATGACAAGGCTTCAGCGCTTGCTGTTGTAGAACATGCTCTGCACTGGTTTGAGGATGAATATCATTACTTACCTGAACAAGTGATGTGGTTGCAGCCAACTTCCCCTTTTCGGTCATCTGCTATAATTGAGCAGGCTTTAGAATTGATGGAAAGGCGGCAAGCGGACGGGGTGATCGGTTGTAAAGAAATACACCGGGACCTGACTACCTTGTTTAAAAGTAATGATGGTTTTTTAACGGCTCTTTCCAATGACAAAGCTATTCAAACCCGACGGCAGGAAGTAGAGCCGTTACTGACACCCAATGGCGCCATGTATCTTTGCAAGACATCGGTTTTACAGGAAAAGAAATCGTTTTATTCCGAACGTACCGTGCCGCTGGTGATGGATGCTGTTATGAGTCTGGATATTGATACATTAACCGATTGGGCAATGGCCGAAGCTTTTGTAAAAGCAAAATTAGTCGAATGATGACACCGTAAAGTTATGGCAAATATATTA
>Ga0208512_100419_pt1 | contig 13283 bp, 12 predicted proteins | sample LakWasMet40_LOW7_2_FD_183880 | JGI IMG/M metagenome (GOLD analysis project Ga0208512, IMG submission 183880) | Freshwater sediment methanotrophic microbial communities from Lake Washington under simulated oxygen tension - Sediment Metagenome... | ecosystem: Environmental > Aquatic > Freshwater >...
GGCGGCGAGCATCGCGGCCACCCTCTGCTCGATGCGCAGGTCCAGCTCGGCCGGCTCGCGCACCAGTTCGCAAAGCTCCACGGTGCAATCGGCAAACGGCGCCGGCTGCGCGTCAAAGTCCGCCTGCAGCGCCGCCAGCGTCCGGCCGGAAGCCCGGCAGCGCTCCAGCGCCCGCAGCACGCGCCGCGGGTTCTGCACGTCGAGCCCACCGAGCCCCGACGGATTAAGCCGCATCAATTCGACCACGAGCGCAGCCAGTCCACCCGCCGCTTCCAGCCGGGCCCGCAATTCCGCCCGCAATTCAACCGGCACCGCGACCTCGTCCGCCACCGGGGCGAAGAATGACTTCAGGTAGAACCCGCTGCCGCCGGTCACGAGCACCCGCCGGCCCCGGGCCAGGATGCCTTCGATCGCGACGCGGGCCTTCGTCACGTAATGCGTCACATCCATCCGCTCCCGCAGGTCGCAGATGTCGATCAGGTGGTGCGGCACCCGGGCGAGCTCGGCCTTGGTCGGCTTCGCCGTGCCGATGTCGGCGCCGCGGTAGAAGAGCAGCGAGTCGCACGACACGATGTCGGCGCCGTTGGCCTCGGCCCAGCGGAGCGCCAGCTCGGTTTTGCCGACGGCGGTGCAACCGGTGAGGACATGAAGGGTGCGTGACATGCCCCCATGCAGGCCGGACGCCGAATCGTTGCAAAACTACTTTTGCCAAATCGTCACTAAATCGACTCACTTCGGGTCCCCTGCCCCCTTTGAAAGCCCGGTTCATCTTCAACCCCTACTCCGGCAGCAACCGCCGCAACCCCTACCTGCGCGACCGGGCGGCCGCTTTCATCAGGGAACGCGGCCTCGACGCCACCGTGGTAGATACCCTGCGGCCGCGCCACGCCACCGAACTGGCCGCACAGGCGGTGGCCGAGGGCTGCGAACTGGTCGTTGCCATCGGCGGCGACGGCACGATGAACGAGGTGGCCACGGCCCTCGTGGACACGCCCGCGGTCTTCGGCCTCATCCCCTGCGGATCGGGCAACGGCCTCGGCCGCCACGTCGGCATCCGCAAGCCCGGTGACGGCGCCTTCCGCACGCTGCTCGAAGGCCGGCCGATGCCCATCGACACCGGCCTGGTCAACGATTTCGCCTTCTTCAACGCGATGGGCCTCGGCTTCGAGGCCGATATCGCCGTGCGGTTCAGCCGCCAGACCCGCCGCGGTCTCGCGGGCTACATCCGGGTCGGCCTGCCGTCCTTCTTCGCGCACAAGCCGGAGACGGTGAAGGTGCGCCATGCCGGCCGCATGGCCCACCTCGAGGCCTTCACCCTCGCGGTCATGAACTCCGACCAATACGGCAACGACGCCCGCGTGGCTCCCGGGGCCAAGCTCGACGATGGCCAGTTTGAACTGATCAGCGTGCCCCAAGTCGGCTTTTTCGACGCCTGCGGCATGCTCTACCGGCTGGGCACCGACACCTTCGACCAGGTCAAGGCCGTCACCCGGTTCGGCGGCGCGGAGTTCGTCATCGAGCGCGCCAAGCCCGGCTGGATTCACACCGACGGCGAACCGCGCGCCACGACCTCGACGCTGGAAATCACCCTCAAGCCCAGGAGCCTGAGGATCATGGTGCCGGCCTCTACTTGAACGGCACCACGGTGCCGTCGGCCATGACGATCTGATTGCGTCCGCCCTTCTTGGCGGCGTAGAGCGCCTTGTCCGCCACCTCCACGAGATCTAGGGCGCTGGTGGCGTCACCGATGCTCGTGGCGACGCCGGCGCTCAGGGTGACATCGACGGTGAGATTCTTGCTCTCCACGAAACAGGGGGTTTCGGCCAGCAGCACGCCCAGCCGCTTGATGTGCTCGGAGGCGTTCTTGGCGTCCGTCTCGATCATGATGAGGGCGAATTCCTCGCCGCCGTAACGGGCCACGCGGTCGACGTTGCGCACCTGGCCGGCGAGCAGGCTGGCCACGTGGCGCAGCACCTCGTCGCCCACCTGGTGGCCGTGCGTGTCGTTGATCTTCTTGAAATGGTCGATGTCCACCATCACGAGCGCGAACGGCCGCTTGAACCGCACGGTGCGGTCCCACTCCTCGTTGAGGATGCGGGAGAACTCGCGGCGGTTGAGCAGTTTGGTGAGCTCGTCGCGCTGCGCCAGCTGGCGCAGCTGGCTGAGCGTCTCGCCGAGCTTAAGCGCATAGCGGATGGAGCGCTCGAGCAGGCGGGGGTTGAGCGTGGCCTTGACGAGGTAGTCGACTGCGCCCGCCTCCATGGCGGCGATGTCCACCTCCTCGCTGTCGTCGGCGGTCAGGATGATGACGGGCGTCTCACTGCCGCCGATGCGGGCCTCGCGCAGCAGCGCCAGGCCGTCCTGGGCGTCGAGCCGGTAGTCGAGCAGGCACACGGCGTATTTGCCGCTGAGCAGCTTCTTCAGGCCCTCGGCATAACTCTCGGCTCCTTCCAGCTCAAAGGCCCCGCCGCGGAAATTCTGCACCAGCCCCTGCATCAGGCGCTGTTGCAGGCGGTCATCGTCGATCAGCAGGATCCGGCGGACTTTGGGTGGCGGCAGGGGGGTCATGGTCAGGCGGCGCCCGCGACCAGGTCGGCCGCGGTGATGCGCAAACGTGCCGGCAAACCGGCGCGGTTGTCGAGATTGTCCTTGATGACGTTCACCAGCGCGCTGCCCACGACCACGCCGTCCGCCGCGCGGGCGACCTGGCGGACCTGCTCGCGGGTGGAGATGCCGAAGCCGACGGCCACGGGCAGCGCCGTGTGCTGGCGGATGCGGGCGACGGCCTCGGGGATGTTGGCCGCCACCTGGTCGCGCACGCCGGTCACGCCCTCGCGGGACACGTAATAGATGAAACCGGTCGCGGCCGCGCCGATGCGCGCAAGGCGGCCGGCGGGCGTGGTCGGAGCCACGATGAAGACGGTCTTCATGTCATGCTTGGCGCAGGCGGCGAGCATCTCGTCGGCCTCCTCCGGGGGCAGGTCGAGGGTGAGCATGCCGTCCACGCCGGCCTCCTTGGCGGCGCGCACGTAGTTTTCCACGCCGTTCGAGAAGACCAGGTTGTAGTAAGTGTAGAAGATGATCGGAACCTGGCTCTTCTCGCGGAGGCGCTTGACGAGTTCGAAGACCCGCGCGGCCGTCATGCCGCCGTCGAGGGCGCGCTGCGCGGCGAGCTGGTTGGTCAGGCCGTCGGCCAGCGGGTCGGAGAACGGCACGCCGAGCTCCAGCACGTCGGCGCCGGCGTCGAGCACCGCGCGGCAGGCCGCCAGCGAGGTGTCAAAATCCGGGTCGCCGGCGCACAGGTAGGCCACGAACGCGGCGCGTTTCTCGCGGCGGGTGCGGGCAAAGGCTTGGGCGATGCGGTCCATGAATTCGGAGAGTCCGGACTCAGACGCCGGGGGTCGAGCGAAAATTACGTCACCGGCTGGTCCAGGTCGAATTCCACCAGCACAGGCCGGTGGTCGGACAGGTAGCAGCGCACCACCTCGGAGTGGACCGGGCGGCATTCCTCGGGGAGCAGGACGAAATCCAGCGACAGCGCCGGCAGCGCGGCAGGAAAGGTGCGACCGGTCTTGGGCAGCAGGGTGTAGTTGTTGGTCTCCTCGCAGAAACCCAGCAGCATCGCCGTGGCGTCGGGCTGGTGCGCGGGGTTGTTGAAATCGCCGCACATCATCGGCGGGGCCACCCAGTGCACCCCGCGTGCGGCGGTCCGCTCCGTGATGAACTTCATGAGGATGCCCGCCTGCAGCAGGCGCTGCTTCCGCGAGGCGTGGTGCAGGTGCAGGTTGATCAGCGGCAGGTGCCGGCCGGCGGCGAGTTCCATCTCGACGAAGAGGAAGCCCTTGTCGCCCAGCTGGCGCCGGCCGAAGGTCGCGGTCTCGGCGTGCCTGATGGGCCAGCGCGACAGCACGCCGTTGCCGTAGTTGAGCGGGTAGCGTCCGCCGCGCTCGTTGGTCAGGCCGATCGCGGTGAAGGGCAGGCCGCAATGCTCGCTGAGGAACGTCAGGTGGTTGTAGCTGCCGTTCCAGCGCGAGTTCTCGTCGATCTCCTGCACGGCGACGACGTCCGCCTTCAGCTTCTTGATCAGCGCGGCAATCTTGAGGAGGTTGCCGCGGATCTTGACCGCCGAGCGCAGACTCTGGTGCACCGGGAGGGTGCCGCGGGCGTGCGCCACGTTGAAGGTCAGCAGGCGAAGTCGCGCCATCAGGAAAACCGACGTTTCGGCCCGGAAACCATGGTAAAAATGGGGCGGTCAACGGGATTCGAACCCGCGACCCCAAGAATCACAATCTTGTGCTCTAACCAGCTGAGCTATGACCGCCGTAAAGGGCCGAGAAAGTCCATGACCCCTTGGCGTCTGTCAAATCCTTCTTTGGGCCGCCCGCCGGGCAAACCGGCGGCAATAAATGCGCAACCCGCCCGGAGACTCTCGCGGAATAAACTGATGACGTAACTTTTGTAAAAATCGCCTCGCCTCCACCCCCGCTTCCGGTATCGGCTGTGTGGCATGATTTCCTTCAAGAAGCTCATGGGTAAGGAGGAGAAGTTCTACGATCTGCTGGAAGCCAGCGCCGAGGAGGCCCGCGTCAGCACCGACCTCCTGGTCAAGATCCTCAGCAACGACGGCACCATGGCCGCCACGAACATCCACGACATCATCCAGACGCGCCGCAAGGACAAGCGCATCACCCAGGAAATCACCGAGGAACTCTGCAAGACCTTCGTCACCCCGCTCGAGCGCGAGGACATCGAGGCGCTCTCCCTCGCCCTTTACCGCATCCCCAAGACCGTCGAGAAGATCGTCGAGCGCCTGACCATCTGCCCGGCCCGCGTGCCGCGCGAGAGCTTGCAGAAACAGGTGGTCCTGCTCGAGCAGGCCGTCGAGTCGGTCGTCGCGATGGTGAAGGCCCTGCGCCAGGGCACGCAGGTCGAGCGCATCACCGACCACCATGCTAAGCTCCAGTTCGCCGAGGGCGAGGCCGACAAGGTCATGCTCGCGCTGGTCAAGGACCTCTATAACGGCCCCTTTGACGCCAAGGAGGTCTTCATCCTGATGGAACTCTACGATTTGGTGGAAACCGCCGTGGACCGCGCGCGTGACGCCGGCCAGGTGGTCTTCATGATCATGCTGAAATACTCGTAAGCCCGACTGCCGCCCCGCCGCCGAGCCCCATGACCATATTCCTGATCGTCCTCCTGACGGCGCTGGTCTTCGAGTATATCAACGGCTTTCACGACGCCGCCAACGCCATCGCCACGGTCGTCTCGACCAAGGTGCTGACGCCCCGCCAGGCCATCGCGCTCGCCGCCGTCTTCAACCTCGTCGGCGCGCTCATGGGCACCGCCGTCGCCAGCACCATCGGCAAGGGCCTCGTCGACACCAACGTCGTCACGATGGCCACGATCTTCTCCGGCCTGATGGGCGCGATCATCTGGAACCTCATCACCTGGTGGTTCGGCCTGCCGTCGAGCTCCAGCCACGCGCTGATCGGCGGTCTGTGCGGCGCCGCGCTGGCCTCGGCCGGCAACAACTGGAACGTGCTGCACTGGGCCACCACCGATGCCAAGGGCGCGGCCGCCGGCCTCTGGCCGAAGGTCGTGCTGCCGATGATCACCTCGCCGCTCGTCGGCTTCTTCGGCGGCGCGTTCCTGATGTTCCTGCTGACCATCTGCATCCACCGACTCCGGCCGCGGCTGGTGAACAATGTCTTCGGCAAGCTCCAGCTCGTCAGCGCCGGCCTCATGGCGCACAGCCACGGCTCGAACGACGCCCAAAAGACCATGGGCATCATCGCGCTCGCCCTGTTCACCGGCACCAAGAGCGGGGCCTTCGATGAATTGCCCGCCTGGGCTTCCTTTCTCCGCACCCCCGAGTTCGTCGTGAACCAGTGGGTCGTCATCACCTGCGCGCTCGTCATGGCCGCCGGCACCGCCGCGGGCGGCTGGCGCATCATCCGCACCATGGGCCACAAGATGGTCAAGCTGCAGCCGGTGCACGGCTTCGCCGCCGAGACGACCGCCGCCCTCATCATCCATTATGCCTCCGTGCTCGGCATTCCCCTGTCCACCACCCACGCCATCTCGACCTCCATCATGGGCGTGGGTGCCGTAAAACGCTTCGGCGCCGTCAAGTGGACCGTGGTCGAGCGCATCCTCTGGGCCTGGGTCTTCACCCTGCCCGTCTGCGGCCTGATCGGTTATTTCACCGAGCGGCTGTGCGTGGCCCTCGGCTACAAGTAAGGCGCCGCCTCAGCCCCGGGCCCTGGCGGTGTAAAGCGCGACGAGTGCCGCGCCGATGGCCTGCGAAAGTTCGCCGAGCGAGGCGGGCAGGACCTTGAGCTTCGCCCGCTGCTGCGGCCAGAGATACGGCAGCGCCGATTCCCGGATGATGCGCAGGTAACGTTCGCGAAATTCGGGCGTGGTGGCCTCGGGGTCGATCAACCCGCCGCCGATGACCACATACTCGGCGTCCACGGCCACCAGCAGCGAAGCGAGATGCAGGCCGAGCGCCCTGGCCTGGAAATTGAAGATGTCCACGGCAAGCGGATCGCCCTTTTGCGCCAGCGTGCGGAGCGAAAACGCCTTCTCCTTGATCGGAGCCGACGAGGCGTGGAACGGATGCGTGGGATGTTTCGGCAGGAATTCCTCCAGCAGCTGCGGCAGGCCGGAGATCGTGGTGTAGGGCTCGATGCAGCCCCAGTCGCGCCCGCAGCCGCAGCGGAGCGGCTTCATGCCGCCGAGCAGCTGCAGGATCGCGGGCATGTGGCCGCCCTCCATGCCGTTGAGCGTATCGCCTTCCAACGGCAGGCCGTTGGCGTCCACGTAGGCCACGCCGAGCCCCGAACCGGGGGCGAGCATCAGGACTGTGGCGCGGGAATCGCCGCGCACGCGCTGCGCCTCGCCCACCCCGCCGTAATTGCCGTCATTGCCCGCCACTAGCGGCACCGGCCGGCCGGCGGCGGCGGAGAGCGCGGCGGCGTATTCCGCCTGGAAATTCCAGCCCTCGAAGCTCGCCGGCAGGTTGGCGGCCCGGCCGAGCACGCCGGGTCCTGCGTAGGGTCCGGGGATCGCGAGGCCGGCCCCGAGCACCTGGTCCCAGCCGAGCTGGTTGTCGGCGAGGAAACCCTTCACCCCTTCCACCCAGCCTTGCACGACCGCGGCCGTGCCGGCCTGGGAATTGGTGGAGCTTTGCCGCAGGTGCGTGGAAATGATGCTGCCGTCCGCCCAGACGCCACCGGTCTTCGACGTGGTCGCGCCGCTGTCCGTGCCGAGGTAAACGCCCTGCCGTTTTGAGCTCATGGGGTGACCCAAGAGGTGCGCGTTTTGCGCCCCCGGGTCAAACCCGCATCTTCAAACCGGCGGGTTGGAACCCGACGTGGGCAGGATGTCCTGCTTGCCGATGTCGCTGTGCCGGATATCGAGGCCCTTGGACAGGAACACCATCTCCTCGGCGATGTTGGTCGCGTGGTCGGCGATGCGCTCCAGGGACTTCGAGATGAACATCAGCTCGAGGGCCCGGGCGATGGTGTCGGGTTTCTCGATCATGTAGCTGGTCAGACGGCGGTAGAGCGCGCGGTTCAGGTTGTCCACCTCCGGGTCGCGGCGGATCACGCTGAGCGCCTTCTGCTCGTCCTCCTGCACGAAGCAGTCGAGGGCGTCGCGCAGCATCTCCAGGGCGATCTTCGACATGCGCGGGAGGTCGCCGTAGAGCTCGAGCGGCGGCTCGATGGCGAGCTTGCGCGAACGGCGGGCAATGCCGGTGGCCTCGTCGCCCACCCGCTCCAAGTCGTGGCTGGCCTTCATGCCGACGACGATCAGCCGCAGTTCCGAGGCCACGGGACCGCGCAGGGTCATGTAACGGATGGCCTCGTCGTCGATCTGCACCTCCAGCTTGTCGATCTCGTCATCGGCGGCGATGACCTTGTCCGCCAGGGCGATGTCGGCTTCCAGCAGGGCCTTCATGGCGAGGCGGGTCTGGTCCATGGCGCGCTCACCCATCTGCAGGATATGGGAGCGGAAAGCCTCAAGTTCGGCGTCAAAGAATCGTTTCATGGTGGGAGCGTGAGTGGGGTTAACCGAAGCGACCCGAGACATAGGCCTCGGTCTGCGGGTTGGCCGGATTCATGAAGATGGTCCGGGTATCGGCATATTCGATGAGCTTGCCGAGGTAAAAGAAGGCGGTGCGGTCGGAACAACGGGCGGCCTGCTGCATGTTATGGGTCACGATGACAATGGTGTATTGCTTCTTCAACCCATGGATGAGCTCCTCGACCTTGGCGGTGGCGATGGGGTCGAGCGCCGAGCAGGGCTCGTCCATCAGGATGATCTCGGGCTCGACGGCGATGGCGCGGGCGATGCAGAGACGCTGCTGCTGGCCGCCCGACATGCCGAGGGCGCTCTCGTGGAGGCGGTCCTTCACCTCGTCCCACAGCGCCGCGCCGCGGAGGCTGCGCTCGACGACCTCGTCGAGCCGGGACTTGTTCTTCTGGCCCTGGATGCGGAGGCCGTAGGTGATGTTCTCGTAGATGGACTTGGGGAACGGGTTGGACTTCTGGAAGACCATGCCGACGCGCTTGCGGAGTTCGATGACATCCACGCGCGGGTCGTTGATGTTCACCCCGTCGATGCGGATCTGGCCGGCGGAAACATGCGCGCCGTCGATCAGGTCGTTCATGCGGTTGAGGCAGCGCAGCAAGGTGCTCTTGCCGCAACCGGAGGGCCCGATGAAGGCGGTGACCTGCCGCTCCTGGATGTTGAGGGTGATGTCGTGCAGCGCGCGCGAGGCGCCGTAGTTGAAATCGACGTCATCGATCTCGATGATGGCGCGGTTGGCGGGACTGACCGGCGCGGCGGGAGCCACGGCCACCGGGCGGGGCGCGACGGAGGGAGCAACGGGTTCGGTCATGGGAGCAAAGGTGGTTACCATTTGTATTTTTTGCGGAGCCGCTGGCGGAGGATGACGGCGGTCATGGCGATGGCCGCGACCGTGAACAGGAACACGAAGGCCGTGCCATATTGGACGTCGCGGGTGTATTCGTTCTGCGGGATCTTGGAAGCGACGACGTAGATGTGATACGGGAGCGCCATGACCCCCTGGAAGATGAACTCGGTCCACTTCTGCACCTGCCACGGCAACTCGTCGCGCATGACGAAGGCGGCGGTGAACATGATGGGCGCCGTCTCGCCGGCCACGCGGGCAATCGCGAGCACGGAGGACGTCAGGACGCCCGGCAGCGCGTAGGGCAGCACATTGGTCATGATGGTCTGGAACTTCGTCGCCCCCAGCGCCAGCGAGCCCTCGCGGTAGCCCTTGGGCACGGCCTTCAGCGCCTCCTCGGAGGCGGTGATGATCACCGGCAGGACCATGAACGCCAGCGTCAGCCAGCCGGCGAGCAGCGAGACGCCGAAGTCAAAGGCGATGACAAACAGGCCGAAGCCGAACAAACCGAACACGATCGAGGGGACGCCGGCGAGGTTGATGATCGACAGCCGGAGAAAGCGGATGAACGGGCCGTCGGTCGCGTATTCGCTCAGGTAGATGGCGCTCAGCACGCCCAGCACCAGCGCGATAAGGATCGCACCCAGCACCAGCAGGACCGTGCCGACGATGTTGGGAAAGATGCCGCCGGCCGAATAAACGTAGGTCTCGACCGTCACGCCCTTGAACTCCGCCTCATGCTCCGCCCTGAACTGGCGGAAGGCCCGGTCACCCATCGTCCGCTTCTCGCCCTGGTATTCGAAGACGTTGAGCGTCTCCGGCGACTCGGTGAGGAACGATACGTTGATGAAGGGCGCAGAGGTCTTGAAGATCACCGCCCCACCCTTCGTGCCGATGTCCCAGAAGATGAACGCGGCGCAGAGCAGCACGAAGTAGGTGCTGAGGCGCAGCACCCAGAAGATCCCGGTCTCAACCCGCTTGGCGGTCGTGGGCCGGCCGAAGATGGCCGCGGCGGTGGTGGTCGCGGGCTTCATCCGATGGAGATCCGGTAGCGACGGACGATTTTCTGCGCCAGCCAGTTGATGAGCAGGGAGATCAGGAAGAGCGCGACGCCGACCATGAAGAGCGCGCGGTAGTGGATGCTGTTGCGCACCACCTCGCCCATCTCCTGGGCGATGATGCCGGTCATGGTGTGCACCGGCTGGAAGATGACGCCCAAGCCGGACGAAAGGTCGGGAGTCTGGATGCGGTTGCCCGCGCAAAGCAGCACGACCATGGTCTCGCCGACCACGCGGCCGAAACCGAGCAGGATGGCCGCCATGATGCCCGAGAGCGCCGCGGGCACCGTGATGTGGATGATGGTCTGGAGCCGCGTCGCCCCGAGGGCGAACGACGCCTCCTTGAACGAGCGGGGCACGTTGTTGATGGCGTCCTCGGCCAGCGAGAAGATCGTCGGGATGGCCATGAGCGCGAGCAGGCAGGCCGCCGTGGTGGCGTTAAGCCGCTCGGCCATCGGGAAACCCGGCACCCAGTCGAGGGCGGGGATATGGGAGACGCGGCGCAGGGTCTCGCCCAGCATCGCGATGCCAAAGAAGCCGAGCACCACGCTGGGGATGGCCGAGATGAACTCGATGTAGGGCTTGATGATTCTCTGCTCCACCGGCCGGGCCACCTGGTTCACATAGACGGCCGCCGCGACCCCGAGGGGCAGCGCGATCAGCAGGGCGAGGAAAGCAATGAGCAGCGAGCCGGTCAGCAGCGGAATGATGCCATACCAGTCCTGCCAGAAGCTGGCCGTCACCCACTTGCGCCCGAAGGCAAAGGCATTGAACGATTCCAGCCACCCGATCGGCTTGGCCTGGTCCCATGCCGCCATGCGCTGGGCGATGACTTCCACCTCCTTGAAATAACCCTGCACAAATTCCTGGAACTTCGCCATGCGCCGGCTGAGCTCCGGGTCGGCGAACTTCGGCGCCTGCGCCGCGATCTCCTTCATCGCCGCGACCTGGGTGGCGTTGGCGGTGGTGATTTCCGGACGGAGCGCGAGAACGGGCTGGATCTCGGCCTTGTAGTCAATCACCTCGACCTGGACGGCGTCCGCCTCTTTTTGCAGGGCCGCCGCCCGCTCCGGCGTGGCGCCGGCCATCGCCCCGAGCAGGTTTTGCTTCGCCACAATCATGTCCTGCGCCACGGTCTGGCGCTCTTTGACCGCCGTGACCAGGTCGGTCATGGTCCCGAGGAGGGTCTCCTGCTCGCTGATGGTATCGGCAAAGCGGTTGGCAAAGGCGTCGAACTCCGCGAGCCGCGCCATGGCCGCGGCCGGCGCCAACCCCTCCTGCTTGAGCAGGAGGTCCAGCTGCCGGGCGCGGATGCCGGCCAGGTAGCGCGACATCGTGCTGTGGGCGGTCACCTGCTCACGGTAGAGATCGACATACTCCAGGCCGGCCAGCCGGTAGACGGCGAGGTTGGCGTGGTTCATCGGGATGAACCCGACGGCATCCTTGAAGATCGTGAAGGTGATCAACCCCAGCACGATGATCGAGACCGCGGCGTTGCCCTGGAAGACGTATTTGACGAACTGGTCGCCGGTCATCCCGAAGAACCAGCCGCGCCGCTTGCGCAGCAGCACCTCGCGGGTGGCCAGTCGGGGGAGCGGCGGATTTTCAGTGGTGGCGGACATGCGGGAAGGACGCGCTCAGCATCGGGGCGGCCCCGGGGGGCGGTCAACCGGGGCAGGTTACGGTTACGTTACAAAAGAGGCCGCCCGCAGTCCGGGCATGGGCTGCGGGCGGCAGTGGACACACTTTTACGTGTCAGCTCAGTTCAGCGGGCGGACCGGGACGAAGCCGACCTTGCGGACGACCTTCTGCCCCTCGTCGCTGAGGGTGAACTCGACAAACTTGGCCGCCTCGCCGGTCGGCTCGCCGTTCGTGTAGTAGAACGTCGGGCGGGCGTAGGGATACTTCTTCGCCAGCACGGACTCCTCGGTCGGCACCGCGCCCTCGATGGACACCGTCTTGATGCCCGGGTCGTGGAGGTAGGCCAGGCCGACGTAGCCGATGCCGTTGGCGTTCTTGGCCACCTCGGCCGCGATCTGTTCGTTACCGGCCATCTTCTGCGAGGAGGACGCGTAGTCGCGCTTCTTCATGGCGAGCTCCTTGAAGTCGGCGTAGGTGCCGGAGGAGGTGTTGCGGGTGTAGATCGAGATCTTGCCCGGGCTGCCGCCAACCTGCGACCAGTCGGTGATGTCACCGGCAAAGATCTGCTCCACCTGGCGCTTGGTCAGGGTGGCGAGCGGGTTGCCCTGGTTCACGATCACGCCGATGCCGTCGTAGGCGACGATGATGGGCTTCATAGAGACGCCCTTGGCGGTGGCCGCTGAAACCTCCGTGGGCTTGGCGCGGCGGCTGGACATGCCGATCTGGGCCGTGCTGTCGATGATGGCGGAGATGCCGGTGGTCGAGCCCTCGGCGGCAATCTCGAAGGCCACGCCGGCATTGCGGGCCTTGTAGTCCTCGGCAAGCATGGGGACGAGCTTTGCCCCGAGGGTGTCGGAACCCTTGATGACGAGTTTCTGGGCGGAGGCCAGGGTGACGGCGCTCAGGGCCGCAAGGAGAAGGATGGTCTTTTTCATGAGATGGAGAGATGGGCGGTTAGAATTTCACCACGAGGTCCAGCTGGAGGATCTGCGAATGGTCGAGGTTGGAGACCGCGCTGGTCTGGGTCTCGCGCTTGTCGGTCGTGTAGAAATAGGTGGCGTTGAAGCTGGCGAAGTCCGTCAGGTTGTAGGCGGCGGCGAGCTTGAAGCCCTCCTGGTTGACCCGGCCGAAGGCCCAGTCGGAATCACTGAGGTTCACGTCGAGCGAGCCGGTGCCGAGGCTGCGGTAGTCGAGCTTCAGGCTGTAGTCGCCCTGCACCTTGCCGGTGCCGAAGTTGTAGCCGATACCCACGAGCCAGGCGACGGCGTCCTTCGGCTGGTTGGCCAAGCCGTAAACTTTGCGCACCCGGCGCTCGGCCTCGAGGTTGTAAGCGAAATCCCAGTAGAACTTCACCGAGGTGCCGGCGCCGGCGACGTTCATCCAGTTGACCTCGCCCGGCATCGTGAAGACGGCGAGACCGTCCGTGGTGCCGGTGAAGGGGGTCTCGTTGTCGAAACCGCTGAGGGTGGAGTCGTTGTAGACCATGAAGCCCGGGGCGATGACGAGGCTGTTGACCACGTTGCCGATGGCATCCTTGCCAAACCAGTGGGTGTAGACGGCCTGCTGGGCGAAGAGCCAGGCGTCGCGGCCGGCGCGGCCGATGCCGGTTTCGTTGTTGTCGTCCATCAGCATCTGGCTGGCCCGGA
>Ga0208512_100427_pt1 | contig 13172 bp, 8 predicted proteins | sample LakWasMet40_LOW7_2_FD_183880 | JGI IMG/M metagenome (GOLD analysis project Ga0208512, IMG submission 183880) | Freshwater sediment methanotrophic microbial communities from Lake Washington under simulated oxygen tension - Sediment Metagenome... | ecosystem: Environmental > Aquatic > Freshwater >...
CGACAGGCGGTGCTGCGCCGCGAACTCCTGGTCGCCGAAGATCTCCTTCAGCACGCGCTGCGCGTCGTCGAAACTGCCGTCGATGGCGATGGCGTGGACGTTTGCCGCGCCAGTGCAGGTCATCTGCCGCTCCTGCAGCGCGGACACGCGCCCCTCGGGATAAAGGATAAAGATGGCGGTCTGCGGCTTGCCCAGCAGGCCGTGGATCGCCGCCGCGCCGGTGTCGCCCGAGGTGGCGCCGAGGACGTTGATCCCCGAACCGCGCTGCGCGCACTGGTGCTCGTAGAGGTTGCCTAGCAGCTGCAGGGCGAAATCCTTGAAGGCGAGCGTCGGCCCGTGGAAGAGCTCGAGCACGAAAAGCCGGTCGTCGAGCTTCCGCAGCGGCGCGAGCGTCTCCGCCTGGCCGAAGGTGCCGTAGGTCTTCTGCACGATGCCGCGCAGCACCTCCGGCGGGAGGTCCGTGGCGAACAGCTTGAGGAACTCATACGCCAGGTCCGCGAAGCCGAGGGACTCCCACTTCGCCAGGTGCGGCGCCAGGTTGGGCAGCTTCTGCGGCAGGAACAGCCCGCCGTCGGGCGCCAGCCCGATGGCCACGGCCTCGGAGAAGCCGACGGGTTCGGTCTGGCCGCGCGTGCTGACGAATTTCATGCCACTCATCCGATGAAATCAGCGGGGCGGCGTCAATCCGCGCTTATTTCGACAAACCGAACGCCTCATGGGCGGCGCGGACGGCCTCGTCGGCCTTGGCGCGGTCGATGGCGAGGGTGATCTTGATCTCCGAGGTGCTGATGAGCTGGATATTAATGCCCTTGTCGCCCAGCGCCGTGAACAGCGCGGCGGCCACACCGGCGTGCGTGCGCATGCCGACGCCGACCACGGAGAGCTTGGCGATGTTGTCGAAGGCCTTGACCTCACCGCCGCCGAGCTTCTTCAGCACGGCCGGCAGGACGCGCACGGCGTTCTGCGCGTCGTCGCGCTGCACGGTGAAGGTGATGTCCGCCGCGCCGGCATGCGCCGCGTTCTGGACGATCATGTCCACGTTGACGTTGGCGTCGGCCAGGGCGTTGAAGATGACGGCGGCCGCCGCCGGCTTGTCCGGCAGACCGGTGATGACGACCTTGGCCTGGTCCTTGTCGACCGCGACGCCGCGAACGATGACTTTTTCCATGGAGGCGACTTCTTCTTTCACGATGGTTCCCGGGTTGTGGTTAAAGCTGGAGCGGACTTCAAAGACGACGCCGTATTTCTTGGCGAACTCGACCGAGCGCGACTGCATGACCTTCGAGCCGAGGCTGGCGAGCTCGAGCATCTCGTCGTAGCTGATTTCGTCGATTTTCTTCGCGGTCTTCACGATGCGCGGGTCGGTGGTGTAGACGCCGTCGACGTCGGTGTAGATCTCGCACTTGTCGGCCTTGCAGGCCGCCGCCAGCGCGATGGCGGTCAGGTCGGAGCCGCCGCGGCCGAGCGTGGTGATCTGGCCGGCCTCGTTGATGCCCTGGAAACCGGCGACGATGACGACCTTGCCCTCCTTCAGGTCCTTGAGGACGCCCTTGGGCACGATCTGCTTGATCTTGGCCTTGGTGAAAACCTGGTCGGTGACGATGCCCGCCTGCGCGCCGGTGTAGGAAACCGCCGGCACGCCGATCGCATGCAGCGCCATCGCGGTCAGGGCGATCGTCTCCTGCTCGCCGATGGCCAGCAGCATGTCCATCTCGCGCGTGTCGGGCCGGTCGTTGATGGACTTGGCGCGGGCGATGAGCTCGTTGGTCACGCCGGAACGGGCGGACACCACGACGATCAGACCGTGGCCCTCGGCGCGCGTCTTCTGGATGCGCTGGGCCACATTCTTGATGCGGTCGACGTCACCCACCGAGGTGCCGCCGTATTTCTGGACGATAAGAGCCATGGATGAAGCCTGCTTAAATGGCTCAGCCGGACGGGGTTTGGCAAGGCGCGAGTGCGCCCCGCGCGTCATAACCCCGGGCCGCTAACCACTTGCGCGCGTCAGGGTTGCGCGGCCGGTTTCCTGGCGAACTTGTTCTCCGTGCCGTTCAGCAGTCGCGTGATGTTGCTGCGGTGGCGGATGATGACGAACAGGCCGATGGCCGTGATGGCGATGTTCAGCGGCAGCGGGTTGCCGCGGATCCAGCTCGCCGCCGGCACGGCCGCCGCGGCAAGGATCGAGCCGAGCGAGACGTAGCGCGTCAGGGAAAACGTGATCAGCCAGACCAGCGCGCCGATCAGGCAGGAGAAAGGCATGAGCATGAGCACGCCGCCCGCGGCGGTGGCGACGCCCTTGCCGCCCTTGAAACCGGTGAAGATCGAGAACGAGTGCCCGAGGATGGCACCGATGACGCCCGCGAGCCCGAGCAGGCGCCAGTCCTGGCCGCTGATGACCGCAGCGCCGCTGCCGTTCTGCAGGTCGACCGAGACGCTCATGCTGGTCCACGATAACACGCTCCAGGCGGACGCGATGGCGCCCTTGAGCACATCGAGGCCGAACACCAGGTTTCCCGCCCGCTTGCCCTTGGCGCCGAATTTCTCGCCGAGCACGCGCTTGACGTTGGTCGCCCCCGGGTTGCCGCTGCCCTCCTTGAAAATGTCGACGCCGTGCGCCCGGGCCACCATGGCCCCAAAAGGCAGTGACCCGAGGAAATATCCGATGACGGCGGAACCGAGAAGCCAGGCGTAAAACATCAGAGTTTGACGACCACAGCCTGCTTGATGGCGCGATGGCTGGTCAACTCCTTAAGGGCCGCCTCCGAGGGCGCGCTGTCCAGGTTCAGCACGCACAGCGCCGTGCCGCCGGCATTGTTGCGGCTCAGCGACATGGCGGCGATGTTCACCTGGTCGCGGCCCATCAGCGTGCCGACCATGCCGATGATGCCGGGCTCGTCATGGTTCTCGTAAATCAGCAGGGCGCCGGCCGGCGCCGCCTCGACCTCGCGGTCGTTGAGCGCGATCAGGCGCGGCGCGTTGGCCTTGCCGATGAGTGTGCCGGCGGCGCTGACGCTCGTGCCGTCGGCCGCGATCGCCTTCACCTCCATCAGCTCCGTGTAGTCGGTGTCGGCCGTGGACTTGATCACCTCGGCCTTCACGCCGAGGCGCTCGAGGTTGAGCGGGGCGTTCACGTAGTTGACGCTCTCGCCGCTGATGCGGCGGAGGTAGCCGCGCTGGATCGAGCGCGTGACCGCGGTGGCGTCGATATCCACCATCTTGCCCCAGTAGGTGATGCGCAGCGTGACAACCGGGCCGGGCGCGATCTGCTGGACGAGGGTGCCGAGCTTGGCGCCGAGCTCGAGATACGGCCCGAGGACCTTGAGGGCCGCGGCGTCGATGTTCGGCATGTTGACGGCGTTGCGGATGACGCCGCCATTGAGCACGTCGGTGATCTGCTCGGCGACCTCCACGCCCACGGCGTCCTGCGCCTCGGCGGTCGAGGCGCCGAGGTGCGGCGTGAGGGTGACGTTCGGCAGCGTGCGCAGCTCGCTGTCCTTGGCCAGCGGCTCCTCCTCGAACACGTCGAGGCCGGCGGCGGCGACCTGGCCGGACTTGAGCGCGGCGACCAGCGCAGCCTCCTTGATGATGCCGCCGCGCGCGCAGTTGAAAATGCGCAGGCCCTTCTTCGTCTTCGCGAAGGCGGCCTCGTCGATCATGTATTTCGTCTGGTCGGTCAGCGGCATGTGGACCGTGATGTAGTCGGACTGTCGCAGCAGCTCGTCGAGCGTGACGCCCTCGACCTGGATGGCCTTGGCGCGGCTCGGCGCGAGATACGGGTCGAAGGCCAGCACGCGCATGCCGAAGGCCTGGGCGCGTTTCGCCACCTCGGCACCGATGCGGCCCAGGCCGACGATGCCAAGGGTCTTCTTGAACAGCTCGATGCCGGAGAAGCTCTTGCGGTCCCACTGCCCCGCCCGCATCGACGCGGCGGCCTGCGGCACGGGACGCGCCCCGCACAGGATGTGGGTGAAGGTCAGCTCGGCCGTCGCGACCGTGTTGCCCGAGGGCGTGTTCATCACGATGACGCCGCGCTCCGTGGCGGCCTCGACGTCCACGTTGTCCACGCCGACGCCGGCGCGGCCCACGACCTTCAGCAGCGGCGCGGCGGCGAACACCTCCGCGGTGATCTTCGTCTCGGACCGCACGGCGATGGCGTGCACGTCCCTGACCAGCTCGAGCAGCTTGGCCGGCGGCGTGTTGTAGGCCTCGATGACCTCGAAGCCGGGCTGGGCCCGGAAATAAGCAACGCCTGACGGTGAGATTTTGTCCGCGACAAGGATCTTCATGGGTTTGGCCAAGAAGCCGCCCCACCCTCAAAAAAGCAACCCCGCAGGCCTGGAGCCCGCGGGGTGGCGGAAGATTTATGACTCAGCCGATGCGCCGACGGTCACGCCGCGAGCGACGGGTAATCCGTGTAGCCGCGCGTGTCGCCGCCGTAGAAGGTGGCGGGCACCGGCGCGTTGAGCGAGGCGCCGGTCTGCAGCCGGCGCGGCAGGTCGGGATTCGCGATGAAGAGCTTGCCCCACGAGACGGCATCAGCCTCGCCGGCGCTGAGCACGGCCTGCGCCGTTTCGGCGGTGAGGCCGTCGTTCACGATGTAGACGCCGCCGAAGGCGCGCTTGAGCGCGGGCCCGAGTCGCTGGCCCTCGAGTGACTCGCGCGCGAACAGGAAGGCGAGCTTCCGCTTGCCGAGTTCCGCCGCGAGGTAGCCGAAGGTCGCCGCCGGGTTGCTGTCCTTGATGCCGTGCGAACCGCCGCGCGGGGCGATGTGGTAGCCGACGCGATCGGCACCCCAGACGGAGATCGCGGCGTCCGTGACCTCGAGCGCGAAGCGCGCCCGGTTCTCGATGGAGCCGCCGTATTGGTCGGTGCGCTGGTTGGTGCCGTCCTGCAGGAATTGGTCGATCAGGTAGCCGTTGGCGCCGTGGATTTCGACGCCGTCAAAGCCGGCGCGCAACGCATTGACCGCGCCGAGCCGGTAGGCGGCCACAACGCGCGGGATCTCATTCAATTCGAGGGCGCGCGGCACGACGTGCGCCTTCTGCGGGCGGACCAGGCTGACGTGGCCGGCCGGGGCGATGGCGCTGGGTGCGACGGGCAGTGCGCCGTTCAGGTAAACCGGATCCGAAATGGCGCCGACGTGCCACAGCTGCAGCACGATCCGCCCGCCGGCGGCGTGGACCGCCCGGGTGATTTTTGTCCAGGCCGCGACCTGTTCCTCGGACCAGATGCCGGGCGTATCAGGATAACCCACGCCCATCGGGTCGACCGCGGTGGCTTCCGTCAGGATCAGGCCCGCCGAGGCGCGTTGCACGTAATACTCCAGCATCGTGTCGGTCGGGACGCGGCCGGCGCCGGCGCGGCACCGGGTGAGCGGGGCCATGATGATGCGGTTCGGCAGCGTGAGCGCGCCGACCTTGAGCGGAGTGTGCAGGAGGGACATGGCGTTGGGATATAGCCATGTCCCGCCGCGACGCAAACGGCGGGACGCTAAATCCCGCCGATCACTTCCCCCAGCCCGCGTAATGCGCGCCGAAGCCCATGCGGTAGGCCCAGTCCCCGATGGTCTTGGAGACGGGCGTCGTGCCGCTGGAGCCGCCGTGGCCGGCGTTGGACTCGATGTGGATGAGCACGGGGCCGGCCCCCGGCGCCACCGCCTGCTGCATCGCCGCGGTGTATTTGTAGGAATGCGCCGGGAAGACACGGTCGTCGTGGTCGCCCGTGGTGACGAGGATGGCCGGGTATTTCGCGCCCGGCTTCACCGTGTGCAACGGCGAGTAGGCGGCGAGATACTTGAAGCCCTCCGGCGTGTCCGAGTTGCCATAGTCGCTGGCCCAGCCGGCGCCGACGGTGAACTTGTGGTAGCGCAGCATGTCCATGACGCCGACCGCCGGCACAGCGGCGGTGGCGAGGTCGGGCCGCTGGTTGACCACCGCGCCGAGCAGCAGGCCGCCGTTGGATCGGCCGTCCAGCACGAGCTTGGTGTGGGACGTGTAACCCTGCGCCACCAGCCAGTCGGCCGCGGCGATGTAGTCGTCGAAGACGTTTTGCTTGCGCTCCTTCGTGCCGGCCTTGTGCCAGTCCTCGCCGTATTCGCCGCCGCCGCGGAGGTTGGCCATGGCATAGATGCCGCCGCCCTCGATCCAGACGAGCGGCGGGACCGCGAACTGCGGGCGCATGACGACGTTGAAACCGCCGTAGCCGTAGAGCCAGCCGGGCGCCGAGCCGTCGAGCTTCAGGCCCTTCTTGTGGATGATGAACATCGGGATCCGCGTGCCGTCCTTCGACGGGTAGAAAACCTGCTTCGTCTCATACTGCGAGGCGTCGAACTTCATCTTCGTCTCGTCGTGCGTCGTGGTCGCGCCGGTCGCGAGGTCGTGGCGCAGCGTGGTGCCCGGCGCGAGGAAGGAGGAGTAGCCCACGAACAGCTCGGGGTCCTTAAACTTGCCCGAGACACCCGTCACGACGCCCAGGCCAGGCAGCGGGATCTCGCCGGCCGGCCGGCCCGTGAGGTCGAAGAGCGCGACGCGGTTCACGATGTCGTGCATGTAAGTGACGACGAACTTGCCGGCGGAGATGCGCACGGCATCGATCGGGTCGGCCGCCTCAGCGAGGACGGTCGCGGGCGCCGCCGGGGCATCGAGGTCGAAGGCCACCACGCGGCTGCGCGGGGCGTCCTTGTCGGTCGAGAAGTAGAACGTGCGGCCGACGTTGCCGATGAAGCCGTAGCTGCTCTCGAACTGGTCGAGCAGCTTCACGACCGGGCCGTCGAACGACGGGTTTTGGGCGTCCTTCAGGTCGAGGTAATAGATGCTGTTGCCCAGCTTGCCGGGCTGCGAGACGGAGATGACGAGGTAGCGCCCGTCCGACGACACGCCGCCGCCGAACGACCAGCCGGGATGCTCGGGGATCGCGAAGACCAGCGGGTCCTCCGCCTGCGCCGTGCCGACGCGGTGGTAGTGGAGCTTCCGGTTCTCAAGCTTGCTGAAGACCTTGCTGTCCGCACCCGCCGGCTCCGGGTAACGCGAGTAGAAGAAGCCCTTCGCATCGTGCGTCCAGCTCATGCCGGTGAACTTCGCCCACTTCACCGAGTCGGTGGCGTCCTGGCCGGTGGCGACGTCCCGCAGGCGCAGCTCGCGCCAGTCGGAGCCGCCGGTGGCCAGGCCGTAGCCCAGCCACTTGCCGTCGGGCGACGGCGCGGTGAGGGCGACGGCCACGGTGCCGTCGCTGGACAGCGTGTTCGGATCGAGCAGCAGGCGCTCCGGGCCGTTCAGTCCGGCCGTCACATAAAGCGGCGACTGGTTCTGCAGGCCGTCGTTCTTGGTGTAGAAATACCAGTTGGCCTCCTTGAACGGCAGGCCGGTGCGCGGGTAGTTCCACAGTTCGGTCAGGCGCTGCTTGATGCGGGCGCGCTCGGGAAACTTGTCAACGACCGAGTCGGTCAGGGCGTTCTGCGCGGCGACCCAGGCCTTGGTGTCGGCGGAGTCCAGCTCCTCCATCCACCGGTAGGAATCGGCGACCTTGGTGCCGGAGTAGTCGTCGATGTGCTCGACGGTCTTGCTGGCGGGATAATTGACGGCCGCGAGCGCCAGGACCGGCGCGAGGGCTGCCACGAGGGGGAAGCGGGCAATTTTTCGCATCCGCCCAAAAAACCCCGAATCGCCTCCCGCGCAAGCCTCGTGCGACCAGCGGCGGCCGCGCGGGTGTGGAGTTGCACCCGGCCCGCGGCGAACTACGTTGGCCGCGTGCTCCCGCTGTTCCCCCGCCCCTCCCGCCTCCTGATCAGCCTGCTGGCCACCCTGCTGCTGGGCGCGCCGGCCCTCGCCACGCCCGACAAATGGGCCGCCGACATCGACCAGTTCACCGCGGCTGACGCCGCGCAACCGCCGGCGGCCGGCGGCGTGGTGTTCGTCGGCAGCTCCTCCATCCGCCTCTGGTCCTCCCTCGCCGGGGATTTCCCGGGAGTGCCCGTGATCACCCGCGGCTTCGGCGGTTCCGAGATGGCGGACAGCGCGTTCTACGCCGACCGGATCGTCATCCCGTATAAGCCGCGCCTCGTCGTGGTCTACGCCGGCGAGAACGACATCGCCGCTGGCAAGAGCCCCGAGACCGTGCTGGCGGATTTCCGCGCCTTCCGCGCCAAGGTGCACGCCGCGCTGCCCGCGACAAAAATCATCTACCTCTCCTGCAAGGAAAGCCCCTCGCGCGCCCGGGTCCGGGAGCAGGTCCGGGCGGCAAACCGCCTCATCGCCGCCGATTGCGCCACCGATCCGCGCTGCACCTTCGTGGATGTCGCGACCCCGCTGAACGACGCCGCGGGCGGCTACCGGCCCGAGCTCTTCCGCGAGGACCAGCTGCACCTGCTCCCCGCCGGCTACGCCATCTGGACCCGTGTCCTCGCCCCTTATCTCCAGCCATGAGCCTCTCCCCCGCCGAACGCCTCCGCCGCCAGATCGCCTTCATTACCGAGGTCGACAAACTCAAGGAGGTCTTCCGCCAGACCATCGTCACCCAGAGCCGCCGCGCCGAGAACAGCGCCGAGCACTCCTGGCACTTCGCGCTGATGATCATCGTGCTCGCCGAGCACTCCAACCACCAGCCGCTCGACGTGCTCCGCATCCTCAAGATGGTGCTGATCCACGACCTCGTGGAGATCGACGCCGGCGATACCTTTGCCTACGACGTCAAGAACATGGCCGACCAGCACGAGCGCGAGGCCAAGGCCGCCACGCGCATCTTCGGCCTGCTGCCCGCGGACCAGACGGCCGAGTTCCGCGCGCTCTGGGACGAATTCGAGGCCCAGGCGACCCCCGAGGCCAGGTTCGCCGCCGCCTGTGACCGGTTCCACCCGATGCTGCTCAACTGCCTCACCGACGGCCATGCCTGGCAGAAGCACGGCGTCACGCAGGACCGCGTGCTCGCCCGCAACGCCCATGTCGCCGCCGGCTCGCAGGCCATCTGGGAATACGCCGTGCGGATGATCGACGACGCCGTGGCCAAGGGCCATCTGGCGCGCAAGCCGTGATGCCTTGGAGGCGGGACCATCAGTCCCGCAGCTGAGAGCCGCTATCATATCCCGCGGGACTGATGGTCCCGCCTCCATCCAATCGGCTCCGCCCGATTCATACTGTCAGTATTTTTCACTCCTCCCTCAGGCCGGCGCACCCGTAACCTGTCTGCCTGCCCCGCGTCGTCCCCACCAGCCCCCACTGGTTTTGTCGCACCCCACCCCTGCCATGAATAAACTGCCGTGTCTGACCGGCCTGCTGTTCGCCTGCGCCTTGACGGTGCGCGCGGCCGAGGCGCCCGCCCTGCCCTCCGACTGGATCGACCCCGATACCGGCCATCGCGTCATTCGCCTCTCGCCCGACACCGGCGGCACCAGCCTCTATTTCCACCAGCGCGGCTACACCCCCGAGGGCGACAAGCTCGTCATCCGCGCCGACGGCGGCATCGCGACCGTCGACCTCAGCACCCTCGGTGTCTCGCCGCCCAAGGTCGAGGTCGTCCTGCCCAAGGCCAGCCCGATCGCCACCGCCTGGCGCACCCGCGAGGCCTATTATGTGGACCGCGAGAAACGCGCCCTGATGGCCGTGCACCTCGACACCAAGGCCGTGCGCGAGGTCGTGAAACTCCCCGCCCAGGCCGCCGGCGGGCAGTTCGCGCTGAATTGCGACGAGTCGCTCCTCGTCGGCATCGGCCCCGACCCCGAAGGCAAAACCATCCCGCGCACCCCGCCGCCCGACGGCATGGGCGGCACCCTCGAGGAGAACTGGGCCCGCGGCACGCCGAAGATGATCTTCACGATCAACGTGAAGTCCGGTGAGTTCAAAGTCATCCACCGCGAGAACGACTGGACCAACCACCTCCAGTGTTCGCCGACCGACCCGAACCAGATCCTCTTCTGCCACGAGGGCCCGTGGCACTTCAACGACCGCACCTGGACCGTCCGCGCCGACGACGGCAAGCCCGCCCGCCTCCTCCACGACCGCACGATGAACATGGAGATCCAGGGCCACGAGTTCTTCAGCCACGACGGCCGGAGCGTCTGGTATGATCTGCAGACCCCGCGCAGCACCGTCTTCTGGCTCGCCGGCGTGAACCTCGAGACCGGCCGCCGCACCTGGTATAACCTCAAGCGCGAGGAATGGTCCGTGCATTACAACATCTCGCCCGACGGGAAGCTCTTCGCCGGCGACGGCGGCTACCCCGGCAGCGTCGCCGCCCGCGGTCCCGACGGCGAGACCATCGACCCGCCTGCCCAGGGCCAGTGGATCTACCTCTTCCGCCCCGTGCTGGTGAAGGGCAATTCCTTCCGCGACCAACGCGACCTCATCGAGACCGGCTTCCTGAAGTCCGAGCGCCTCGTCAGCATGGCGAAGCACAACTACAGCAAGACCACCGGCGTGGAGCCGAACCTCACCTTCACGCCCGACGGCAAATGGATCATCTTCAGCGGCAACTTCCACAGCCCGCAGGTCGACGGCAAGCACGTCACCCACGTTTACGCAGTCGAACTCGCCAAAGCCAAATGACCATGCGCCTGCTTTCCCGCTTCCTCGCCCTGTTGCTCCCCGTCGTCGCCATCGCACAAACGCCGGCCCCCGCGCCGCGCGCGACCTATAACTTCAACCCCGGTTGGAAACTGGCCGTCGGCGACCCCGCCGGCGCCGAGGCCCCGGGTTTCGATGATTCCGCGTGGAAGCCGGTCACGCTGCCGCACGCCTGGAACGAGGACGATGCCTTCAGGAAGGACATCAAGGACCACACGACGGGCATCGCGTGGTATCGGAAAAGCTTCCAGCTGCCGGCCGGCAGCAAGGACCGGAAGGTATTCCTCGAGTTCGAGGGCGTGCGCCATGGCGCCGTGTTCTACGTCAACGGCCAGAAGATCGGGCGCCACGAAAACGGCGTGATGGCCGTCGGTTTCGACGTGAGCGCCCTGGTCAAGCCCGCGCCCGAGACCAACGTCCTCGCCGTGCGCACGGACAACTCGTGGGATTATCGCGAGGAGGTCTCCGGCTCGCGCTTCCAGTGGGCCGACCGCAACTTCAACGCCAACTACGGCGGCATCCCGAAGAATGTCCGCCTCCACGTGGCCAACGCGCTGCACCAGACCCTGCCGCTTTACTCCCACCTCGGCACCACCGGCGTCTACATCTACGCGACCGACTTCGACATCGCCGGCCGCAGCGCGGTGATCCACGCCGAGTCCGAGGTCCGCTTCGAGCCGCGCGAGGAGCGCAAGTTCACCTACGACGTCACGATCGAGGACATGGACGGCAAGGTCGTGAAACAGTTCACCGGGGGCGAGTTCACCGCGCCGGGCCGCGGCCGCGTGTTCGCGAAGGCAGCCACGAAGGTCGACGGCCTCAACTTCTGGAGCTGGGGCTACGGTTATCTCTACACCGTCACCACGACGCTCAAGGTGAACGGCGAGGTCGTGGACTCGGTCCGCACCCGCACCGGCTTCCGCAAGCTCGGCTACAAGGACGGCACGGTCACGCTCAACGACCGCCCGATCCAGATCAAGGGTTACGCCCAGCGCACCTCCAACGAGTGGCCCGCCATCGGCCTGTCCGTCCCACCCTGGCTGAGCGACTACAGCAACGGCCTGATGGTCGAGAGCGGCGCGAACACCGTGCGCTGGATGCACGTCACCCCGTGGAAACAGGACGTCGAGTCCTGCGACCGCGTCGGACTCATGCAGCTCATGCCCGCCGGCGACGCCGAGAACGACGCCCAGGGCCGCACCTGGGCCATGCGCACCGAGCTGATGCGCGATGCGGTCATCTACAACCGCAACAACCCGAGCATCGTCTTCTACGAGGGCGGCAACAAGGGCATCGACGAGGAGCACATGCGCGACCTCGTCCGGATCCGCGACCAATACGACCCGCACGGGGGCCGCGCCATGGGCGCCCGCGAGATGCTCGACAGCAAGGTCTCCGAGTGGGGCGGCGAGATGCTCTATATCAACAAGAGCGCCGGCCAGCCGCTCTTCCAGACCGAGTATTCCCGCGACGAGGGCCTGCGGAAATTCTGGGACGAGTTCTCCCCGCCCTTCCACAAGGACGGCGACGGCCCGCTCTACAGCGGCCAGCCCGCCCGCGTCTACAACCGCAACCAGGATTCCCACGCCATCGAGAACGTCGTGCGTTGGTATGACTACTGGCGCGAGCGCCCCGGCACCGGCGCCCGCGTCAACGCCGGCGGACTGAACATCATTTTCTCCGATACCAACACCCACCACCGTGGCGAGGAGAACTACCGGCGCAGCGGCGAAGTCGACGCCATGCGCATCCCCAAGGACGGCTTCTTCGCCCACCAGGTGATGTGGGACGGCTGGGTGGACGTCGAAAAGCCCCGCGCCCACCTCATCGGCCACTGGAACTATGCGCCCGGCACGAAGAAAAACATCTACGTCGTGAGCAGCGCCGACCAGGTCGAGCTCTTCCTCAACGGCAAATCACTCGGCCGCGGGAAGCAAGGCAGCCGCTTCCTTTATACCTTTGAGAACATCGAGTGGCAGCCGGGCACGCTGCGCGCCGTCGGCAACGACGCCACCGGCCGGGAGCTCTGTTCCGCCGAACTCCAGACGGCCGGCGATCCGGTCGCGCTGCGCCTCAAGGCCATCACCAACCCGGCCGGCTTCAAAGCCGACGCCGCCGACCTCGCCCTCGTCGAGGTCGAGGTCATCGATGCCCAGGGTCGCCGCTGCCCGACCGCGTTGAACCTCGTCGATTTTGACCTCACCGGTCCCGCCGAGTGGCGCGGCGGCATCGCGCAGGGACCGGACAATTACATCCTCGCGAAAAGCCTGCCCGTCGAATGCGGCGTCAACCGCGTTCTCGTCCGCTCCACCACGACCGCCGGCAAAATCCTCGTGACCGCGAAGGCCGCCGGCCTGAAGAACGCCGCGCTCGAACTCACCACCCAGCCCATCGAAGTCGCCGGCGGCCTGGCAGCGGCCCATCCCGCCGAGGGCATCGCGCCCTATCTCAAGCGCGGCCCGACGCCGGCCGGCCCTTCGTTCAAGCGCACCCGTATCGCCGTGCCCGTCGCCCGGGCCACAGGCAGTGATAGCAACGATCCCAAGCTGGCCTTTGACGACAACGAGACGACCGCCTGGATCGGCAAGCAACCGATCACCTTCGAGTTCGGCCGCGAGG
>Ga0208512_100430_pt1 | contig 13162 bp, 9 predicted proteins | sample LakWasMet40_LOW7_2_FD_183880 | JGI IMG/M metagenome (GOLD analysis project Ga0208512, IMG submission 183880) | Freshwater sediment methanotrophic microbial communities from Lake Washington under simulated oxygen tension - Sediment Metagenome... | ecosystem: Environmental > Aquatic > Freshwater >...
GTGCTTGGGCATCAATTTGCGCCAAGAATTCTTCAGCAATCACTTGTGCGGTTTGCGCAGTTAAACCAAACTTCTGCCCCAGCTCCAATGCCTCCAACACCGTTGCTACATCTGCAGATTGCATAAGTGCATCAATATAAGTCACCCAATACTGCTCAGCCTCTGGTTTAGATTGGACGGCTTTTTCAAGTAGCGGTAATGCTGCATTAACGCCATGCAGGTTAAACACTACGATTCCTAGGCGGTAGTTAGCTTCCGGATTGTCAGGCTGGATATTCAACACCTCTTGATAAAGAGTCGCGGCCTGCTCCAACTGACCGTCAGCTTCGTGCTGCTGAGCCATCTGCATCACGCCGTTCATTGCATCATGTAGCGCCTGCTGCTGAGGCGTATTGCTTTCCCACTTATTAAAATATAGCTGGCACTTCTGTGCCCAATGTGGCGAACCAAATGCGCCTTTACTCTGATGCGTTAACTTGATTGCCCATGTGCCCAAGCTTAACCCAGCCTCTCTAGCACTGCGGCAAAAGTCTATATCATATAGATGAAAGTCAAACTGCGGATCAAACCTCACTTGCGCAGCATTGAGTGTCGACTTCCTTACAGCAAGAAATACACCGTCTAGCAACTCACACGCAGCGGGGACTTCTCCATAAAACTTATCTTCACCAAAAGCATGTGGACCATGCCAGACCGTGCCGCTTAAATACTCAGGCTCATCCCAAGTGAGGGCTGTATCGGTAAATAACCAAGCTGGCTGATTGGGCAATCTACGCTTGTTACCCGCCACCCCAATCACATCAAAACTTGCCAGTCCGGCATTCAGCGTATCGACAAAGTTTGCTTCATCCACCCACACATCATCATGCACAAATACCAGAATAGCCCGATGATCTGCCTGCTCGATCGCTTGGTTAAATACGGTAGAAAGCCCCTGCGTATTATTAAAAGCCACGTTCGCACTAATACCGCTATCTTGTTTTAAATGTCGATGTAACGATAGACCAAGCGCTGACTTGTGCCAAAAATCCTCTTCCGAATAGCGAGTAGCGCTGATAATTTGCACATAACGCTCCTGCTGGACTGGAGTTTCCAGTGTTTGAGGCACAGCACTGTCACGGCCAGTTTTATCAATATGTGCATACCACATTTCCAGCATTGCAGTCTCCATGTTCATGGCAAAGCGCTCTGCATCAAACAAAGGCGAGGCAAGTACTTGTGCTCTAAGCCCTGCTCTTAAATCAGACAGGCGATTCAAGTCACTGCAATTTGCTAATGCTTTATCCAGATACGCGCCTTTAGTCTCTGTCACCCAATCAGCAAGACCCGCGGCTGTGAGCATACTAGCGCCTTGCCTTGCAATTAAACTATCACCAGCCAGTGTCAAGGTAGGCACACCCATCCATAGCGCCTCACAAGTGGTAGTGCCACCTGGGTACGGGAATGTATCCAAAATCAGATCAACATCGTGGTGCGAAACAAAGTAAGCCTCACGCGATACCGACCCCAGTAGCGTCAGCCTATCTGCACCAACCCCTAATTGGGCAAACTTGGCGACCATGTTAGCCACCACATCGGCATCCCCAAATGACTTACACTGCCAGCGCAGTCTGGAACTAGGTATCGCACGCATCACCTCAGCCCATAACGCCAATACTTCATCACCTGCTTTGGCCAGGGTCTGAAAGCTGGCAAAAGTAATATAACCGCGTGTGAGTGCGGGCAAAGCCGAAACTTCTACCGCTACATGCGGTGCTGTAAAACACAACCTGGTATCAGGCACATATTTTATTTCTTCAGTAAAATGCATTTGATGAGCTGGTGGCACGCCAACTTCATCGGCAATAAAATAATCAATCGCCTTCATTCCTGTCGTCGCAAAGTAACCAAGCCAACTAACTTGAATCGGCGCGGGCTTCCAGGCAAGTATCTGCAGGCGATTACCTGAGGTATGCCCTGAAAGATCAAATAAAATATCGATGCCATCCTCATGAATCAGCTCAGCCGCAGCCTGATCTGTCATGCCAACTAACGATTTCCAATACGCAAAATTTGGTTTAAGGCGGCCGGTAAACGCATCCTCACGAATATCAGTCAAATAAGCAGTAAGCTCAAATTTGGAGAAATCAATATTTCGGACCCAATGCTCCAAGAAGTAGGCTACTGGATGCTGACGCAAATCGCCAGACATCAAGCCTATACGTAAGCGTTTGGCTTGGGGATTGGTATGCCAAGCGGTGAACTCCTGCTCTGCCTTACCGGTAACCACCCGATCAAACTCCACCGCTTGTTGCAAGCGGTACTCCGCACTATGGTGCCCCGAATAGTTCATGGCGAACAATAAATTACTTCTGGCTTTATTGGATGAAGGGTCATATTTAAGCGCTTCAAAGCACTCTTGTTCAGCTTCATCTAGGCGGCCTTGCGCAATGTAATTGGTGCACAAATTGATATGCGCATTCACATACTCTGGCAAGATTTCAATCGCTTTAATTAGCGATGCCTCCGCCCTTTTAATTTGCCCAAGTGCAGCCAGCGTTAATCCTAAATTACTGTAAAGCAAGGCTTCGTCAGGATGAAGCGTGATGGCCTGACCAAAAGCCAGCTCAGCCTCTTGGTATCTCTCCATGCGATGCAAAGCTAAGCCTAAATTGTTATATGCCAGCCAATAATCTGGAGCCAATTCGATGGCTCGGCGATAACATCCCTCTGCTTCAGAGAAAAAACCTTGCTCCGCTTTTGCCAAACCAAGGTCAACGTGCACGTCTTTACGTGTTGGATCAATAGACAACGCTTGAATAAAGTATGGAATAGACTCAGGCACTCGGCCCAGCGTCCTTAAAAACACCGCCATTTTGACGTATGCATCAACCGACTGAGGGTTTGCCTGGATTGCCGCATGTATGCAAGCCTCTGCTTCAGCAAGCCGTCCATCGGCATGCAACAAGTCTGCCAAGTTGCTATACGCTTCAAACTCGGCGCCAATTGCAATTGCCTGATTAAAGCCATCTTCTGCATCTTGCAGTTGCCCTAAAGCCTTAGCTACGGCAGCTAAACCAATATGCGCAGAAACAAAATTGGGCTCTATTGCTAATGCTTTTTCGTAATACTCTTTTGCCTCAGCAAAGTGGCCTAGCTCGTAGAGTACATGCGCTAAGTTATCAAAAATCCAAATATTATTAGCATCAAAACGTAAGGCATTTTTATAGCTTAGTTCAGCCTGCTCTAATAACTCTTGTTTTTTAAATGCATTACCTAGGTTGTAATGAGCTTGGGCAAAACTAGGGTTGAACTGAATTGCCTTTTGGTAACAAGCAATCGCCGCATCTAACTGCTGCTGATCGTAAAAGCAATTACCCAGATTGTATTGCGCCTCATAGTCATCCGCTAAAAACAGCACTGCATTTTTTAATGCCTGCAGTGCTAAATCTATCGCCCCTTGCGCTTGATAGATAGCGCCCAGCACCTTCCAAACAAAACCATGTTTAGGATATTGCTTAACCATGGATAAGGCTAAGGCCAGTGCTTCAGGGAGTTTTCTTTGATTAAACAACGCGAGTAAAGCGTTCATTTCATCTAAAGCAGGATTTGTATTATTTTTAGTTTTAACCATTACCCTATTTCAGCCATAGTTTTAACGAGCAAATAGCAATATAACATGTGATTACCGCTAATTTTAGATAATGACATTATTCTGAAACTACTACACGTTTGATACCCGAAACAAATATACAAAAGCAGCTTACTTTGACTCATTTTAGATTAGCCTGGCACAACCCACACCACCAATTCAAGCCAATTCACAAGCTAGCCTTAACTAACAAGATTATGCTTAAAAGCATAATGTGTTAGCTCGGCATTGTGCTTGAGCTGCATTTTTTCCAGCAAGCGCGCACGATACATGCTGACTGTTTTCACTGAAAGAGAAAGCTTGTTGGCAACATCCGTCACAGACAAACCAGAAGCAATCATGATAAAGGTCTGGTACTCACGATCGGAGAGCAATTCATGCGGCGCTTTTTGATCATCTCGGCCTATCTGGTTTGCTAAAATTTCCGCCACCTCAGGGGTGATATACTTTTTCCCTCTTGCTACGGTCTGGATTGCATTCACCAATTCTGATGAAGCACTTTGCTTGCATAAATAGCCGGCAGCTCCAGATTTTAGCGCGCGAATTGCGTACTCATCTTCTCTATGCATAGAAAGCATCAGCACGGCAATATGGCTATTCTCACGCTTGATATACTTAAGCGCCTCCATGCCACTTCTATCTGGCAGCGAAATATCCAGCAATAACACATCCGCATCAGGCTGCGAGCCTAACTTAATGGCTTCGTTTGCATTTTGCGCCTCTGCAATCACCAATATATCCTCGGTTTCAGACAGAATTTGCTTGAGGCCTGCCCTTAAAATGGCATGATCATCTGCGATAATGACTTTTATTTTAGGTTTTTTACTCATCACTCACACCATCATTTTCTTCTCTGAACAGCAACCCTACTCTATTGGCAGAGTGACCGCAACAACCGTACCTTGATCGGCCAATTGGTCAATATCAAAGCTACCGTATAAAGCGGCAACTCGCTCCTGCATACCCCTTAAACCAAAAGAATTAGGCTTATAGGTATCGGCAGTATTAATACCAATACCATTATCACTAATTTTCATGATTATTTCACCATAATGTAAATTCAAATCTACCTGCACCGAGGTTGCATTGGCATGCTTAGCAATATTGGACATCGACTCCTGGCAAATTCTAAATAAAGTAATGGCCTGATCCGGCGTCACCACTATATCGGCCTGATTCGTAGTAAAAGTACAGGATATACCCACCTGTTTTTCAAACTCTTTTGCCTGCCACTCAAGCGCCGCCACAATACCTAAATCTAATATATTCGGTCTTAAATCACTCGATATTTTATGTATGGCCTCAAATGTATTGTCTACAATTGATTCTAAACCTTTTGCTTGTTCAGCAGATACAGGCAGGCCAGTAGCCAAGCGATTGATAATAGACGTTAAGCCAATTTTAATTGCGGTTAAATTTCCACCCAAATCATCGTGAATTTCTCGCGCGATCCTCGTGCGTTCTAACTCTTTGATTTGGTTCATATGCGCGGTTAATTGGGCTAACTCATGGCGAGACGCCTGCAGTTCAAGCTTCTCATTCTTACTTTGGGTGATATTAATCATAATACCAACCCACTGAATCACACCATCATTCAGCACTTTAGGAATTGCACGCAGGTTAACCCACTTATTATCCTGCCAATCATTAATCCATACCCTTCCCTCCCAATCCAGCTGGGTGAGCGCGTCGGCAGAGTGGACCAAGCGTTTTCTTAATGAAGCTTTGTCTCTGGGATTCATCATCGCAAAAAACAGCTTTGACTCCTGCATCAGGTCGGCGGCATTAAACCCTAACAACGCTTTGCAGCCCTCACTGAGGTAGGTAAAAACAATATCGCCGCGCGGATCAAGTTGCAACTGAAACACCAAACCCGGTGTATTGGAGATAATCGCCTCTACCCTAGACTCACTATCCATCAGCACCTGATTGAAAGTATGCGCACAATCATGGCAATCGCTGCTTGAAATGGGTGAGAGGTCACTTTTAATCAACAACAAAAAGGTGCCCTGCTCTGAGGCGATGATCTTAACGCACAATTGCTCATGGCTAATGCGCCCGATTACCGGGGCCAGATCTTGCATTAAGCGTAAAAACCTAGTCTCACTGCCATGTACATGCAAATGCCCTTTTAACGTGGCTTGGGACACACCTAGCACATCGGATAATGGCAGCTTTTGCAAGCCTGCCAGATCAAAACCTGTGTTACTTAGTGCACTTGCATTTGCATACACCAACTTCAAATCAGCGGCATCGAGCAAGTAAATTTCATCTGTAACCGCGTGCAGCAGCTCATTCAATAACAGCGAACTTTCATTTAAAAAAGACGGCAGTGCGGTAAGAGGCTGGTTAACTGAAACAGTCATTTGATTAAACCTTATCTTTTCAATAAGTTATATAAATACAGCATCATAACAATCGCCTGCAACAGACGAATCCATTATACATTTAAGTGCCCGTGCTAAAGGATTAATCCATTCCCCAACCTGCTGCCACTCAAGCCCAGCTTTAATTTTCACATAAATGGCACTTATTCAAAATAGTACCAATTTAGTGTTCTACCAACCCTATTTTAAGACATAATTGCAGAGTGCTTTAATCAATGGCTAATGAAAGAACATGCGCATATTATTAATTGACAACACCGAACTCAATATCACTTTACTGAAGCATCTTATTAAAAAGATCCCAGAGTATGAGGCGATAGCATTTACCAACCCGGTAAAAGCTTTGCTATGGTGTAGAGATAATGAGCCAGATTTGGTTGTAGTAGATTATGCCATGCGTGAGATGGACGGCATTCAATTTACCCAGCAATTCAGAGGCTTTGTTAACTACGAAGATATTCCCGTACTGATGGTAACCGCTAGTAATGACACCTCTGTTCGCCAAAAAGCGCTTGGCAGCGGTGTCACCGACTTTTTGAATAAGCCTTTAGACAATATTGAATTCATTACTCGCGCCAGAAACATGCTGGCATTACGCCAAAACCAAAAAAAACTAATTGACCGTGCAGCATGGTTAACAGACGAAATACGCAAAGCAACCAGAAAAGTTAAAGACCAAGAACGCGAAACCATATTCTGCCTGGCAAAGGCGGTGGAGTATCGCAACCCGGAAACAGGCGCCCATATTCAGCGCATGGCACATTACTCTAAGCATATCGCACATGCGCTTGGACTATCAGTACAAGAACAGGAACTACTGCTTGAGGCTGCACCCATGCACGATATTGGAAAAGTGGGTATTCCTGATGCTATTCTACTTAAGCCAGGCCGCCTCACTCCGGCGGAGTTTGCAGTGATGCAACGTCATGCAGAAATTGGCTATGAGTTACTTAGCGCAAGCAATTCCCCGTTACTGCAAGTTGCAGCCGAAATCGCACTTACTCATCATGAAAAATATGATGGCAACGGCTACCCGCATGGTTTATCTGGTGAAAACATTCCGCTATTTGGCCGCATTGTTGCAGTGGCAGACGTGTTTGATGCACTGACCTCGGAGCGCCCCTACAAAAAGGCGTGGTCTATTGAGGAAGCCTGCCAACTACTGCGAGATGGGAGTGGTAAACACTTTGACCCAGCATGCGTAGAAGCTTTCTTAAGTGACTTTGGCGAAGTCATCACCATCAAAAATGCATTCTTGGATGAGTCTAACGAAGAAGAAAATGCTGTGCAATTTGAGGCTTAGGTAATTAAGCAGTAATCGTTATCAGCACAAAATCCTAACAAGCCTTACAAATATCAACAAAGCACTAACGTAAATCCGGCAAAGTATTGTAAAATTACGTCCGGCGGGCCTCCCCGCATTGTGAAGTAGCCAACCTGGTCAGGTGCGGAAGCAAGCAGCCACAACTATTAAGCAAGTGCCGGGGTAAAGGCTCGCCTCTTCTTTTCTTTAGCTAAAGCACATTTTAAAAGCCAAAGAACCTCCTAATAATTTAAAGACGAAAATACAATTTTCAGCTAAAGTTTAGGTTATGTCATATCAAGTGCTAGCGCGTAAATGGCGCCCAAAATCGTTTGAAACGTTGGTCGGTCAAGATCACGTGGTACGTGCGCTCACCAATGCCCTTGAACAAAATCGCTTACACCATGCTTACCTGTTTACCGGCACACGTGGTGTTGGCAAAACCACCTTAGCACGCATACTGGCAAAATCACTCAATTGCGAAACCGGCATCACCGCAAAGCCTTGTGGCGTTTGTAATGCCTGTACCGAAATTGATAAAGGCCGCTTTGTTGATTTAATTGAAGTGGATGCGGCTAGTAACACGCAGGTAGATGCCATGCGTGATTTACTGGATAACGCACAATACGCACCCACTGCTGGTCGCTTCAAGGTTTACATCATCGATGAAGTGCACATGCTGTCAAAAAGTGCATTTAATGCCATGTTAAAAACTCTGGAAGAACCACCAGCGCATGTCAAATTCATCCTCGCTACCACAGATCCGCAAAAAGTACCGGTAACTGTATTGTCGCGTTGCCTGCAGTTTAATCTACGCCAAATGGCTGGCACTTCTATCACCAGCCACCTGCAAAACATCCTGACGCAAGAAAACATTGCATTTGAACCAACAGCGCTACACTTAATCTCGCGCGCAGCTGCTGGCAGCATGCGCGATGCACTCTCACTTACCGATCAAGCCATTGCTTACGGCGGCCAAACGGTACACGAGTCAGAAGTGCGCGCAATGCTGGGCGCTATTGATCAAAGCTACTTATACCAATTATTAGATGCACTGCTAGCCAATAACGGCAACAGCCTGATTAATCAGGCCAAGGCAATGGAGGAACGCAGCATATCATTTGATGCTGCCTTGAATGATTTCGCACAATTGCTGCACCAAATCGCGGTTGCGCAGACAGTACCAGAGAGCGTTGCGAACGACCTTCCGGAACGTGAAGCTTTGCTGAGCCTAGCACAAAGAATCCAAGCGGAAACCTTACAGCTCTATTATCAAATAGCCTTATTAGGGCGCCGTGACATAGGCTTAGCACCTGATGAGTTTGCTGGTTTCACCATGAGCCTGCTACGCATGCTGGCATTTACCCCAAGCGAGAATAGCGCTCAAAAAGCCAAAACACCAAGCCCAGTCAACAATGTACGTCCTGCAGCGCCAATTGAAACCCCAATTAATCCTGAAACTGTTACTGCGGCAGCAACGACTGTTTCAGCCACAGTAACAGCAGATACTGCTGACACAGCGCCAATTGCAAGCACGACAGACGCGCCTCGCACAGGCAGTACTAGTTTTAATGGAAACTGGCGGGCATTAGTAGATGCACTAAAACTTGGGCTTGCCAGAGAGTTGGCCAAGCACTGCGAACTGGTTGCGTATGACGAAGACAGCATTACGCTTAGCGTGCCAGAAGGCCAAAAACACTTAGTTTCAGCCAATTATCAAGAAAAGTTAACGACGGCAATCACGCAGCACTTTGATAGAAAAATTAGGCTGCAATTTAGCATTGGCGGCACAGGCAACACCCCTGCCAAACAAATTTCTCAAGAAAAAGCACAAGCACAAGCCAACGCAGAAAACGCAATTGAAGAAGATAGCTTTGTACAAGCGTTGATTGATGATTTCGGTGCGACAATTATTCCGAACAGTATCAAACCAATTTAATCAAGTTAAGGAGAACAAGATGATGAAAGGTGGCATGGGCAATTTAATGAAACAAGCCCAGCAAATGCAAGCTAACATGCAAAAAGCACAAGAAGAGCTTGCTAACATTGACGTTGAAGGCATTGCGGCCAATGGTTTGGTTAAAGTACAAATGTCCTGTAAAAATGAAGTAAAACGCGTCACTCTAGATGAGAGCGTAATGGATGACAAAGAAACCTTAGAAGACTTATTGGTCATCGCTTTAAAAGACGCAGCAGCCAAAGCTGAAGCTACCTCGTCAGCACGCCTATCAAGCTTTATGCCTGCAGGCATGAAACTGCCATTCTAAATTAAGCCCATAATATTGCAATGAAAAACCCGCCTGCGCTTGAACAACTCATCGATAGCTTACGTTGTTTACCAGGCGTGGGGCCAAAATCGGCGCAGCGCATGGCATACTACCTGCTACAGCGCGACAGGCAAGGCGCAAGCGGTCTGGCTTTGGCGCTGAACAATGCGTTACAAGTCGTTGACCATTGCAAGCTATGCAATACCTTTAGTGAACAACCCATCTGCCCGTTATGTGAATCGGCGCAACGAGACAAAACTGTGCTGTGCGTGGTTGAAATGCCAACCGACCTGATTATGCTGGAAAACACACGTGCTTACACTGGCATGTATTTTGTGTTGATGGGTAGACTATCTCCGCTTGATGGGATTGGGCCTAAAGAAATTCATCTAGATAAGCTCATTAAGCGCGCAAATGACGGCATTGTTACAGAGGTCATCCTCGCAACCAATTACACGGTAGAAGGCGACGCAACGGCGCATTACATTAGTGAGCTACTACGTGCCCGTGGCATTAAAGTGAGCCGTATTGCACGCGGCATGCCCATGGGCGGTGAAATTGAATACGTTGACACCGGAACACTTGCACAAGCAATGCTGGAGCGCAGAAGCGTATTTAAATAGGCTCCACGCCGTTCAGTACAGCTGTTACAACAGCTGAATTCACGTTCATCCCATGACGAGCATTCGAACCAATTCCAAACTAAGCTATACCTCGCCTATTATCACAGTGCAGCGCGCCTAACTTACACAAGTGACGCTAGTAGATCCAACACAGCCAACTGCATCAACAAGTTGCCGAGAGCTTAAGGTTAACAAATGCCAGCAGGTCTAAAGGTGCTTGTATTGCTTGATCTGCGCCCCACGCCTCCGGCTGGTCTGTATCCGACAAATAACCATACAATGCCACCACAGTTTGCATGCCGGCGGCTTTACCGGCTTGAATATCACGCTCTGCATCACCGACATACCAGCACTGCTGAGGGTTCACGCCAGCCTGCTTACAAGCCATTAATAATGTATCAGGGTACGGTTTAGGGCGTGCGGCATCATCGCCGCTTATTACGCATGCCGCACGTGTTAACAGACCAATGCTTTGCATCAAGGGTTGCGTGAAGCGGCGGGGTTTATTCGTGACTACGCCCCAAGGTATATTGTTCGCTTCTAACGTTACTAGTAGCTCAGAGATTCCATCAAACAAAATTGGTTTTCGCGTTAACACTTGGTCATAGATAGCCAGATACTCATCGCGCATACTGGCAAAAGCATCATCCTCGTCACTTAAATCGAATCCAATGGCCAACAAACCTTTAGATCCATGCGAGGCATAAGGCCTGATCACATCTAGCGGTAATTCGGCAAGGCCGTGCTGCATCCGTTGTAAATTAAGCGCATAGGCAAGATCATGTGCTGTATCAACCAAAGTACCGTCTAAATCAAATAAAATCATGATTAATAACCACTAAGTTCGGTGTGTAAAAGATAATTCACAGAGACATCATCGCTTAACGAATAATGCTGCGTCAGTGGCTGATAGCTCATACCGCGCATACCAGAAACATTCAATCCGGATTGACGCACCCAGCCAGAAAGCTCAGATGGTTTAATAAATTTTGCATAATCATGTGTGCCTTTAGGCAACATATTTAAAATATACTCGGCACCCAGTACCGCAAACAAATAAGCTTTAGGGTTGCGGTTAATGGTTGAGAAAAATACAGAGCCGCCAGGTTTTACCAGCCGCGCACATGCCGCCACAATGGATGCAGGGTCAGGCACATGCTCCAGCATTTCCATACAGGTCACCACGTCAAAACTTGCAGGTTGCTCTAGCGCTAACTGCTCGACAGAAATAAGCTCGTACTTTACTTTTGCACAGCTTTCCAGCTGATGCAATTTAGCAACATTAAGCGCTTGTTCACCGAGGTCAATCCCGGTCACATCCGCACCCTTAAAGTACATAGATTCAGACAAAATACCGCCACCACAACCTACGTCCAACACACGCTTACCACTTAAACTAGCTAAGCTATCGATATAGTTTAAACGTAATGGGTTAATCTCATGCAGCGGTTTAAATTCGCTATTTTTGTCCCACCACTTATGTGCAAGTTCGCCAAATTTTTGCAACTCCAGCACATCTGCGTTTAATGTTTGTATTGTCTTAGCTTCGGTTGCCATATTTGGATAATTTCCTTTAACTCTACTGGTTCTATATTCGCATAAGTACCATTACTGTAACGCAATGTACCTGCTACCCAAGTATGGGTCACATGCTCACGACCACAGCTATACACTAAATGTGAAACTGGGTCATAACATGGGGATATTGCAAAGTCGCTCAACTTCACAGCCACCAAATCTGCATGTTTTCCTATTTCGATACTACCAATCTTATGATCCAGCCCTATCGCTTTAGCTGCATTAATCGTCACCATTTTCAGCGCCTGATACGCAGGCAATGCTGCAGCATCCTCACTCACCCCTTTGCACAACAAGGCCGCCAACCGCATTTCACTGAACATATCTAAACGATTATTACTCGCGGCGCCATCAGTACCTACACATACATTGACATTATTTTTCAATAAAGCATGCACCGGCGCAATACCACTACCCAATTTCAAATTGGAGGCTGGGCAATGCGCGATATGGCACCCATACTCAGCCAGCATATCAATCTCATGCGGCAATAAATGCACGCCATGTGCAGCAATAAACCCTGGGCCTAACAAACCAAGTTCGGCAATTCTTTGTATCGGCCTTACACCATAAGTCGTTTCGCTCTGACTAATCTCATCACGCGTTTCATGCAAATGCGTATGGATACCCAAACCCAACTGCTCTGCGTAAGTCAGTACTTTTTCGAAAGTAGAATTAGAAATTGTGTATGGTGCATGTGGCGCTAACGCTGAGCTTATTAACGCATTACCACGCCAGCTATCATGCGCTTCAAAACCTTTTTGCAAGTAATCATCGGCGTCCGCCGCATAATTGGTTGGAAACTCCAGTACCGTTAAGCCCAAATGTGCACGAATTCCCGCCTTATTGGCAGCCATAGCAGTTGCCTGCGGGTAAAAGTACATATCATTAAAACAAGTAGTGCCGCCACTTAACATTTCAGCGCAGGCTAGCAAAGAAGCATCTTCTACATAGCGCTCTGTCACAACCGCGCGCTCTGCTGGCCAAATATGCGAGTTAAGCCAAACCATTAAAGGCTGGTCATCTGCAATGCCTCGCATTAATGTCATTGCCGCATGCGTATGCGCATTAATCAGACCGGGCATCAGCACATGCTCATCGACCTCAACCAACTCAGCCGCAGCATACTTCACACGCGCCTGCTCTGTTGGTAACACATCAACAATTAGCTGATGATCAATCACTACTGAGTAAAACTCATGCAAGGTATTATTTGAATCGGCAGGCACAACCCAACGCGCTTCTATCACTAACTCTACGTGGGTGACTTGCATCGGCAACTGATCATATTTTGTCATAGAAGCTCATTTTACCAATAAAAAAGCCCCGCAAGCGGGGCTTTTTACAATCAAGGAAATTATTTGCAACCTTTT
>Ga0208512_100445_pt1 | contig 12783 bp, 12 predicted proteins | sample LakWasMet40_LOW7_2_FD_183880 | JGI IMG/M metagenome (GOLD analysis project Ga0208512, IMG submission 183880) | Freshwater sediment methanotrophic microbial communities from Lake Washington under simulated oxygen tension - Sediment Metagenome... | ecosystem: Environmental > Aquatic > Freshwater >...
ATAATGCGCGCCTTGCAGAGATAAACCGAAGTCTGCAAGTGCAGTAAGGAAGGCCGGGTAGCTCAGTCGGTAGAGCAGCGGATTGAAAATCCGCGTGTCGCCAGTTCGATTCTGGCCCCGGCCACCATCTAAATCAAGCTCACTTTATGTGGGCTTTTTTTATACCATCAGATTTATTCAGCTTGATATAAATACATGGTTCACATTGTACTAAAACGTGACCTGTCCTCGACCAATGAAACAGCTTCTATTCCGACTAGTTAATAGGTGTTTTCCCCTATTTTGCTACTCAACTAATCTTGTCATAATTTCCCTATGAGGAAAAACATTACTTTTCTGACGTTCTTGGTTATTGCTCAGCTTGTTTGTGCATGCGTACCGGTAGCTTTAACTGCCGGAGGCGTCGGTGGAGGTGTTGCCGCATCACATCAAATGGGCGGTCTGGTCTATCGCACTTTTACCGAGCCATTGCCACGTGTGCGTAGCGCTACACTTGCGGCATTCAAACGCATGGCCATCAAGCCCGAAAGAACAGAAAAGATTGAGCTTGGGGAACGCATACTGGCTCGCGCTGGTGACCGTGATGTTGAGGTTGAGCTTGAAGCACTAACGTCTAATACAACCCGCATGCGCGCGACCGTACGCAGAAATGGCGGAATGGTTGTTGACTCGGCTACTGCCGTAGAAATCATTACGCAGACAGAACAGGCAATTAACCACAAATAATTGTTATTGTTAATTTTTCAAAGGAAGAAATATCATGGTTCTTTCTCATTCCGGGCGTCACTTAAACCTCGCAATTCTTATCTTTACGACACTTAGTATATCTCTGGCAATGGCCGAACCGGTTAGCACGACTGCAGAGATTTCCACTAGCCCAACTCCAGCAACTGCATCCATCCCTGAATCGAAGCTGGTATCTTCATTTACCCCCATGGCAGGATCCACAGAAAACTCAACTTCATTGGTAAAAGGACTACGTAGCGGCACACCGATTGTACTTACCAGTCCGTCAAGCACACCCGGAGCGCCAGAAAACACCGTTACATTTAACTCACCAACCCGGCCTATGGGCTATGGCAATGTCCGTATCGCTCTATCTTTAGCAAAAACCCAACTTGCCAGCGAAGGCATAACACAACCGACACCGGAACAACTGCAAGGAGCATTGATAGGCACGCAAACAGGCATCGCTGGCTCTACAACAACACAGCAAGGCATTCTTCAAATGCGAGCATCAGGTATGGGCTGGGGACAAATCGCAAATTCCATGGGCGTGAAACTTGGTACGGTGATGAGCGGAAAGACACCCACAACAACAACTGCCACGACAATACGTACGGTTAATGCAACTGGTTCTAAATCAACATCATCCCCTGGCGGCGTAACTACGGCCGCTGGAGTTCAAGGCAAACATAGCGGCACAACTACCGCAGAAGGAGCCAAGTCATCTGGCAGCAGTAAAGGAATTACTACAAGCCAAGGTCATAGCAACTCTGCTGCGGCATCAGGCGGAGCTGTTAATGCTGCTGGCAGCAGGGCCGGGGGCATAGGTAGTGCTGCTGGGGCAAATGCAGGTCATTCTTCAGGAGGGAAAAAGCCATAATTAAATGATAATTTTTAAAGTTGAAATCCACGTGTCCCCAGTTCGGTTCTGGCCCTTGCCACCAAAACTTACAAAGCTCGCAGAAATGTGGGCTTTTTTACGCCCACATAGTTAGCACATAAAACTAACGCTTACGCTTAGTAGCAAGCCCCAGCGCATCTTCCATCACGTAGTAAATATAACTTTGCTCTTGTATGCCATGAAACAATTGCGCGTTAGGGCCGCCGGCAAAAATTGCCACATCCTCTCCTGCATGCGTTTCAGACGCTAACGGGACCATCACTTCCTGATGAAAGTCTGGGTCTTCGGTATCCACAGCACTCATGTCCTCAATACGACCTGCGCACAGCGTATGCGCATCTTCACCAGCGCCGGTAGCATACCCTGCGCCATTGGCAAAACTAATAGTTGTATAGGGGTGACCATCCAGTGCCTTTTCTGGCGTATTATTTCCAGGAAAGACGACCTTACCTAATATGGGATTACCGCGCTTAGCATAACCGCCGATAGTCAACGTGTGGCTATGGTCTGCCGTCACTATAATGAGCGTGTCTTTCATATCAACTTTGCTCATCGCCAACCTAACAGCATCAGATAATGCAGCGGTTTCGCTTAAGGTGCGGTAAGCATTGTTTGCATGGGATGCGTGGTCGATGCGGCCAGCTTCTACCATTAAGAAGTAGCCACTTTTATTTCGCTTTAATACATCAATCGCTTTATCGGTCATTTCTGCAAGGGATGGCTCACCCGCAACATCTGCGGGGCGGTCATGCTCATATTGCATATGTGAGGGCTCGAACAAACCTAGTAGCCGCTGCCCGCTGGCTGGGTTAAACGCATGAAACTGCGCCTTGTTCCATACATAATGCGCATTGAATTTAGCTTGAAACTCCTGTGTTAGATTACGCCCATCATTACGCTTACCTTTAATGCTAGGGTATTCAGGATCACTTTGCGTTTTAGGCAATAAATAGGTGCGCCCGCCACCCAATACCACTTCAATACCATCGCCAATCTGATGCTCGCCAAAACTATCGATCAACTGTGCGGCAATGTCTTTTACGTCAGACCCTAACGGAACATTGCTGTCAGACTCCCAATCGCGATTACTCGTGTGTGCATAAGTAGCCGCAGGTGTCGCATGGGTAATGCGAGCGGTTGATACAATACCGGTGGCGCGGCCGCTCAACTCTGCTTTTTCTAAAATGGTGGTTAATTTGTTTGCTTGTATCACAGCGTTGCTGGGTTCTGAGCGCACAACAGATTGATTGACTGACAAGCCGCCATCATTCGTTTTAACACCCGTCACTATCGCGGTCATGGTTGGTGCCGAATCTGAGGTTTGCTGATTGGCAGAGTAAGTTTTAGAAAGCGCCAAATAAGGTAAATATTCAAATGCCAGCTTATTGCGCTCACCATCTAACCCCTTACGTTGCCCTTCAAAAATACGTGAGGCAGTGATGGTTGCAATGCCCATGCCATCCCCCACAAACAAGATAACGTTTTTAGCTCGCCCTAACTCTGGTTGCAGCTTCTTTGCCGCCATTAAAGCCGCCTCACCATCTTTAATCCAGGTTTCTGCATTTTCTGCCACCGCTGGTGCCGTGCCGATTGCACATATCACCATGAGCAAAATTAGGCTTAATCTATTCATCGTTGCCACTCTCAACTTACCCTTAAAAAAATAATTTCAATCATATCTGTAAATTATGACAACCATATGGACTGTCAGCCAGTGCGGCTTGTGAGCCACTCATCAATAGACTTCTCTGCGCTGAGGCACATCCACAATTTATGTGGATAACTTTGTGGGTGCGATGGGGATAGCGTCGCTAAGTCTCTGGCACACATAGCAAAAGGCTAATCGTAGAAATTTTGAACACAAAAACACTTTGCGCTGTGTTGGTGGCTGCTTTATGTAGTTACGCGCCTATCAGCTTTACTGACACAAGCAAACTAACTATGCGAATCACAGTGTTGAAAATTGGCTTATTACGATTTATATTCAGGAAGCTATGTTTTGTATTACCATATAGGAATCATCATCCATCATCTGCAAGCCGCATATAGGCGATGCTGCATGCAAGTCAACCTAAACAAATTACTGAGTAGCTTGTCTATTGTTGAGAATGATCAAAACTTGCATAGGCTTAATGCATTTAATTTTTATTGAATGCAGACATAGCGATATGTGAGTTCTTAGCCACTTAATTTATTAGTTAATTCAGGTTTATTTAATGAGCACTTACAATGAAATTGACGCACATGACTTATCTGTCATGCTCACCACAAAATCACTTCTACTCGTAGATGTACGCAACGATGACGAGGTAGCTCGTGGCGTGATTGAGAATGCAGTACACATTCCATTAGCCATGCTCCCCGTTCAATATGAGTCGCTAAGCAAGGCAGAAACCATTGTGTTTTACTGTCATAGTGGTGTACGCTCAGCGCATGCAGCTGCGTTTGCTGCCAGCAAGGGCTCTAAGCACGTTTATAATTTAGCAGGTGGCGTGCTGGCTTGGGCTAGGGCGGGCTATCCGTTTGTGCAAATCAACACTCAGCCCAAATAACCACACCGCGTTAAGTAACACAGGAAAACCATTATGCATTCTGATAAAGTAGTTGATGCCTCAGGTCTAAACTGCCCACTACCAATTTTGCGCTGTAAAAAAGGCCTCAGCGACATGGCGCCTGCGCAAGTGTTAAAAATCATCTCAACCGACCCAGGCTCGGTCAAAGACTTTAATGCCTTTTGCGTGCAAACCGGACATGAGCTTTTATTATTGGAAGAAGACGAAACTGCATTTACTTTTTACATTAAAAAACGTGCAAGCTAGTCATGTATGCTATTAGTAATTAGCTTTTAAACCTTGACTCAACAGTCTTTAGCCACATAAAAAACGCCGCATGACCCTGCCGAACTAATCGGCGCATCATGCGGCGCTAAATACCACCAATAAGTACTTACTTGAGCTTAGCTAACTGGCTTAACAGCTTATCCAAACTAGCACTAAAGTCTGCCACACGCGCTTTCTCCTGCTCTACCACTGCCGCTGGCGCTCTTGCCACAAAGCTCTCGTTATTAAGTTTGGCGTTGGCTTTATTGATTTCGCTTTCCAAACGTGCAATTTCTTTGCCTAAGCGCTCTTTTTCTGCCACGACATCAATTTCAACTTTTAACATCAGTTTAAAATCATTCACCAACATCACCGGCGCATCCGCTTCTGGCAAGTCAGCAACAATCGCTACATCTTCCAGCTTAGCCAGCGCTTTTAGGTAAGGTGCGTAGGCCGCTAATGCCTCTGCATCACCCGCAGCAAACAATGGCACACGTGCCGCTGGTGAAATACCCATTTCGCCACGCAGGCTGCGACATGCATCCACTGCTTGTTTCAATTGCGCCACCCAAGCCTCTGAGGCTTCATCCAACTTGTCTGGCTGCGCTTTAGGATAAGTTTCCAACATAATGCTAGCGCCATGCTTTTCCGTCATCGGCGCGATTGTTTGCCAAATCTCTTCTGTAATAAATGGCATGATAGGGTGTGCTAAGCGCAAGATGGTTTCCAACACGCGCAGTAAAGTACGGCGTGTGCCGATTTTTTCTGCCTCACTGCCAGTTTGCATCTGTACTTTAGCTAGCTCTAAATACCAATCGCAGTATTCATCCCATACAAATTCATAAATCGCTTTTGCCGCCAAATCAAAACGGTAGTCTTCAAACGCACGTTCAACCTCAGCCTCTGTGCGCTGCAAGATACTCACAATCCAACGGTCAGCTTGCGAGAACACGCGACCGCCTTCTACGCAGCTGCCAAGGCCAAAGCCATTGTCCTGACCTTCAGTATTCATCAGCACAAAGCGCGTTGCATTCCACAATTTATTGCAGAAATTACGGTAGCCATCACAGCGCTGTAAATCAAACTTAATGTCGCGGCCAGGTGAAGCTAATGCCGCAAATGTAAAGCGTAGCGCGTCGGTACCATAGGCGTTAATACCTTCTGGAAACTCTTTACGTGTGCGTTTCTCGATTTTTTCTGCATCTTTCGGGTTCATCAAACCTGTGGTGCGTTTTTTAATCAGCTCATCCAAACCAATACCGTCAATCAAATCGATAGGGTCGAGCACGTTGCCTTTAGATTTACTCATCTTCTGGCCTTCAGCATCGCGAATCAAGCCGTGCACATACACATGCTTGAACGGAATTTTGCCAGTGATGTGCGTGGTCATCATCACCATACGCGCTACCCAGAAGAAAATAATATCGAAACCTGTAACCAACACTGAAGATGGCAAATACTGCTGTAACGCAACATTGGCGGCATCTTTCTCTGCATCACCGGTCCAGTCTAGCGTTGAGAACGGCCATAATGCAGATGAATACCAGGTATCCAGCACATCATCATCACGTTTCAAGTTACCGTTGTAGCCATCTTTTGCAGCTTGCGCCTTAGCTTCCACTTCATCGTGTGCCACATAGACTTTGCCATCATCAGAGTACCAAGCAGGGATTTGGTGCCCCCACCATAACTGGCGAGAAATACACCAGTCTTGAATATTATTGAGCCATTGGTTGTATGTGTTTACCCAGTTTTCAGGGTAGAACTTGATTTCGCCACTGGCCACCACGTCTAATGCTTTTTGCGTAATCGACTTACCATCAGCCGCAGGCTTGCTCATCGCCACGAACCATTGGTCGGTGAGCATAGGCTCAATCACCACATTGGTACGGTCGCCACGCGGCACTTTAAGCTTATGTTTTGCGGCCTTAACCAAGTAACTTTGCGCTTCTAAGTCTGCCACCACTTGTTTACGTGCGGCAAAACGCTCCAAGCCAATCAGGTTAGCTGGCATCTCGATGGCTGGCTTACTAGCGCCGTCCGCTGCCCAAACTTCAGCTGCTGCTGGAACAAAGCCTTGCAGATTGAGAATAACAATTTTATCCAAACCTTGACGTTGACCGACCATATTGTCGTTAAAGTCATGTGCTGGTGTAACTTTCACCACACCGGTACCGAACTCCAAATCTACGTAATCATCGGCAATGATAGGAATTTCACGGTTGCACAACGGCAACTGCACAGTTTTACCAATCAGGTGTTTATAACGCACATCTTCCGGATGCACCATCACCGCCACGTCACCCAGCATGGTTTCTGGGCGAGTTGTCGCCACCGTTAAATGGCCAGAACCATCCGCTAATGGATAGTTGATGTGCCACATGAAGCCATCTTCTTCTTCCTGCACCACTTCTAGGTCAGATACCGCAGTACCTAGCTTCACGTCCCAATTCACCAAACGCTTGCCACGGTAAATCAGGCCTTCGTTATAGAGCTGCACAAAAGTCTTGGTGACAGTTTTGTTGAGCGCTTCATCCATGGTGAAGCGCTCACGGCTCCAATCCGGTGAGGTGCCTAAACGACGCATTTGTTTAGTGATGGTGCCGCCTGAGTATTCTTTCCACTCCCAAACTTTTTCCAAGAACTTTTCGCGGCCTAAATCATGGCGCGACACGCCTTGTGCATCAAGCTGGCGCTCCACCACGATTTGGGTGGCAATACCGGCATGGTCGGTACCCGGTTGCCACAAAGTGTTGTCGCCACGCATACGGTGGTAGCGTGTTAACGCATCCATTAAGGTCTGATTAAAGCCATGCCCCATATGGAGCGTGCCGGTCACGTTGGGCGGGGGGAGTAAAATACAAAAATTATCTTGCTTGGCGGTATCTAAACCAGCGCCATAATAGCCTTGCCCCTCCCAGAATTCATACCATTTACTTTCAATGGTTTTAGGGTCGAATGATTTGGCTAGCTCTTTGTTTTCTTGCATGTTCTGTGTCGAATGGTCAGTTGTCATAACCTACCATTTTATCACAGGGCAAACCTGCTGTTATATCGCGAGGTAACTCGCTACAAAAGAAAACAGAACCGCAATGAAAAATATTGAAAAATGCACAATCGCCCAATAACGGTAGCGTTGCCTTAGCGCTTCCGGCGTAATGCCGGATATCACAAATAGGCGCTTGTTTTGGGGCTTGGCAATCAAATGCTGCTCACTCTTAAGCAGCTGGCTTTGCTGACGCTTTATGTCAGAATAAGCCAGCTCACGCGCATGCTCCCATTCCAGCATATCAATCTCGCCATCCCGGTTCAGATCAAACCGTTGCAACAGCCTAGCCTTAGACTGCTTCCATTGCGTAAGCAGCTTACCAACCTCCCGGTTGATTTCGGCCTCGGTATGGGCTTGCGTGCCGGCATCTAAATCCCCCAGCACATAAATAGACTTGTCCGCAAACAACACATCCTCAATATAGCGATGCCCGTTTTGCGTAATTACATGCCGCTTTGCAGCATAAACATCCGCGCCTTTGGGGTCGACCAAACACACACCGGAGTCATCATGCAGCTCGAACACTTGCTCGCTGACTTGGTAATCTTGTAAACGCCACATGTAGTTGCTATCACGTGCGTACACCCACAACCTGAACCAAACGCAAGCTACGCCTTGGATTGGGCTGCGCATGGGCAAACGCTGCCTAGACTTGCCAAACAGCTCCACATAGCCCTGGGCAGCCGATGCAATGGTTGAGATAGGCACCTCAGATATTGCCAGCAGCCTTTTATAATTGAATGCCCAAGCCAATATAGCAACCAAGGCACTCACACCAAACAGCATGGGGAGCTGGTGTGCCTGCCTATCCTGGAAGTCTACATACACGCCCGCCAGCACCAGCCCAAGACAAACACATAAGGCGAGCGGGTTTAAATAATAACTACGCAAGCGCACAGCGCTACCTACAATTTGGCATTAAAGCGCTGACTTACGTCAACATCGACTAGCTCTTCACTGGAAAATTTAAGTAATGACTCTTTGGCAAAACCAAGCAGCCTTGCCACGACTAAATCTGGAAACTGCTGCACCCTCACGTTGTTAATGTAGACACTGTCGTTATAAAACTCACGGCGGTCTGCAATTTGGTTTTCTAGCCCGGTGATACGGGTCTGCAACATTAAAAAATTCTGGTTAGACTTAAGCTCAGGATAGCTTTCCGCCACCGCAAACAGACCACCCAAGCCAACACGTAGCGCACCTTCGGCCTGCCCCAGCGCTGTGACATCATGCTGATCGCGCGCTTCATTCACTTGCGTACGTGCCTGAATAACCTTTTCTAGCGTCGCCTGCTCATGCTGCATATACTGCCGGCAAGTGTCTATCAGCTTAGGCAATTCATCATGGCGCTGTTTTAACAGCACATTGATATTGGACCATGCTTTTTCAACGTTATTTTTAACACTAACCAAGCTGTTGTATGTGATCACAAAATACAGCACAACAACAGCTACCACTATCCACACTAACATCATATCCCCTTATTTTTATTGATGATATTGCTTACGACCATGCATAGAACTCGAGTCGTTATGGATAGTAGCATTTACTACTTAAAGATTAAATATCCGCCATCAACACTGGGCCTACTTTTTCCCAGTAGCGAGAAAAGCGCTTTAAGCGCCGCTCGCTCAGACGCACATTCGCCAACCCTGGCACATACTCCCACCTTGGAGCAAATGGGGCCAACATCTCTTTAAGTTTCAAGTTTGGTGTGTCTTGTGTAAAAACCTGCCCCACTCCTTTTTGCAGCAGCACGGTGTGCGTATCCCCCATCCATACTTCAACATTCATCATTTCATGCAGACAATCTGCTACAAATTGCAAACGGTTTAGCGACCAGTGACCACACAGCACAGGGTCAAACACAAAGATTTTGGGGTAAGGTTTACTGAGCAAAGTATTCTGTGCAGACAGCATTTCATCATGCACCAGCACCGCAACCGCTTTAAATGTATGTGCAGCCTTCATCGGCAATGACTTAACTGGATATTGCTTTGGGCTGGTGTTGACAGATGGCGTAAACAAACGCGCATTCAAGGCCTCGTAGCTCGCATCAAACGGGCATTGCGCTGTGCATGTAGCGCAATACTTCCCACCTGTATAACGCTCTATGTTCTCTTTGTTAAAATAATAGGGTTTGGAACTAAATGTCGAAGCAACCCATTGCCACGACAAGTGATTACTTGCAAAGTCACCATCTAACAAGTGCGCTTCAAACCAATCGGCCGCCTCACGCCAATCTATTTTAAGATGATGTACAACATAGCTCGCAAACCACATGCGTGCATGGTTATGCATATAGCCAGTATCCAGCAACTCTTTAATAAAGCCATCCATGCAGGGTAAACCTGTGTTTGCCTGCTTAACAGTATCGCTCAGTGGCTGATACTGAATATCTACTTTGGGTGGCTCCATTTCGCTAAAGATGGTATTACCCTCATAAAACCAGACTTGCCGCCAAAAATCGCGCCAGGCTAGCTCGATCAGCAGGCTTTCACCTTGCAAGCCAAACTTCTGCTTCACAAAAGCAAAAACCTCATTTAAGCTCAGGCAACCGTGGCGTAGATATGGGGATAAATGTGTGACTGCACCATTGATGAAATTACGGTTACGTCCATATTGCACAGCATCAATTGCATGCAGATTTCTTAGCGCGCCGGTTCTGCCACCAGACCACTCCACAGCAAGATCAGGACCTTTTGCCTGTGCAAAAATACGCTTGATGTAATGCAATCGTTCTAGCCGATCACTCGGAAGATTAAGTTTCTGTGCAGGGCCCATAGGAGTATTTCCTACAATGTTAATGGAGCGTGATATACCACCCAAAAGGGTACACCTTTTTTGCAGAATTTTATATTAAAAAATATTGAAATATCATGCAATAATAATCACCGATGTTTAGGCTTAACACTTATCAATCTTTGTATCAGGATATCAAATGATAGAGGCAACTTGGGTTTGGGCGGTATTAGGTATCGTTTTAATCGCAGTAGAAATATTAGCAATTGGCACTTTATATATATTATGGTTTGGCATCGCTGCCATTTGTTTAGCCATAGTCACTTGGCTGTTTCCTAACATTCCATATGCCATACAGCTCATCGCGTTTGCCATTCTCTCTATCGGGTCTTTGGCAACATGGCGGCGTTATTACAAAAGAACGGATAGCAGTTCAGCTGTTGGCCAATCTCAAGGGGAAGAAATCGGACGTATCGGCACCGTATTGCAAGCAAGCAGCCCTGCGCAGAACGGCTTAATTCGCTTCACGCAAGGCTTAATGGGTAGCCGCGAATGGGTGGCAGTGTCCGACGAAGTGATTGAAGTCAACAGTCAGGCAAAAGTGGTCGCTGTTGAAGGCAATACATTACGCATTACAAAAATTAGTTAACGCTTTTTTAATCTTCTCACTTAAGGAAACCTCCAAATGACAGAGTTTAGTTTAGTACTCATATTTTTAGTGATTGTCGCCATTATTAAAGGCGTGCGCATTGTGCCGCAAGGTGAGGAATGGGTGGTGGAACGTCTAGGCAAGTTTGCTGGCGTACTCACACCTGGGTTACATGTCATCAACCCGATTTTTACCAGAGTGAGCTACAAAGTCACCACCAAAGACATTATTTTGGATGTACCGGAACAAGAGGTCATCACCCGCGATAACGCGGTGATTTTAGCCAATGCGGTTGCATTTATTAAGGTAACTAAAATTGACCGTGCCGTGTACGGTATTGAGAACTTCCGTGAGGCTATGCGCAATATGGTGCAAACCAGTTTACGCTCTATCATTGGCGGTATGGATCTAAACCAAGCCCTTACCTCACGTGACCGCATTAAGTCTGAGCTCAAACTTGCGATTGCAGATGAGGCGCTAGACTGGGGTTTAACTGTTAAATCAGTTGAGATTCAAGACATCAAACCATCGCCGAATATGCAGGATGCGATGGAGCGCCAAGCCGCTGCAGAGCGCGAAAGAGTTGCCGTAGTGACCGAGGCAGAAGGTGCAAAACAGTCACTTATTTTAAATGCAGAAGCTCGCTTAGAAGCCGCGCGTAAGGATGCCGAGGCACAGATGGTGGCGGCAAAGGCCTCTGCAGAGTCAATTAAATTTATTACAGAAGCGGTGCAAGAAAATAACGCATCAGCCATGTTCTTGTTAGGTGACCGTTACATTACTGCGCTACAAAAAATGTCGACATCGGAGAACAGCAAAGTTGTGGTCATGCCAGGTGACTTGGTCGGCGCGGTTAAGAGCTTAGTAGGCAGTAAGTAATTCTAGAAGATTGCCATGCTGAACATAGCGCGCATGGCAAGTTAAGCACACACGGTACAAGCTGGGTCTTTACTCAGCTTGATCGTACGCCACTCCATAGAGAGGGCATCCAGCAACAACAACCTCCCTTGCAAACTATCACCGATATCCATCAGTATTTTCAGCGCCTCTGCCGCCTGACAAGTGCCTATCATACCCACCAGCGGAGCAAACACACCATTCGTTGCACAACGCAAATCACTGTCCTCTCCATTATCAGGGAATAGACAGTGGTAACATGGGCTGGCATCCGAACGCATGTCATACACAGTGACCTGCCCCTCAAAACCAATGGCAGCACCAGACACCAGCGATTTTTTCAGCTGCACACAAAGGCGATTCAACAGGTAGCGTGTAGCAAAATTATCGCTGCAATCAATCACCACATCCGCTTGCGCAATCAGCTTCTCAAAATCTGCCGCAGATGACTTCTCACAAACAGTATTCACCGTGACTTCTGGGTTAATTGCCAACAGTGTTTTTTGTGCAGATACCGCCTTATTCACACCCACAGCGCTGGTGGTGTGCACAATTTGGCGCTGTAAATTAGTTAAATCCACCACATCAAAATCACAAATGGTGAGTATGCCCACCCCCGCTGCTGCCAAATATAAAGCCACGGGCGAGCCTAAGCCCCCAGCACCCACGATTAACGCGTGGCTATTGACTAGTTTATGTTGCCCTTCATATTCAATCTGCGGTAATAAAATATGGCGGCTATAGCGGAGAAGTTGTTGATCGTTCATAAGTTAATGCAATTGTCCTACTTCGATCATGGCATTATAGAGAACATAAGGAGAAATCCAAGTCACGATGTGATCAAACTCACCATTAGGATCAGCGGCACTTCTAGGCTCGTGGCTTACAAATACATTGTCATTGTTGAGATTAGCCGTTTCGTCTGCGCCACCTACAGCTTGGGAGCCGGTCTCCCCAGTTGAATAAATAACGGCAACAGCATTATTAATTGCAAAGTTAA
>Ga0208512_100467_pt1 | contig 12197 bp, 11 predicted proteins | sample LakWasMet40_LOW7_2_FD_183880 | JGI IMG/M metagenome (GOLD analysis project Ga0208512, IMG submission 183880) | Freshwater sediment methanotrophic microbial communities from Lake Washington under simulated oxygen tension - Sediment Metagenome... | ecosystem: Environmental > Aquatic > Freshwater >...
TATTAAACCCGCATTTTTTTGCAACTGCTGAGAAGTCTCAGCAGTGGGCAAATTTTTTATAATTGTTACTTATTTCATCTAACAGCATCGAGCAAAAATGAAGCTACATAAAACTTTAACTGTAATAGCTACTTCTCTGTTTTTTAATACTATTTATGCAGCGAGTGATCATGCATCTGCATGTAATAAAGCCTATGATCAAATGGACTTTCCTGCGGCATTAAGTTTTGCGAACAAGGCGCTAGATACTAACAAAAATGACAAGGATGCGTTGCTATGCCAAGGTCGAGTTTATAGTGGGCAGGGTAAATTAGACGACGCACTCAAATCATTCAAGTTAGCAGAACAGCAAGCGACAGACGGGTTTGATAAAATGATTATTGCACTGGTCAGTGGGCATGCGTATAAAGACGCTGGCTTGTATGAACAAGCAATTGCAAGTTATGAGCAAAGCTTGCAACTAGCCAAAAGCATTAAAAGTAAAGCGTTTGAACGCGCGGCCTATCAAAGCGAAGGCAACGCATATCTAAATGCCGGTAAGTACCAGCAGTCGCTAGACGCTTATTTGGCGGGTAGTGCGCTGGCAGCAAACGATAATGAGCGAGGTGAAAGTTTTGAATCTATCGCGCTGGCTTACCATAAACTAAATCAGCATGATGCAGCGTTGGAGTTTCAAATTAAAGCATTTTTGAGACATGAAAAATCAGGTACGCTGGATCAATACGCACATTCAAGCATTGAATTAGGCCGTTATTATGCTGCCGCAAAAAATTATGATCATGCAGAGCGTACTCTGAATAAAATTATTAAATTTGCGAAAGACCAGGGTGGTGCCTACTACGAAGCTTACGGTTACTGCATATTGGCACAAGTAAAAGCGGCAACAGGTGATAGCGCAACTGCAAAAACGTTAATTGACCAGGCTAAATCAATTGCAAAAAACGCACATGATCAAGCGCTTGCAGATGATATCGAAAAAGAAACTAAAGGCTTGATTTAGTCAGGCTTTGCTATTTTTTTAGCCACTAATTTTTTGTAAGGATATTGCCTCAACCCAGACTAAGGTATGTTAGTTAAACTCATGATGAATTAGACGGTCACAGCTAAGCAGTCTATTCACACATCATTCATGCAGGTTTAATGCTTCTATAACATACACTTTGTACTGGGTCTCCTGATGATTATTCTACATAAAACCGATGTTTCCTCCTCGGAAATAACACCTAAAGAGATTTTTGAAGATAGGCGCCGCTTTATCAAGCAAGCCGGCTTAGGCTTGCTAGCTACCTCTGCACTGGCGCACAGCAATCTTTTGTTGGCAGCAAATTCAACACACCATACCACTCCCGTCGGTTACCCATCCAAATCAGCACTAGCGCTGCCAAACTTCACTAAAACAGCTTACGGTAAAGAGGAAAAGCTCACCTCATATGAAGATGTCACCACCTATAATAATTTTTACGAGTTTGGAACAAGTAAAAGCGAACCGGCTGTTCATTCAAAATTATTTAAGCCTTATCCGTGGACGGTTAGTATTGAAGGTGAAGTTAAGAAAAACAAAACAATTGGTATTGATGAGATTTTAAAGCTAGCTCCGCTAGAGGAGCGTATTTACCGTATGCGCTGTGTTGAGGGCTGGTCTATGGTGATTCCTTGGCTTGGTTTTCCGCTTGCTCAGTTAATTAAATGGGCTGAACCGAATGCTAATGCTAAATATGTTGAATTTATATCACTTGCTGACTCACAACAAATGCCAGGGATAAATTTACCGATATTAGACTGGCCTTATGTGGAGGGACTGCGGATGGATGAGGCCATGAACCCACTCACGCTGATGGCTGTTGGGTTATATGGTGAAAAGTTGCCCAATCAAAACGGTGCGCCGATGCGCTTAGTAGTGCCTTGGAAGTATGGTTTTAAGGGGGCAAAATCCATTGTGAAAATTCGTTTTACTGAAAAAATGCCGATGACCACTTGGATGAAGGCTGGGCCTAGGGAGTATGGGTTTTATGCAAATGTAAATCCTCAGGTAGACCATCCGCGCTGGACGCAGTCTTCAGAAAAAAGGATAGGCGCAGGATTATTTGCAGGACGGATTAAAACGCAAATGTTTAATGGATACACCGAACAAGTAGGCCAGATGTATGCGGGTATGGATTTACGTAAAAACTTTTAAGTCACAGGTAATAGCATGGCCATTAAACAATTTTTTCAACACACACCGAGCAGAAGGCAAATTAGCTGGATTAAGTCCACGTTATTCTTACTTTGCTTAGTACCGTTTACACGCTTAGTTTGGCTGGGTGTTTATGATGGTTTGGGCGCCAATCCCGTTGAGTTTGTAGAAAGGTCAACTGGGTTTTGGGCGTTATTGATTTTATTAGCCACACTTAGCCTTACTCCAGTTCGCTTATTGTGGGGTGTGACTTGGCAATTGCAGTTTAGGCGTATGTTTGGATTGATGATGTTCTTTTATGCCAGCCTGCATATCACTACTTATCTATGGCTAGATTATGGGTTTGATTGGGCGGATATCATCAAAGATATCATCAAGCATCCTTATGTGTTAGTCGGAGCGGCTGCATATCTGCTGACTGTGCCTTTGGCGGTTACCTCTAATCAATACATGATGCAGGTGCTACGGCAACACTGGAAACAACTGCATCTGAGTGTTTATTTAATTGCTACGCTAGGCATAGTGCATTTTTGGTGGTTGGTTAAAAAAGATATTCGCGAGCCATTGTTTTATGCGGTTGTACTAGCGCTTCTGCTAGGCGTGCGTTTGTATTACAAATTACGTCAGATGAAATTAAAAGTAGATAGGGCGCGGAAAGTGAAGCTTTCTGCTGTAATTTAAAAAATATCACTGTAAGTTTTTACAGTTTGTATCGACTAAGTTATACCAATAACTTAGAGGACGAACCCGATGTATAAAACCAACCTTATCAACTGTGGCTACAGGCTGTATGAAAGCACTATTGGCTACTTAAATCAGCTTTCTGAGAGTGTCCCATCCTTATTTTTACGCCTAATTCTCGCCTATGAGTTTGGTGAGGCTGGGCTTGAAAAACTCCATGGCACCAATTGGTTTGTTGACGTTACTTTTCCGTTTCCATTTAGCTTGATAGCACCAGAAGTTAACTGGCAGATAGCAACCTATTTTGAAATATTAGGCGCGATAGCACTGTTGCTGGGCATTGCGACAAGATTTTTTTCAGTTTCACTCATTATTCTTACCATTGTCGCGATTGCTACTGTGCACTGGCCGGCTCAATGGATGAGTTTAAATGACTTGTGGACAGGCTACCGTATTGTCGATGAAGCCGGTGATGGTTTTGGTAACTATAAATTACCGTTGATTTATGTGGTGATGTTCTCACCCTTGTTGTTTGGCGGCGCAGGCAAGTTAAGTTTAGATTATTTAATTAAACAGAGATGGCTGAGTCGATAGCTCTAGGCTGGGAACGTAGCTGGTGCAATACGAGCCATCAATCCTGTTTAATAAGAGATTTGTCCAGACAAATACCAACCGGATTGATTGGCTTTATTTGCAATGTTGCCCAAATCTAAGTAGGCAGCCGTCAGTGATATGTTTTTAACAGGAAACCAAGCTAAAAATACATCATGTGCATTTTGCTCTTTAAATACACTTAAATTGTCTGGTTTATAACGATACTCAGTACCCAGCAGCAATTGATCTGTGAGCATCACAGCAACTGATGCTGCTGGTTGTATTTGATAGTGGTCGCGATGATCCCCACCAAAACCTAAAAAACCGAACTGATTGGCTTTTGTTGCCTGCAGTGTGGCGTTTAGTAGTAGATTTCTACCCAGTACTGCACCTAAATATAACTTGGTGGCGGCCATGTATAGATCTACCCCGGTTTGATGTTTGGCACCCAAGGCTTTAGGTACGTTATCAAAATCTTCATTGTGTTTGATTTGAGCACCAATCGCCACTTGCGGTAACCATGTGTCTTGGTCATAGATCGCATCGCCAAATAAGCGTAATTTCACGCCCAAGGTATCCATGCGAATGCTTTCACCCGGCACCGTGTCGCTTAACCCTAGTTTCTGCTGGCTTAATGAAATTTCTAGGCGATTATATAAACCTACACTCACACCGCCTGAGCTTATTTCAAAGTCACCATTGGTTTTTGCTTCGGTATAAAAAGCGGAGCTACCGATTTGTTTGTCGGTGCCGTAGCCTGAGATTAAAGCCCAAGGAGTTAATCCACCGCCACCAGCGCCTTCTATTTGCATCACACCGCCGGTTGCTAATAGGCGATCCCCGGCCAATAAGCTATTGGCATGGCCTAGTAGAGCGATTGCAAAAAAACTCAACGACCATGTAAGAAGCTGTTTTTTGGGGTTGCGTGTTAACACCACATTTGCCTTTCCTGGCGCTATTTTGAAAAATAATAAACAAGGTAATTACATAGATTAATCACAGTGGTTATATTAAAGTAATGATACATAAAAACCGAGACTTAAATTGATGCGTAATAATTTCTTAATGATTTTAATGCTACTGCTTTCATCTTGCGCACAAGTGCAATCTTCGAGTCATCAGTCTGAGCGTCCAAGCCTATTTGAGCGTATCGGCGGCTTGCCAGTGTTAACGCTTGTTGTATCTGAAACAATCGACATATCTGCATCTGATCCTAAAATTAAGCGTTCGTTCGATGGTGTCAAATTAAGCACTTTAAAGCAAAGTGTTGTGGATCAGTTATGCGTGCTAACTGGCGGGAGTTGCGTCTATGAAGGTGAGACCATGAAAAACTCTCATCGTGATATTAAAGTGACGAGTGCAGAGTTTGAGTTGTTTGTAGAAACATTCAGAACTGCTCTCGATAAGCATGTAGGCACTAAGGAGAAAAATGAGCTATTAAAAATCCTGGCGCCAATGAAGCGTGATATTGTTACCGATTAATGATTAATTCTAACAAAGCCAATCTATGAAGCATGCTGCCTTAAGCTTATTTCTACTAGCAACATCATTTCAATTACACGCTGCAGAGCTTACGGTTCAAGTGAATGACCAAGCAGGTAATCCGCTGAGTAACGCTGTTGTTTATTTAGAGACAGATACCAAGCCAAGCCACAATCCGTTGGTTGAAGCAAATGTTGATCAAAAGAATAAGCAGTTCTGGCCATTTGTCAGCGTGGTGCAAGTTGGTACTAGCGTAAACTTTCCTAATAAAGATTCTGTGAGGCACCATGTTTACTCGTTTTCACCTGCTAAAGTTTTTGAATTGAAACTTTACTCAGGTGTGCCGGCAAAGCCTGTTGTTTTTGATAAGCCTGGTACGGTCATACTTGGATGTAATATTCATGACAACATGCTGGCCTATATACACATTGTAGACACACCATATTTTGGTAAAAGCGATGTGAAAGGCATCGTGAAGCTGACTGATTTACCTAGTGGTCAACATACACTTAAAGCTTGGTACTACGCTACGGTCAAAGAGAACTTTATTACTGAGCAGAAAGTAACCATCAAAAACAACGAAACGGTTTCATTAAAGCTTGAAACCCACAACTAATTCATTACGCTCACAACTAAAACATGCAATTTAAAAGTTTAAAAAGTCGAATCTCCGTTATATTTTTATCGCTAATCTTGGTGATTCAGGTTTTGAGCTCTATCGCTATTAAACTAAGTATTGATAAAAACGCACGACGCTCAGTAAACCAACAGTTGGAAGTAGGTGAGCGCGTATTTTTAAACCTACTACAAAATAATGGTGAGAGTTTAAGTGTTGGTGCTCGAATATTAGCCGCCGACTTTGGTTTTAAAGCTGCAATTGCAAGTAATGATCACGAAACTATCCTGTCCGCACTGATTAACCACCAATCAAGAATCAATGCAGATATCGCAATCTTTTACTCTCCTAATCAAAATAGTTTGGTAATTTCAGAAAATCTTTCAGAAAATGAAGTGAGCGAAAAAATATCAGAGGTTATTTACACTGCAAAAAGTGATGCGCAGAAAAATAACTTCACGATTTTTAAAAACCAGCCATATCAACTGGTTGCAGTGCCAGTTAAAGCCCCGCTTACAATCGGTTGGGTAGTCATGGGATTCAAAATCAACAACAGCCTGGCAAATACCCTGCATAAACTTAGCAACCTAGAAGTCACTTTTATTAGTCAGGCAGGAAAAAGCCCTTGGCACTCCACAGCCAGTACTATGAGCGTAAGTGCTACTGAGCAGATTGTGAAATATACAACAGACCAGCACGCTTTCAATACATCCTCTAATTTAGAGCTCACCATCGGAGATGTCGCCTTTGGTACCAGATATGTATCTATTTTTAAAAATATTAATGAATCACTCTATGTGGTTTTACAACGTTCTATTGATGAGGCGACAGCGCCTTTTCAGGTGTTGTTACTTAACTTCCTCATTTTAAGTATTGTTGGCATGCTCATTTTTATTGTGAGTATTTTATATGTTTCGCGTATTGTGGCGCAGCCAATTGTCGAGTTGGCTAATACTGCTAGAAAGCTGGAGGAGGGGGATTACACCTTCAATGTTGATACTTCCAGAAAGGATGAGTTAGGTAAGTTAAGCAGTGCTTTCAGCAGCATGCGTACCGCGATTGCAGACAGAGAAAAAAGCATCACCAAATTAGCTTACTGGGATGAGATGACGGGCTTACCTAACCGAGCATCGTTTATGAAAGAGCTAAGTAATGCTATTAATAAGTCAGATGTCAGCCATGAGCCACTTTCTGTTTTGGTTATGAATCTAGATCGATTCAAACAAATTAATAACGTACTCGGACATGACTTTGGTAATCAGTTATTACACGCGGTATCTATTCGTATTTCACAGGTGTTTCGTAAAGATAATGATCTCGTGGCAAGAGTCTCCGGTGATGAATTTGCCGTTCTATTGCCCGCGACTGATGCCAATATTGCAGTAAATATTGCACAAAAGCTTTTGCAGGCTTTTGAGAAGCCTATTGAGTTAGATGATAACTTTGTTGATATTACTGCTGGCATTGGTATCGCAAGTTACCCAGTGCATAGCAATCAAATAGAACAGTTGTTGAGTTTTGCTGAGGTGGCCATGCAGGTCTCAAAAGCCCAGAAATCTGGGCCCGTGGTATTTCAACCAAGCTTTGATGTTGGAAGCAATGTGAATCTTACTTTGGTTTCAGAGCTTAAAAAATCAATACATAACAATGAGTTGTCTATCTTTGTTCAACCTAAAGTTGATCTAAAAAGCAGGGTGGTGACATCGGTTGAGGCGTTAATTAGATGGAGGCATCCAACTAGAGGAATGATTTTCCCTGATCAATTCATTCCATTTGCAGAGCAAACCGGTTTAATCAGAGATATTACGCTTTGGATGATAGCAGAAGCTTCTAAATTGAGCGCATCATGGCTGGAGAAGGGGATGTCTATCCCAATCGCAGTGAATATTTCTGCAAGAGATTTAATTGATTCGGATTTTCCGAACAAAGTGGCCGAAATACTAAAATCTACAGGCTCAAACACATCCCTCATTTCATTAGAAGTGACAGAGAGCAGCATCATGGATGATCCGCACCGTGCAAAGCAGACATTGCTGCAACTATCTCAAATGGGCATTAAGCTGGCGATTGATGATTTTGGTACAGGCTACTCATCGTTGTCGTATTTAAAAGAGCTGCCAGTTAGTGAACTTAAAATTGATAAGTCATTTGTTATGCATGTTGAACAAAATCAGAATGATCGAATTATCGTGAATTCAACGATTGAGCTAGCGCATAACATGGGCTTGCATGTAGTCGCTGAAGGTGTAGAAAATATTGAAGTCTGGAAGTCACTACAAGAGATGGGCTGTGACTATGGTCAGGGCTATTATATGACTAGGCCGATTTCGGCATGTGATTTTGAGGCTTGGTATCAGCAATGGATTTAGCTACCTTTAATTTACTCGACTTACTCTCTTAACTCCATCAACTAGCCGTTCGCTAAGTGAACTAATGCTTTAATGTGTGTCTTATTGGTACATAATTTGGTGCGTATTAAGTGCTGTTAATTCTTTGGATTAATAGACACTACATAAAAATTTTGATATTTTACAACCCGTTTATTTAGCTTAGGCAAAACCCACTATGACAGATGAAAATCAAGAGCAACGCCTCAGAAACATTCTTTTTAATAGTTTAGATGCTTTTGTTGGCGTTGATCACAATGGACTTGTCACTGAGTGGAATCAACAAGCCGCTAATATTTTTGGTTGGAGCCATGATGAAGCCATCGGCCAAAATATGGCTGAAATCATTATTCCGGAGAGGCTAAGGGAAGCGCATCAGCAAGGGATGCAGCGTTTTCTGCAAAGTGGTCACACTGAGATGCTAAATCGCCGTATTCAACTGGAAGCTAAAAGAAAAACCGGAGAAGAGTTTCCGATTGAAATGGCCATTACTTATATTTCGAATGCAGATACTCATGAGTTTTATGCATTTATACAGGATATTTCAAGTCGCAAAATTGAAGAGCAAAAATTGCGATTTTTGGCGTCTAACGACCCACTTACCGGGGTGCGCAATCGTTCATACTTTAACACTAACTTGCCGGAGGCAATGGCAAGGAGTAGGCGTAGTGATAAAAGTTTAGCCTTGATGTATCTGGACATTGATCATTTTAAATCTATCAATGATTCTTTAGGGCATGAAGCAGGGGATTCACTTTTAAAAGAGTTTGCAACTAGGCTGAAAGCAACCTTGCGCGAAGCTGATATTGTTTCTCGCATTGGCGGTGATGAGTTTACTGTCATTATTGAAGGTGTTTATAGTGAAGAGGATGCTAGTAAAGTAGCAAGTAATATCATTCAGGAGTTAAACAAAGGCGGTTGGTTAGGCGCTTCTGATCTTAAGATCACCACAAGTATAGGCATTGCTATCTATGATGGGCGTGCGATTGATGCGGACAAATTGGTGGCGCTCGCAGATAAAGCAATGTACAAAGCAAAGCACTCTGGGCGCAATAATTTCAAATTATTGAGATTTGAGGATATTGAAACCTCAATTGAAGAAAAGTCTCATCCTAGAGACCCCGCAAGTATCATGAATACTCAAAATCTATTGAGCATTCAGCACAATTCGGGCGATAATTTTTTACAAAACACGTTATCTGCTTTGCGGCGACACCTTGATATGGACGTGGCATTTATTTCTCACTTTCATGATGGTGTTCGTGAGTTCAGATTTGTGGATTCAAAAGATTTGAATCCACCGATTGCGGTTGGTGGTAGCGGCTCGCTTGAAGACAGCTATTGCCAGAGAGTGATTGATGGGCGTTTGCCTGAAATCATTAATGATGCTTTCGAACTGCCAGAAGCAATGAGTATGGAAGTTACCGCTTTGGTGCCTGTACGTGCGCATATGAGTGTGCCAATCAAGCTAAGCGACGGTAAAATTTATGGCACCTTTTGTTGCTTTAGTTATACACCAGACCAAACACTCAATGAGCGTGACATCTCAATTATGCATGTCTTTGCAGATTTAATAGCTCAGCATTTGTAGGGTTAACAGTCAGAGTCGTAGCACATAAGGTTTTTACTCCCTTAATGTGCAAATTAAGTGCCACTGCGTTATTTAACATAATATACACAGCGCAATAATTTGCAGTTGAAAACGCAAAATATACACTTTTTATTCTGATTTACAAGGCGGTTCCGAAAGGCACCGCAATGCTGAAAGATAGTGTAGTTTTAGATGTTTTATCCCCAGAGGTTCCCCCAGCTTTAGATTTAGGTCAAAAGCTATCAATTATCAATAATGACTTTCACCCAGAGCTAAACGTCGCCAATGCGGCGCGTTTGGATGAGGTAGGTTTTATCTTGCGTTCATCGCTTGAAAATCTGCAAGCGGCTAGGGAGCATTTAAAAAATATCCCAATTGAGCTTTCGCACTTTTCTCTCGCGCTCAATTATCTACATTCCTATATATACATTATTGATGTAACCCTCGACTTACCAAAAAATCGGTTAGTTGCAAATTACGCACAAGCTAAAAAGGCGGTGCGAAATGAGGGTTAATGCGTATCAGTTTTGGCGTGAAATGGACGCTTGGAAATTTGAGAAGCTAAACCGTTTGCCGCGTGTGTGGCGTGATGCTGTGGCAAAAAAGCACGGAATTTTGGCTAGAAAATCACTGCGAGAGGCTAACGAGTTTTTGGTTAAGTTGATTGAACCGCTTGAGGGTTACATCGACATTGGCGCAAGTGATGATGATTTGCAGGCGTTGGCGAAAGAGTGTGCCGCGAAATGCTCGGCTTATTTTGCTGATCATTTATTGAGAAATAGTGGTTATGAGTTTCAGTGCTGGGATTTATGCCTCGCTCTGGCAAACCTTTACGCGGTGCGTTATCCGTTTGAGCATGATATGAGCCAACAAAAGGCGCGTTTAGTTGACCATACATTTTGGTTGCGGAATTTGCGTAACTCTCATGCAAAGGCGCGTGAGGCGGCGGCGCGTGATGCTGGCATTGTGCATAGAAAGCACGATGTATATGTGAGCGATGACACGATGGAGCGGCGCAAGCAACAATTAAGGCGCAATCGTGAATTGCTTGGTCAGGTTGAAATGGTCAGCGAAGACGGTGAAATCATGAAGCTATCGGATATTGCGGGCGCTGGCATGGCTAATCATGAAAATCGTAGAGCGGAGCTAATGACGCGCGTTCGTGGCTTTGAAGAGTTGGCGGCGAAGTATAAACACAAGGCAACCTTTGCCACATTAACCACGCCTAGCAGAATGCACAAGATGCTAAGCACTGGTAAAGAAAACGAAAAGTATGACGGTACAAAGCCAAACGAGGCACAGCAATACATGGTTAAGGTGTGGTCGAAGGCGCGGGCGTTGTTGGCTAAACATGATGTGAAGTTTTACGGTTTGCGTGTGGCAGAGCCTCACCACGATGGAACGCCGCATTGGCATATGATTTTATTTTATGACGGTAAAGAGTCCACGCTTAAAAAGCTGAAGTATTACATTACCCAAAAATTTATTGAGGCAGACCGTGACGAACTTGGGCGCGATGTATCGCCACGCGTGAAGTTTAAAGATATTGACGGACGCGGTGCGGCTGGCTATGTGGTGAAGTATGTAGCTAAGAATTTGGGCGGCATTGACGGCGGTGTTGATTATGAAGTCGGCGGCGGCTCTAGCAGTGTGAGCAATGCGGAGCGCGTGGAGGCTTGGGCAAGTACTTGGCGCATTCGCCAGTTTCAGCAAATTGGCGGTCACTCGGTCACGGTGTGGCGTGAGTTGCGCCGTGTGGATGTTTGTCAGCTTGAGGGTAAGGGTGTTCGCTTTATGCGCTTGTGGGATTCTGTGCAGAAAATAAAAGATAGAAATGCAAGTTTTTCGGCGTTTATTGAGTGCATGGGCGGGCTGGAAACGCCCCCGCGGGAGAGCTTTTACCGCGTGGATTATGATGCGCTTGAGGTTGATGGAAAATACGGTAAAACGTGGATTTTAAAGCCACTGGGGGTGGGGGAGCGCTTCGGGTTTAAGGTGGTGGCAACGAATAGAAAGGTTTGGACGCGTCTGTAATTTGGCGTGAGCCGTTGGGTTGGTTTTTGGGTTTTTAAGGGTGAAGCGCGTTAGCGCTTTGCCCCCTTGGACTTGTGTAAATAACTGTAACCCGTGCAAGTTATTGCGTATTTGTTAAGGTTCTACATCGATAAGTTTTATTTATCGAATTTTAAATCTTAATAAGGGGCTTTATCATGACACAGGCAATTTCAGCAGTACGCGCAAACCAAAAGAGCGCGCTAGGTTTATCAGGTGGTTTATTTAACGGTGTGCTTTCAATCGTTGCGATTGTTGCAGACGTTAAACGCTTAACCTTTAACGCAAACATTACTTATCAAACTGGCGATGTTGGCAATCCATCAGAAACTTTCACGCCTTGTAACGATGATGGCGAGGTGCGCAAGTTTGCGAACCTTGACGACATTATCAAATGGGCGCAGGGCGCATTTGTGGGCTTTACTTCCCTATCTATCACCGTTGATGAAGCGGGCGCACTGGCTAAGGTGTTCAACCCGCCATTAGACCCAATCGCGGACGCGGTGAAACAAAAAGTCGCGTATCAAAAACTCAAAGATGGCATCCAAGACAACAAAACGGCGGCACTTGCCAAAGTGGCGGCGGCTGAGGCTTCGGGCTGGGATGAACCAACAGCAC
>Ga0208512_100475_pt1 | contig 12058 bp, 10 predicted proteins | sample LakWasMet40_LOW7_2_FD_183880 | JGI IMG/M metagenome (GOLD analysis project Ga0208512, IMG submission 183880) | Freshwater sediment methanotrophic microbial communities from Lake Washington under simulated oxygen tension - Sediment Metagenome... | ecosystem: Environmental > Aquatic > Freshwater >...
TTGCCGACTGGCGGGAGCGGAGCGTCGAAACACTCAAAAGCCTGCAAGCGGACTGCCACCCCAAGACCGTCATTGCCCGGCTCGCCGAAGACCTGCTGGCCCATTACACGGGCAAGCCGCTGATTGCACAATACGACGTCTATCAGCACCTGATGGACTATTGGGCCGCGACCATGCAGGACGATTGTTACCTGATCGCCGCCTATGGCTGGAAGGCCGAGACCTACCGGATCATTGAGGTAAAGAAAAACAAGGACGGCAAAACCGTCAAGGAAACCGACAAAGGCTGGACTTGCGACCTCGTGCCCAAGCAGCTTATCGTCAACCGCTACTTTGCCGCACAACAGGCGGCTATCCGCGAGCAGGAGGCCGCGCTGGAAGCCCTTGCCGCGCAAATGACCGAGCTGGAAGAGGAACACGGCGGCGAGGACGGCGCATTTTCGGAGCTGGATAAAGTCAACAAGGCCAACGTCGCCGCCCGGCTGAAAGAAATCACCGGGAACGCCAAGCCCCGGCTTGGCGATAAAAAAGCAGCCGAGCTGGGGCTCGGCGCTCCCGAAGAGGCTGTCCTTTGCGCATGGCTGAGCTTGGCAAACGAGGAGGCCGAGCTCAAGAAAGCGCTGAAAGAAGCCGAGGCCGCACTCGATGCGCTGGCCTATGCCAAATACCCCATGCTCGCCGAGGACGAGATCAAAACGCTGGTGGTCGAAGACAAATGGCTGACTGCCATCGCCGCCGCCATTCACGGCGAGATGGACCGCATCAGCCAGGCGCTCACCCTGCGTGTGAAGGAGTTGGCCGAACGTTATGAAACGCCGCTGCCGCAGGCGTCGAATCGGGTTACCGAATTGGAGCATGCGGTCAACGCCCACCTGGAAAGGATGGGGTTTGCATGGAATTGAGAGAGGCGAGAGCCGGTTATTTAGTCGAGGCCGAGCAGCGGGTACCGAAGGGGTACAAGCAGACTGAGGTTGGGGTGATTCCAGAGGACTGGGGCTTTGATTTTATCGATAACCTTGCTCATATCACCACGGGAGGCAAAAACACTCAAGACCGTGTAGATGATGGTGAATACCCATTCTTCGTGCGCTCTCAAACCGCCGAGCGGATCAATAGCTATTCTTTCGATGGAGAAGCTGTGCTTACCGCAGGTGACGGCGTTGGAACTGGAAAGGTATTTCATTACATTAATGGTAAATTCGATGCGCATCAACGAGTCTACCGTATCAGTGACTTCAACGAGCGAATAAACGGATATTTTTTTTACCTCTATTTCAGTAGCTATTTTTATAACAGAATCATGCAAATGACTGCGAAGTCTTCTGTGGATTCCGTTCGGATGGAGATGATCGCGAAGATGCCGATCCCACTTCCTCCTACAAAAGCCGAACAAGAAGCCATCGCCGAGGCGTTGAGCGATACAGATGCCCTCATCGAATCGCTGGTGCAACTCATCGCCAAGAAACGCCACATCAAGCAAGGTGCGATGCAGGAATTGCTGACCGGCAAGAAGCGTCTGCCGGGGTTCAGTGGAGAGTGGGAGATGAAGCGAATTGGCGATGTGCTGACCATTGCTCATGGGAAGAGTCAACACGCTGTCGAAGATCGAAATGGTATCTACCCGATTCTGGCAACAGGTGGTCAGATTGGAGTTGCAAACCGCTTTCTCTACGACAAACCTTCGGTTTTGATTGGACGTAAAGGAACGATTGATCGACCGCAATATATGGAGCAGCCCTTTTGGACTGTGGATACGCTGTTCTATTCGGTGATTCATAAACAAAATAACGCCAAGTTTCTCTTTTATCGGTTCTGTCTAATCGAATGGAAGAAATACAATGAAGCATCGGGTGTTCCAAGCCTTAATGCCCGGACTATCGAAAGTATAGAGATAAAAGTCCCTCTTGAAGACGAACAAACCGCCATCGCCGCCATTCTCTCCGACATGGACGCCGAAATCGCCGCGCTGGAAGAGAAGCTCGCAAAAACCCGTGCCATCAAACAGGGCATGATGCACAACCTGCTGACCGGAAGGATACGACTGCTATGACGACTCCAGGGAACGGGAACGCCAAGCCCCAGCTTGGCGCGACAAACCACCAGATGGTTGAAAGTGAAGAAGCCGAGCTGGGGCTCGGCGCTCCCGTAAGAGTTCCCGCAGCCAAGGGTTGGTATAGCCGGGGTTATTTGCCGCATTTTGATGCGCCGGGCACTTTGCAATTCATCACCTTTCGGCTTGCCGATTCTCTGCCGCAAACAGTGCTGAAGCAACTGGAACAGGAGCTTGCGCAATTGCCGGTTTCGGGGCGCGAGCGTGAGCGGCGCAAGAAAATAGAGCAATGGCTGGATGCCGGTTTGGGCTGCTGCGCTTTGCGTCATCCGCGCATGGCGGAAATGATGCAGCAAACTTTGCAGAAATTTGACGGCGAGCGTTATCGTTTGATTGCCTGGTGCATTATGCCCAACCATGTTCATGTATTGATTGAGCCTGCGATTAGTCTGCCGAAGATTTTGCAGTCGTGGAAATCGTTTACCGGGAGTTGGGCTATTTCGCATAATGCCGAGCTGGGGCTCGGCGTTCCCAAGGCTGCCGGTGCGACTAAAAATCAGTTTTGGATGCGCGAGTATTGGGATCGCTATATTCGCGATGAAGGGCACTTCCACAGTACGGTCAGTTATATTCACAATAACCCGGTAAAAGCCGGGCTTTGCAATGAAGCGCATGATTGGCCTTGGTCGAGCGTATATACCGGACAGCGGTAGCAACGAGACAACCCTCGCGGCAGGCTTGTCAAAGTAGGTCGTTCGACATACTCTTCGGTAAATTTCAAGATGCATGCTTCGACAAGTTCACCACGAACGGTTTAACCTTAGACTGTCCCGCTTAAGTTAGTAGCCAATAATGGAAACGCAAAATGAATGAGATTGGTCAATCCGAACGCGCCACGCAAAACCGCGTCATTACTCTGTTTCGCGATGAATTGGGCTATCGCTTCCTTGGCGACTGGACTGACCGCGACAACAACAGTAATATCGAGGAAGGGTTGCTTGCCGGTTTTCTGACCAAGAGCGGCTGCCGCCCGGAGCAGATCAGCCGGGCGCTCGACCGGCTGCGCACCGAAGCGGGCAATCCGAACCGCAGCCTGTACGACAACAACAAGGCCGTGTACAGCCTGCTGCGTTACGGCATTCAGGTGCTGGCGGCAGCGGGCGAGAATACGGAGACGATCAAGCCGATCAACTGGGACGACCCGGCGCAAAACGATTTTTCTATCGCCGAGGAAGTGACGCTCAAAGGCAACCGCGAGCGGCGGCCCGACTTGGTGCTTTACCTCAACGGCATCGCTGTGGGTGTGATCGAGTTGAAGAACAGCCGCGTTTCAATCGGAGACGGCATTCGCCAGAACATTTCCAATCAGCAGCCGGAGTTCAATGCGTGGTTTTTTAGCACCGTGCAACTCATCTTCGCCGGTAACGATTCCGAGGGCCTGCAATACGGCACTATCAAGACCGAGGAAAAGTATTTCCTGACATGGAAAGAAAACGAGACCGACAACAGTCGCTACAAGCTGGATAAATACCTGCTGAAGATGTGCGACAAGGCGCGGTTGATCGAGCTGATGCACGATTTTGTGCTGTTCGACGGCGGGATGAAAAAGCTGCCGCGGGTACACCAGTATTTCGGCATCAAGGCCGCTCAGGCGCATGTCCGCCGCGCCGAGGGCGGCATCATCTGGCACACGCAGGGCAGCGGCAAGAGCATCGTGATGGTGCTGCTGGCGAAATGGATTCTGGAGTACAAGCCCGATGCCCGCGTGGTGATTGTCACCGACCGCGACGAACTGGACAAGCAGATCGAGGGCGTTTTCATCGCTGCCGGTCATCCGATGACCCGCGCGGGAAGCGGCCGCGACTTGATGAGTCAGCTCGGCCAAGCTACGCCACGCTTGCTCTGTTCGCTGGTGCATAAGTTCGGCAAAAAGGGCGTGGAGGATTTCGAGCAGTTCATCAAGGAACTGGAAGCGCAACCCTGCCGGACGGTGGGCGAGCTATTCGTATTCGTGGACGAATGCCATCGCACTCAAAGCGGCAAGCTGCATCGTACGATGAAGGCACTGATGCCCAATGCCGTGTTTATCGGCTTTACCGGCACGCCGCTGTTGAAGCAGGATAAGCAGACTAGCCTGGAAGTGTTCGGCGGTTATATCCATACCTATAAATTCAGCGAGGCGGTGGAGGATAAGGTAGTGCTCGACTTGATTTATGAGGCGCGGGACATCGACCAGCATTTAGGTTCGGAGGAAACGGTCGATGAATGGTTCGAGGCTTCCACCACAACGCTGAATGATTGGCAAAAGGCCGCGCTGCGCGAAAAGTGGGGTACGATGCAGAATGTACTCAGCTCCAAATCCCGGATGGCGCGGGTGGTTGCCGACATCATCTTCGACTTTAAAAGACGCCGCCGCTTCAATGACGGGCGCGGCACCGCTATCCTGGTTGCCTCCAGTATCTACGAGGCCTGCAAGTCTTTTGAGCTGTGTCAGAAGACGGTGTTTAAAGGCAAGTGTGCGGTCGTCACCTCCCTCCTATAATCCGCAGATTAAAGACGTCGCGCTGGAGGATACCGGCGCGAACACGGGACGGACAAGCTGTTTATCTACAACACTTACACCGAGCTGCTGCACAATGTGGATGCGTTGCCCGGCAAGTCCAAAACCGAGAGTTATGAGGATAACGCCAAGAAATTGTTCAAGGAGCAACCGGCCAACATGAAGCTGCTGGTCGTGGTGGATAAGCTGCTGACCGGTTTCGATGCGCCGAGCTGCACTTATCTTTATATCGACAAGTACCAAGCTCGATTGGATCAAGAGCCAACAGCAAAAGCTGCGCGGACAGCTGCGTGAGACGCCGCGCGAATACCTCGACCGCGAAAGCCATTACGTTTGGGGCAAGCGCTACCTGCTTCAATTGGTTGAGAACGATGCCTCGCCGGAAGTGGCGTTAACGCACAATAAAATGCGTCTTCAGATTCGTCCTGCAAGCGGTAGCGGAAGGAAACAGGCGATTCTTGAAGCATGGTATCGGGAGAGGCTCAAGGAAGCCGTGCCGGTTTTGATTGCCAAATGGGAGCCGCTTATCGGTGTGAAGGTGGAGCGGTTTTTTGTGCAAAGGATGAAAACGAAGTGGGGCAGTTGTAGCCCCGGCTCCAAAAGCATCCGGCTCAATGCCGAATTGGCCAAGAAACCGCCGGAATGTCTGGAATACATCGTCGTGCATGAGATGGTTCACCTGTTGGAACTCAGTCACAACAATCGATTCATAACCTTGATGGACCGGTTCATGCCGCTTTGGCGATTCTATAAGGATGAATTGAATAGGCTACCGGTTAGGCATGAGAACTGGGCTTATTGACGTTCGCAGTCGGAAAAAAGTATCCGGATTGACCCTGACGATATTGGTGAATCAAGCCCTCGCGCAAACCCAAACATCGACCCGGCTAGCGCCTGCTTTTTTCAACACGTAAGCCAGTTCATGAACTGTTGAGCCGGTGGTCATTACGTCATCGAGTATCGCGATATGCCGGGCGTGGATTGGTTTGATAACGGAAAAAGCATTTTTCAGGTTTTTGCGGCGTTTTTTGGCAGTTAACTGGGTTTGATGCGGCGTGTCACGGTGTCGCCTACAGCTGTTGAGGTCTAACGGAATCTGTAATTCTTTGCCTACGGTTCTGGCAATTTCTATGGCTTGGTTGAAACCGCGTTCGCGATAGCGGGATTTATGCAATGGAACCGGTAATATCAGCTCGGGTCGTTCGGCAGTTTGTCGCAAATGGTCGGCCAATAACATGCCCAGCAAGCGGGCATTCTTGTAATTAGCGCCGAATTTTAAGGTGCCGATCAAATGCCGGATGGCGCCTTGATGGATGAACGGTGCGTAGGTTTCGTCAAAAGCCGGATGGCGGCTCAGGCAGCGGCCGCAAAGCACGGGGGCGGTAGTGGGCGTTTCCAATATTTCGGCGCATCGGTAACAGCACTGATTATTGCGAGGCAGATGGGTGTAACACGAATGGCAAATGTCGCGGGAATTGTGTCCTGGGTTTCCGCATAAGATGCAGGTAGGCGGCAGCAGGTAATCCTGTATAATGTTGAGCCAGTTGTATACTATTTTCATTTAAACAGGTTGACAAGTTTGTCGATTGCACCTGCGGGGTGAATCTAAGGATTTATTCACCACGAAGACACGAAGCACACGAAGAAAAAAATATAAAGTTTCGTGTTCTTCGTGTCTTCGTGTCTTCGTGGTGAGGAAAATGCGTAATTATGGGATTATTTTTTAAAAGAAATATAAAGTAACCGGAGCTTAACAGAATGTCTGCAAACCCTGCAATTCGCCATGACTGGCAGTTAGACGAAGTGCAAGCGCTTTATGCGTTGCCTTTTAATGACCTGATTTTTAAGGCGCAAACCATCCATCGGGAGAATTTCGATCCCAATGAAGTTCAGATCAGTAGTTTGCTGAGTATTAAAACCGGTTCCTGTTCGGAAGATTGCGGTTACTGTCCGCAAAGCGCCCGCTACGATTCCGATTTGACGCCCGAGGCGCTAATGCCGGTCGATAAGGTTTTGCAGGCGGCGCAACTGGCTAAAGATCAAGGCGCATCGCGATTTTGCATGGGTGCGGCCTGGCGTCAGCCTAAGGACAGGGATGTGGAACGGGTGGTGGAAATGGTTCGGGGCGTTAAGGCCTTGGGTATGGAAACTTGCGTCACCTTGGGCATGCTGACCGATGCGCAGACGGCCCGGTTAAAAGAGGGCGGGCTGGATTATTACAACCACAATCTGGATACCTCGGAAGACTATTATTCCGAAGTTATCACCACAAGGACTTATCAGGACCGGTTGGATACGCTGGCGCGGGTCAGGGATGCCGGGATTAACGTCTGCTGCGGTGGCATCGTCGGCATGGGCGAGAGCGATGTCGATCGCGCCAAGCTGTTGATCGAACTTGCCAATCTGCCCAAGCATCCCGAAAGCGTGCCGGTCAATATGCTGGTACAAGTTGAGGGTACGCCGCTGATGGGCACTGAGTCTCTGGATCCGATCATTTTTATCCGAACCCTGGCGGTTGCCAGAATCATGATGCCCAAGTCGCGGGTGCGCTTGTCCGCAGGCCGCAATAACATGAGCGATGAGATGCAGGCGCTGTGCTTTTTGGCCGGAGCCAATTCTATTTTTTACGGCGATAAATTACTGACGACCGATAATCCGATGACTAACCATGATTTGGCTTTGTTTGATCGTTTGGGCGTCTATTCCGGCGGTTCAAGTTACGCTTGATGAATTAAATCGTCCACTTGCCAATAAAAAAATTATTCACCACGAAGACGCGAAGAACACGAAGAATGAAATGTAAAACTTCGTGTCTTCGTGGTGAATATTTATCTCGTTCCCACGTGCTGCGTGGGAACGCAGTCAAGGCGCGTTGCGCCGCGAGTCGCGGTCAACAGGCTGAAATGCAGAGTATATCGAAGCAGGACGCAGCGCGTCCCATACTACGTTCCCACGCAGCGCGTGGGAACGAGGAATTTCATTCTTCGTGTCTTCGTGGTGAACATTACCGACTTTTATGACACCTCTATTCACAGAATTAGCAGCCAACCTAGACGATATTGCCCAACAGGGCTTGTATCGATCAAGGCGGGTTATCGCATCTCCCCAAGGCATTAATCTGGAAATTGACGGCAGGCATATCGTCAATTTTTGCAGCAATGATTATCTGGGCTTAGCCAACCATGCCGATGTGCTTAAAGCGTTTAAAGCCGGTGCGGATCAATACGGCGTCGGCAGCGGGTCGGCGCATTTGATTTGCGGGCATAGTGCGGCTCATCATGCTTTGGAAGAAGAGTTGGCGGCGTTTACCGGCCGCGACCGGGCATTATTGTTTTCCACGGGATACATGGCCAATATCGGTGCGATTACGGCTTTATTGGGCCGCGGCGATGCGGTGTTTGAAGACCGGTTGAATCACGCTTCTTTGCTGGACGGCGGCTTGTCGTCCGGCGCAACGTTTAAGCGCTATGCCCATGCCAACGTGGCCGATCTCGGCTCAAAGTTGGACAAAGCCGCAGGCAATAAGCTGATAGCGACCGATGGCGTATTCAGCATGGATGGCGATTTTGCGCCGTTGGACGAGTTGGCGGTTGCGGCGAAAAATCATCATGCCTGGCTGATGGTTGACGATGCGCACGGCTTGGGCGTAATCGGTCGGCACGGCGGCGGAATTGTTGAGCATTACGGCCTCAGTCAGGACGATGTGCCAGTGTTGATGGGGACTTTAGGCAAGGGTTTCGGCACCTTCGGCGCCTTTGTCGCGGGTTCCGAGCTGCTGGTTGAAACTTTGATTCAGAAAGCCCGCACTTATATATATACCACTGCGTTACCGGCGGCGGTTGCCGAAGCGACTCGGACAAGTTTGAAAATTGTCGTCGCGGAAAATTGGCGCAGGGATAAGCTTAAAAAATTGTCGGAGCGTTTCAGCGTGGGCGCTGAGCAGCTCGGATTGCAGGTGATGCCGTCATCGTCCGCTATTCAGCCGATCCTGATCGGCGACAGTCAAAGGGCAGTGGATATAAGCAAGGCTTTATTGGATGCCGGTTTTTTGGTCAGCGCGATTCGTCCGCCGACAGTGCCTCAAGGCAGCGCAAGGTTGCGGGTCACTTTTTCGGCGTTGCATGATGAGCAGCATGTCGACCGGTTGCTGGACGCGTTCGCCAAAATTATCGCAGGCCGCAAATGACCAAAATTCATTTGGAAACCTATGGCAAAGGCAAGCCTATTGTGCTGGTGCATGGCTGGGCGATGCATGCCGGTATCTGGCGCGAGTTCGCGAAGCAGTTGGCGCAGAATTATCGGGTCACCTGTATCGATTTGCCGGGACACGGACGCAGCGAAACAATCGATCCGTTTACGCTGGAACGGATTAGCGGCGAGTTGGTTAAAGCGGTTCCCGAGCAGCGCTGTTGCTGGCTAGGCTGGTCTTTGGGGGCTACGGTGGTGCTTGACATAGCCGATCGTTACCCGGAGCGGGTATCTTCGCTGGTATTGCTGGCGGGGAATCCCTCGTACACGCAAACACAGCAATGGCCGGGCATGGATACTGGCTTGCTGGATGATTTTGCGGGGCATTTGAATAAAGACTGTCAGGCGACTTTGCTGCGTTTTTTATCGTTGCAGGTAAACGGCTTGCCCGACCGGAAAGGCCTGTTGAAAGCGCTTAAAGAATCCGTGTTTGAATGCGATGCGCCTGATGAAAATACCTTGCAGGGCGGATTGAGCATATTAAAAGAAGCCGACTTAAGACCGGTTTTATCCGGGCTGACTATTCCCGTCGCGGTCATCTTAGGCGGTCTGGACACCTTGGTTCCCTTGGCTGTAGGTCAAAAAATGCAGCAGTTATTGTCAAGTCTTGAATTAAATATAATCGACAGGGCGGGACACGTGCCGTTTTTATCGCACAGCCGGGAAACGTCGGCGATTATTTCCCGATTCATGGATGAACAATGTATTTAGATAAAGCCAAAATCAGGCAGTCGTTTGCGGCGGCTTCGGTTACTTATGACGGTGTTGCCGAGCTACAGCGCACTGTCGGTAAGGTGCTGCTGGATACTATCGATACCGCAAGCCTGACCGGACCTCTGTTGGACTTGGGGTGCGGCACCGGTTTTTTATCCGCAAAGTTATTGGGGTTTGCCCAGCCTGTTATCGCGCTGGATATTGCGTTGCCGATGTTGCAGGTAACGCGAACAAAGCTGGCCGATATGCCGAATGTCCTTTATTTATGCGCCGATGCCGAACAGTTGCCGCTTGCCGGGCAAATCGTCGACGGCGTATTTTCCAATCTCGCGTTGCAGTGGTGCATCAATCTCGATGTCGTTTTTACCGATATTAAACGGGTATTGAAACCGGGCGGTCGGTTGGTTTTTTCGACATTCGGCCCGCAAACGTTGCAGGAATTAAAAGCCGCGTGGGCGGAAGTCGACGATTTCAACCACGTTAATGATTTTTACAGCGGGCGGCAGTTGATCCGCTTTCTTCAGTCGGCGGGGTACGCCGAGATAAAAATCGAAACCAGGCTTTATAGATCGAACTACGTTTCGGTTTTAGCGTTGATGAAGGAGCTAAAGCATATCGGCGCGCACAACATGATTGCCGGGCGTAACAAAAACATCACGACCAAGACTCAGATGCAGCGCATGATTGCGGCTTATGAGCGGCATCGAAGCGGCGATCTGGTTCCCGCGACTTTCGAGACCATGATGGTCACGGCAAGCTGATGGAAAAAGGTTACTTTATAACCGGCACCGACACTAACGCCGGCAAAACCTGGGCGACGATTGCGCTGATGCGTTACTTTAAAGGTCAGGGGAAAACAGTGGCAGGCATGAAGCCGGTGGCCGCCGGTTGTGTGATGGTGGACGGGCGGCTGAAAAATGCAGATGCGTTGCTGATACAGGAAAACGGGTCATGGCAGATTGATTACGACTTGATCAATCCTTACGCCTATGAACTGCCGGTTTCTCCTCATATTGCGGGTGTGAGAAATCCGGTCAGGCTGGATGTGCTGGCAGCCCCATTCGAGCTATTGAAAACCTTGGCCGACATCGTTATCGTTGAAGGTGCCGGAGGTTGGTACGCGCCTTTAAATGAGCGGGAATCTATCAGCGATTTGGCAAAAGCGCTGGCTTTGCCGGTTATTATGGTTGTTGCAATCCGGTTAGGTTGCATCAATCATGCGAGATTGACTTATCAGGCGATAGAGCATTCGGGTGTAAAGTGTGCGGGCTGGATTGCAGTCTGCACGGACCCGGATGTGTTAAGCAGGGATGAAAATATCCAAACCATAAAAGCCGCTGTGGACGCGCCTTTGTTGGCGGTATTGCCTTACATGGACGTTGCCGATTTTAATTTTCTAGCGGAGCAAGTCAGGATATAACCGCGCTTGAACACTGTTACGCGGGCGGCTAGCTAAAAATAAAACATGACAAAGTCTCTCCGATAGCCCTATTATTTTCCCCTTTTCCAGCTTGATTGGCCGTCTAACGTACGGTACAAGGTTAATGCATGTCGACTCGCACTCTCTCATCAGTAAAATTCATTTTGGTAGCCGGTACGCTGTTATCCGGGTGTACAACGACCCGGCAAATTGTGGTTGATCATCCCTCGATTCAGGCGAGCCAGTTTCAACCGCTACAGGGTTTTCAGGCTATTGACGGCGATGACTATTACGTGCGCTTGATTTCGGAGTTCGATTTTAAAGGCGATAATGTTTTAAAAAGCGGCTGTACCAATATGACGCCTTCTTATGAAAAAGGCGATTTGTCGGCGGCGCTTATTTATAGCGTGCGTAACGAGGCGCTTAAGTTCAACCGTGAGGCCACCGGCTTTTTATATCAGGCGACCACCGGCAAGTGTAATTTTACTTTCGATGCTAAAAAGCTTTACCTGACGCCGTGGATACGACTGGATTCCGGCAAGGAAACGCTGGTCGATTATAACTTCTACACCAATGCGAATAGCGATGTGGATGTGTCGAGCTTGGTCGGCGATGTGAATGCGGCCGGCAATTTGCTGGCGCTGACCGGCGTCGGCATGGGGGTTGCGATCATGGGCCAAGTTGCGGGGCAGTGGGTAAAGGGCAATCAGCAGGCAGAGGTAACAACGCCTGCGCCTCATCAATCGGCCAAACATAGTTCGGAATCGCATTCGTTGCCGGCGGCCACGACTTATGCGGGTAAAACCGGAACGCTCAATCAGACGATGTTTAAGGTTTTTGATGTGGCGGAAGGCGGGCTTAATCTGCTTGGTTCCGATACCAAACAGCTGGGCGAACTAAAGATTTATCCGGAAATTTTGCCATCCTTGCTGTTAAAAACGACGGCTGACGGCATTCCCGATGCGCGTGATTTATCGTTCGAAGAACTTGGCTATTCGCCGATAAAGTCAGCGACCGGGGAAATCAATCTTCAACAACTGATCGAGCAATCGAAACATCCGGCAAA
>Ga0208512_100482_pt1 | contig 11920 bp, 9 predicted proteins | sample LakWasMet40_LOW7_2_FD_183880 | JGI IMG/M metagenome (GOLD analysis project Ga0208512, IMG submission 183880) | Freshwater sediment methanotrophic microbial communities from Lake Washington under simulated oxygen tension - Sediment Metagenome... | ecosystem: Environmental > Aquatic > Freshwater >...
GCAACATGAATCATCTATTTAAACGTAAATTTGGCGTTAGCCTAGCTTTAAGTGCAGGCCTATTTGGCATGCTAAGTACTCCAGCTTTTGCTGAAGATGAATTATCAACACTCATGAAGGATGATAGTCAGTGGGTGCACCCACGTAAAGATTTTAGCAACTCTGGTTACAGCCGTCTGAGCCAAATCAATAAAGGCAATGTGAAAAACATGAAGCTTGCCTGGTCTTTTGCAACCGGTGTTAACCGTGGTCATGAAGGTGCGCCGCTAGTAGTGAATGGCGTGATGTACGTGCATACAGCATTCCCTAATAATGTTTACGCATTGGATCTTAATGACAACCAGAAAATCCTTTGGTCATATTTCCCGAAACAAGACCCATCAACACAAGCTTTACTGTGCTGTGATAACGTTAACCGTGGCTTAGGCTATGGTGAAGGCAAGATTTTCTTGCAACAGAATGATGGTTTGTTAGTCGCACTGGATGCTAAGTCTGGTAAAAAACTATGGGATACACAAGTAACAAATCCTAAAGAAGGCGCATCAAACACTAATGCACCACACGTGATTAAAGATAAAGTGATTACAGGCTGTTCAGGTGGCGAGTACGGTGTACGCTGCTATATCAGTGCTTACAACATCAAAGATGGTGCTTTGGTATGGCGTGCATACAGCACAGGTTCAGACCAAGACGTATTGATCGGTAATGATTTCAATAAGGATAATCCGCACTACAGCGCGTTATCACTTTACCAAGATGTGAACGGCGGCAATAAAATTGGCGGCTCATTCAAAGCTTTGCCTAAAGACCAATTGAAGTTCCCAGAAAAAGACCTGGGCATTAAAACCTGGTTGAAACCACAAGCCAAAAAAGACGGCTGGCAAAACGGTGGTGGCCCGACTTGGGGTTGGTACTCATATGATCCAAAATTAAACCTGATGTACTACGGTACTGGTAACCCAAGTACTTGGAACCCAGATGTACGTCCAGGTGACAACAAATGGTCAATGACTATTTTTGCACGTGATGTCGATACCGGTGAGGCGAAATGGGGTTATCAAATGACACCGCATGACGAGTGGGATTACGACGGCATGAATGAAATCATCTTGTGGGAAGCTAAAGGTAAGAAACTAGCTAGCCACTTTGACCGTAATGGTTTTGGATATACATTTGACCGTACCAATGGCTCATTGCTCGTTGCCAACAAAATGCATCCATTTGTGAACTGGGCTTTTAATGTAGACCTTAAAACTGGTATACCAAATAAAGATCCTAAATTCTCAACCCACCAAGATTACAACGCACAGGGTATTTGTCCTTCTGCACTTGGGGTAAAAGACCAGCAGCCTGCTGCATTCTCCCCAAAAACTGGTATGTTCTACGTACCGCTTAACCATGTATGTATGACATATGAGCCTGTGGAGTCTAAGTACGTTGCAGGCCAGCCATGGGTAGGTTCAACCCTAACCATGTTCCCAGGACCAGACGGTGTAATGGGTGGATTTATGGCTTGGGACGGCTTAAAAGGCAAGTCAGCTTGGTATAAAAAAGAACAATTCTCAGCTTGGGGCGGTGCGCTGGTTACATCAACTAACCTAGTGTTTTATGGCACATTAGATCGCTGGTTTAAAGCAGTAGATGCCAACAATGGTAAAGAGTTGTGGAAATTCCAAGTAGGTTCAGGCGTGGTTGGCAATGCCATTACTTACAGCAATAAAGGTAAGCAATATGTTGGTGTGCTGTCAGGTATTGGTGGCTGGGCAGGCGTGGCAATGAACCTAGGTTTAACTAACTCCACTGATGGCTTGGGTGCTGCTGGTGGTTATAAAGATCTAGTGAAATACAACGCTGCACCTGGTGGCGGCGCAATGAACGTATTTAGTCTGTAATTTGTTAAGTCATAAGGAAATATAAAATGTCTCTATTAAAGAAAACAATTTTATTAAGTGCATTGCTCTTGAGTGCACAAGCGGCTAATGCTGCTGATCCGGCAGAAAGTCTTGCACAAAAGAGCGGATGTTTGATGTGTCACGGAATTCAGAATGCGATTCTTGGCCCATCTTACAAAGATGTAGCCACTAAATATAAAGGTGATGCAGCTGCTGAAGCACGTTTGGTTGCAAAAGTGAAAGCCGGTGGTGGTGGTGTTTGGGGCAAGATGGCGATGCCACCTAACAGCCCGCAGGTAAAAGATGATGATATTAAAACGATTGTGAAATGGGTACTTAAGCAGGCCTAGCTGGTTGAGTATTCTGTCATAAAAGAAAAGGGTCAACCGTGAGGTTGGCCCTTTTTTTATCGTCAATTGTGAATGCTCACTTTTCTACAGGCCGCTACGCCGCTTGCTTTCGATTAAAGTGCTGAAAGCATACAGTGTATCTTAGATGTTATTCACGAGATTTTATTCAGTGTGCACCTTGGGTGGCTCCGCCCCCACAACGCGGTTACGCCCAGATTGCTTCGCTAAGTATAGCGCTGCGTCTGCTCTTGGCAGAACGCTATCCACAGTTTCACCGTGCACCCGCTCCGCAACGCCAGCACTAAATGTAATCAGCACACGTTCATTATTGTGTAAGAAGAAGTTCTTGGTAAGGTCACGCTGCAAGCCAGAAACCACACTGACAGCATCGTTCTGGTTAGAGCCAGGCAGCAGAATCACAAACTCCTCACCGCCATAGCGCGCTAAGACATCGGTGCTGCGTAAAATACCTTTCACCACCTTGGATAAGTGGGCAAGCGCTTTATCGCCTGTAGAGTGCCCCATCGTGTCATTTATCTTTTTAAAGTGATCAACGTCCAGCATTGCCAGCGAGAGTGATGTGCCATGCCTGTCTGAGCGTTCAAATTCACGAATCAAGGCCTCATCCATACCTCGCCTGTTTAAAGCGCCTGTGAGGAAGTCTTCATGTGCAGCTTCGCTAATGTAATCCAGCTTGAGTGTGAGCTCGTTGATTTTCTTTTCGGCCTCTTGTGCTTTTTTCTGAGACTCAAGCAGCGTCTCATGATTGGCCTTGGCTTCGGTATTCATTTCGCCAATATCATCTACTAAATGCTCTAGTATCGTATTGAGTTCAGTAATGTCGTTAACGGCATTAATTTGATTGTGATACTCCTGAATCTTGTTCTGGTAATTGCCTGTAGACGAGGTGATGTCGGCCAGCCTGCTGACAAAGGTATTCACCATGCTTTTCAGGGTTTCTTTCGCTTCAATCAGGCCTGGTTTAATTTGCGCCTGTTTGAAAATGAGCTCTTTCAAGCTGCTTTCAGCGTTATAGACGGTATCAATTTTTAATGGCTTAGAAACAATCTCTTTAACGATGGCAATTTGCGCGTGTAGCCATTCATCTTCAATAGTGAGTTCCGCCATGCTGGAAACAAGCAGGCGCAATATTTCAATCAGCGCTTCCTGCATTCTGCGCTGTGCGTCAGTTTGCATTTCTGCTCGAAGCAGGGTTGAGCGTAGTGTGCCGTTCAGTTCTTCGATTTGCGCTAATGTTTGCGCTGCTTCAGCTTCTTTAATCAGCTCTTCCACACGGTTCGCCGCACTGGGTGAGTCCGCGAATTTTGGCATGACAATAATCCGAATGGTTCTCACCAATATGTCACGCCAGGCAATGGCGATATCTGCAGGCGTCGAGCTGTTATTGTCGCTGTGCTGAGGCGCATGCTTAGCTGCCTGCACATCATGATGATTGAGGGCAGGTGTGTGATTGGCAGATATTTCAATGTCTGCCGCTTTGCCCTCGCCCCACGAGGTAATGAGAGTTTGAATCTTTTCGGCCAGCTGAGCTGGATCGTTACCAAACGTGGTGATGAGGCGATTTAACCCATCACGTTTGCTTGATGCGGATAGTTCTGTATGGTTAAGCTCCAGCTGCTTAAGCAAGTAGCGCAATAGGGGGCCCCACTGTACATCACTATCTTTATCTGCATCGTTAAGAATAAGCGCACGCAGTTGCGCATCCAGATTAATAGCATCATTCTTTTCAATCAGATTCGGAATACGTTTTGCAATTGATGCGTATTTGGGATGCTCTTTACCTTTTTCTACCAGTATTTTATTAAGTGTAATATCCAGTAAAGGTTTGCCGTTGGATGGAGTGCCCCCTGCAATCTCATCGTAAACTTTACTGTAGTTTTCCGGCGTAGGCGGTTTCTGGCTCTTTGATAGCTGAATTAAAGTTTGGCGAGCAATTTCAAGTGGTGTTAGTTTTTGTTCCATAAGATCCGACTGATTAATCCTTTTGGGTGATTGTTACATGATGTCGCGCTTGTAACAAGCCACCATCTTACTCTGGAGTCAATTTTTATATAAGTATAAGAATAAACGCTCATCGCTTGATAGTGCAAATACTAAATCTATAGGCAAAAAAAATGACCCGATAAAGGGTCATTTTAAATGGATTCTTTAAGTACTAAATCTTCTGAATGTTAGAAGCTTGTTTACCTTTTGGTCCGTCAGTCACGTCGAAAGATACGCGTTCGTTTTCTTTCAAACTTTTGTAACCGCTATCGTTGATAGCTGAGAAATGTGCGAATAAATCGTCACCGCCTGCGTCAGGAGTAATGAAACCAAAACCTTTAGAGTCATTAAACCATTTTACTAAACCTGTTGCCATATCTTATTCCATACTTTTTAAAAAAGGGAGGCACCCTGAAAGTTCGGGTTTTTAAATACAATCAATCTACGAAAGACTAAAAAATTAAAAATTCAAACGCCTACATTGCTTTTTACGGACAATTTGGGAGCCTGTCAAGCACAATTTGAATTATCTTTGTAGGGTCATACTTGATAGTTATTAAAATCAGGCACTTATTTAACTGATTAGCTTGCTAAATTAGGTTTCTGGGGCTATAGTGCGCGTGCGTTAAGTAGTGCTTGCGTAAACTATTTTATACTCAATATTCCCAACGTTTTACGATTGCATCAACTTTTGATTCGCTTTTTGCTTTAACACGGGTCTTACATGATTTTGGAGCAAAGCAATGGCAAAAGAAGAGTTGATTGAAATGAGCGGTGTGGTAACGGAGATTTTACCGGATTCGCGTTATCGTGTAACTTTAGATAACGGTCATGTATTAATCGCATATACCGGCGGTAAGATGAAAAAGAACCATATTCGCATTTTAGCGGGTGACAAGGTTACGCTGGAGTTATCTCCTTACGACGTAAACAATGGCCGCATTACATTTAGGCATATTGATAACCATCATAGTTTTACGCCTAGAAAAAGAACTTACTAACACATCGTTTGTCATCTTCCTCAATAGCTGATACATTTATTTTATGTTCAAAGGTTTTAATAAAAAACTATTGATGGTCATTGTGGTTTGGTTTGCGGTATTGCAAGCCTTTGCCCCATTTATCCATGCGCATGTGCAGGAGGATGCTCCTGTTTATGGGCATGGCTTGCATATGCATGAGGCAGGGTTGTTTCAATCGCTAGATACTGTACATACATTTAAGAACGTTAATGATGTACAGGTGATAGGGGTGGATAAAGCTTTAACTAAAACTAAAAATTTAGAGGCATTACCTGTGCCGCTATTTTTGATGTTATTTATTATTCCTTTACTCGCCATTTCTATCCGGCGTTATAAATATGCGTTTACGGCGCATATCAGTATTCCTCCTTTTCTCCAGTCTGTAGCGGGGCCGCGCGCTCCACCTCTCTTCTCCTAAAAGTCCAAGATTCAATATTCGTGCTTGTCGCGAATGATTTTCTGCTTTTTTAGGAGTGCGATATGTCTATATTCAGCCGACTTTGGCTAGTAATAGCGCTATCTGTCAGTTATAGCAATTTGCTTCATGCCGAGACTCATGTTCAAGGTGATGTTGCGTTGTCATCATCACTTGTGGATGAAAGCAATGCTGGGCGTCACTTAGACTTACTTAAAGTTAACCCAAGTTTGCATTTATCCGAGGTGCTGGAAAAAACCTTTATACGTAGCCCTATGCAGTCTGCATTGCAGTCTAGAAATGCGCTGGTGGCTTCCAAGCAAACCTTGGCGCATGCTGTCTTGCCTGCCGCTCCGGCGATGGTTGTGTCGCATCAGAATGATGCTCTGGCTAGCGGTCGTGGTGAGCGTGAATGGTTAGCTGAGGTTGAGTTGCCAGTTTGGATGCCCAATCAGCGTAATAAGCGCCTCATGGTTGCCGATGCGAGCAGCAGTAGTCTGATGGCAAGCCGTGGCAGTTTAAAGCTGCACGTAGCTGGCTTACTCAGGGATACGCTGTGGGAGCTAGCGATGAGTGAAAATGGCTTAGCCCTGACTGCGAATAAATTAAAGCTTGCCAACCAGCTTCAGCACGATGTGGAAAAGCGCTTTTTAGCGGGTGAGCTTGCAAAGACAGAAGTGATGTTAGTGCAGCAGGAAACCTTGCGCGCAGAGCAGGATAACCTACGTGCGGAGGCAGAAGTGATGCATGCTCGTCACCGATATTATGTGCTGACAGGTTTGCGCGAGATACCCGCAGGCTTTGTTGAGCCACAGTCGGCTTTGCGTGATTATCAGCAGTCACCTATCTGGCTTGAGGCGCAGTCAAAGTTAGATTTAGCACAAACAGAGCGAGAGCTTGCGCAAGTAGAAAGCCGTGAAAACGTGCAGCTTTCATTGAATATGCGCAGTATCCGTGGTGGCTTCGATGTGCTTTTCAATGAGAGTGTTGGCGTGAAATTACGCATACCATTGGGCAGTGAGGTGCGTGCTGCGCCAATCAAAGCAGCAGCTGAGCAAAATGTAGGTAACGCTTTAAGTGAGCAGGCAACCTTGCAGTACACCTTAGAAACTGCGATGCATGAAGCTGAGCATAATCTGGAAGTAAGTCGTGCAGAACTGGGGTTGGCGACTAAGCAGCATGAGATTGCGGCCGAAAGTGCAAGGCTTGCGGATAAGGCATTTAAATTAGGCGAAACTGACTTGGTGAGCCTGTTGAGAGTGCAGGCGCGAGCTTTTGAGTCTGAGCGTATATTCACTAATCAAAAAATAAAAGTGCAGTGGGATATTGCCCGCTATAACCAAACAGTAGGAGTGCTCCCATGAGATATTTTCTTGTATTAATCAGTACGCTGGTATTTATCGGCGGCAATGCGCAGGCAGCTGATGTGGTGATGAGTCTGGCGCAACAAAAAAGTCTGGGCGTTGTAGTGGCTCCAATCAGTAAAAATACTTTATTGAGTAGCCGCCGCTTTCCGGCCGAAATTGTGATTCCAGTTGGTCAGGAGCGCGTTGTTAGTGCGCCCCAGTCAGGTTTGTTAGATCAAATGCATGTTGCAGCTGGGCAGACGGTAAAAAGGGGGCAAGTAATGGCGCATTTAATCAGCCCGGACCTGTTGGGATTGCAGCGAGACTATCTGCAGGCATTAACGCAGAAAAAGCTTTCAGCAAAAGCGTTGGCACGTGATACGGAGTTATTAAAGGATGGCATTATTGCACAGCGCAGGTACTTAGAAACTGAGAGTGCGCATGATGAGGCTAGTGCCAATTTAGCTCAGCGTAAGCAGGCATTAAAGTTGGCTGGCGTGAGTGATGGCGTTATTGCAAAACTAAGCCCATCAGCAGGAATGGCTAGCGGACTCAGCTTAGTAGCGCCAATTTCTGGCCAAGTATTAGAGCAGATGGCGACGACTGGACAGCGTGTTGATATGGCAACGCCTTTATACCGAATTGCGAAATTGTCTCCGTTGTGGCTTGAAATTCATGCGCCACTTGAGGGCTTGCCATTTGTGAAGGAGGGCATGCAAGTGCAGGTGCCTAAGTTGCAGGCAAGCGGTCATCTTATTGCTGTGATTCGTAGTGTCAATAAAGCCGACCAGACATTGCATTTACGGGCGGAGATAACCAAAGGCGCGGAAAAACTATCGCCAGGACAGTTCGTAGAGGCTGAAATCAACCTAGGTGATCAATCTAAGCATTTTAGTGTACCCAAATCAGCACTTGCAAGGCAAGGCAGCAATGCCGTGGTGTTTGTACAGACGCAAACAGGCTTTAGGCCGACTAAGGTGACGGTGATTTCTGAGCAAGGGGATGAGGCTGTAGTAGATGCGTCGTTTGTAGGTGCCGAGAAAATTGCAGTGACCGGTATCTCTGCGATTAAAGGCACATGGTTGGGTTTAGGGGGTGAATGATGCTAGCTAAGCTGATTCAATTTGCGCTAACGCAACGACTATTAATGGTGATTGCTACACTCGGTTTGGCGGCTGCAGGTACCTTTGCTTATCGCGCGTTGCCTATTGATGCCTTTCCCGATGTGTCTTCTACACAGGTGAAAATTGTGGTTAAAGCCCCTGGTATGACGCCTGAGGAGGTAGAGGCAAGAATTACAGCACCGATAGAGGTTGAGGTGTTAGGCATACCCCATCAAGTGGGGGTGCGCTCTGTCGCTAAGTATGCACTCACTGACATTACGATTGATTTTGAAGATGGTACGGATATTTACTGGGCCAGACAGCAGTTGTCAGAGCGTCTAAATGCAGTCTGGCCGAATTTGCCTGACAATGTGTCTGGTGGTATGGCGCCGATGACAACACCATTAGGTGAGATGTTTATGTTCACCGTGGAGAGTGATGATCTGAGCCTGCAGGAACGACGCAGCCTATTGGACTGGGTGATTCGCCCACAATTACGCACAGTTGCCGGTGTGGCAGATGTTAATGCACTAGGTGGCTTAGTGCGTAGTTTTGAAATCGTACCGGACAATGCACGCATGTACGCAAGAGGTGTGGCAATAGATCTGCTGCAGCAAGTACTGCAAACGAATAATCGTAATGGTGGTGCTGGGCGATTGAACGATGGTGAAGGCTCTTTGCTGGTACGCTCAGAGGGTGGTTTTAAAACCATTGATGATGTGGAGAACACCGTGGTGCGCACGGATCATGGCATGTCTGTGCGGGTAGCTGATGTTGCGACTGTACGTATTGGATCAATTACACGCTATGGTGCCGTAACCAGTAATGGTCAGAATGAAACCGTGCAGGGCTTGGTACTGGGCTTACGCGGAGCTAATGCACAAAAGGTGGTTGAGGGCGTAAAAGCCAGACTGGCAGAAATAGCGCCACAGTTGCCTAAGAGCGTCAAGATTAATGTGTTTTATGATAGAGGCGGCTTGGTTGAGCGTGCTGTTAATACCGTGACGAAGGCGCTACTTGAAGCTGTAGTCCTCGTGTTGATTTTATTGGTACTGTTTTTGGGTAACTTTAGAGCAGCACTGACCATTGCTTTTATTCTGCCGCTTTCTGCATTGTTTACGTTTTTATTGATGCGCAGTTTCGGCATGTCTGCCAATTTAATGAGTCTAGGCGGACTTGCTATTGCCATCGGTATGTTGGTAGATGCGGCAGTGGTGGTGGTGGAAAATGTGGTATCGCATCTTGCAGATAGAAAGCAGGCCGGCACATTACCGCGTATGCATATTATTTATCGAGCAGTGCGCGAGGTTAGCGTGCCAGTCACTGCTGGTGTGCTGATTATTATTACGGTATTTTTACCTTTGCTCACATTGCAGGGCTTAGAGGGTAAGTTATTCACGCCAGTAGCCTTGACCATTATGTTTGCGTTAGCCGGCTCGCTCGTATTGTCGTTGACGGTGATTCCTATGCTGTCTTCCTTTTTGTTAAAAGAAGTGAGTCACGATAATCCATGGTTGGTGCGTAAGGCACTGGCGATTTATGAACCAATATTGATCTGGTGTCTGGCTCATGCAAAGGTGATTGTCATTGCAGCGCTAGTCATGCTTGCCCTTACTGGCGTAGTGTATAGCCAGATTGGTAAGACTTTTATGCCAGTGATGGATGAAGGCGACATTATTATTGGGGTAGAGAAATTACCATCGATTAATCTTAATCAAACCATCATTACCGATATGAACGTGCAGCGCGCGATATTAAGCCAAGTACCGGAAGTGAAAGGCGTGTATTCGCGAGTTGGTTCCGATGACTTGGGGTTGGACCCGATGGGCTTAAACCAAACTGATAATTTCTTGATATTAAAGCCGATGCGCGAGTGGCGCATGGCGACCAAAGAGGAGCTGATTGATGAGTTGCGGAAAGTGATGAACCAGCTACCAGGTCTCGCCTTTAGTTTTACACAGCCGATTGATATGCGTGTGAATGAAATGATATTGGGCGTGCGAGGTGATCTGGCGATTAAAATATTTGGGCCAGACCTCAATACGCTGAATGCAAAAGCACAGCAGATTGTTAAAATTTTAACCTCTATTCCGGGTAGTCAGGATGTATATACCCCGCAAAACAGTGGTGTACAGTATTTACAAATCAAAATTGACCGAATGGCGGCAGGACGCCTCGGCCTGAGCGTCACCGAGATAGAGGCGATATTGCTCGCGCAGCTTGAGGGTAAGCAGTTGGGCGTAGTGCAGGAAGGGCAGAAGCGCACCCCGGTATTGATTCGAGGCAGTCAGGATCTACGTGCATCTCCCGCAGACTTCGGTAACTTAATGTTAACACTGGACAATGGTACGAATATCCCGCTTTCGGCTGTGGCTAGAATTGAGCGTGAAGAAGGCCCCGTCAAAGTTGATAGGGAGCGTGGTGCACGTTTCGTTGTGGTGACAGCCAATGTGCGTGATCGTGATTTGGTGAGCTTTGTGGAGGAGGCCAAGCAGCGTGTACAGGCAGAGGTTAAGTTTGATGAAGGCTATGCTGCAAAATTTGGCGGGCAATTTGAGAACCAGCAAAGAGCGTCTGCTCGCTTAGCTATTGTGGTACCAGTAGCGATCGGGTTGATATTCTTATTGTTGTTTGCGACATTTGGGTCGGTTAGGCAGGCAGCATTGATTTTGTCTAATATTCCTTTTGCAATGATAGGCGGCGTGTTCTCACTCTGGCTGTCAGGGGAGTACTTATCCGTCCCTGCCTCTGTTGGCTTTATCGCATTGCTTGGGATTGCTGTGTTGAATGGTGTGGTAATGGTGAGTTATTTTAACCAGTTACAGGCGCAGGGGATGGCGATGGTTAATATCGTGGTGGAAGGTGCTAAACGCAGGTTGAGGCCTGTGTTAATGACTGCGAGCATTGCTGCCTTTGGCTTAATTCCTCTGCTGTTTGCAACTGGGCCTGGCTCTGAGATTCAGCGGCCTTTAGCTATTGTCGTGATCGGTGGTCTGGTTAGCTCTACCGCGCTTACATTAGTGTTGTTGCCAATCTTTTATCGCAGGTTTTTTAATGGGGTTACAAAATGAGTCAGTCTCCAAGCGAACAAGGCTTATTAATACTGATGGCGCCAGTGAGTTTAGAAGAAACATTGGTTGATTTGTTGTTACAAAAAGACCAGATATCTGGTTTTACTACCACTAATGTCAACGGGCATGGCAGGCAGCATGCCGAGCTGAGTCTGGTTGAGCAGGTAGCTGGCCGCCAAAAGCGTGTGCAGTTTATGATGCATGCCAGTTTCGCGGAGTTACAAGGGTTGGTGGTCGAGTTGAAGCAAGTGTTTAGTGATACCGGCATGCACTATATATTAATGCCGGTTGCCGAGGCGCAATCTATTTAAAAGTTTAAGCTAAGGTATCGGAACGCTTATATCGTCAGCCATGCTGCTTAGCGGTATGGCTGATAAGTTTGGCTTGTATCATCCGTATGGCTGGCGTCGAGAGGCGTTGGCCATTTTTGATAACTAGAAAAGAAAAAACCTTTATAAGTTTTCACTTATAAAGGTTTTAAAATATTGGCGGAGTGGACGGGACTCGAACCCGCGACCCCCGGCGTGACAGGCCGGTATTCTAACCAACTGAACTACCACTCCTTGAACTTTATGTATTGATAAAATCAGTACATATTCAGTTAAAGCTCAAATTTTCGTCAGTGCAAATTTTTGGTGGGTGCTAACGGGGTCGAACCGCTGACATTCGCCTTGTAAGGGCGACGCTCTACCAACTGAGCTAAGCACCCTGCAGCAC
>Ga0208512_100488_pt1 | contig 11783 bp, 13 predicted proteins | sample LakWasMet40_LOW7_2_FD_183880 | JGI IMG/M metagenome (GOLD analysis project Ga0208512, IMG submission 183880) | Freshwater sediment methanotrophic microbial communities from Lake Washington under simulated oxygen tension - Sediment Metagenome... | ecosystem: Environmental > Aquatic > Freshwater >...
GGGGATCGTTCCCTCAGGGCGTGAACACTCCGTTTTATCGGCAATGGGGTGTTCAGGCGGCCCGCGAGGCAGATGAAGGATCGGTCTCATGCGCTGGCCGTTTGCGCGGGTGATGACGCCGGCGCCGGTTCGGCCAGGGCCATGACGGCGCGGTTCATCTCGCTTTCCTCCACATGGAGGTAGAGCTGGGTCGTCGCACAGTATCGATGGCCCATAATCTGGCGTGTGACGTTTACGTCCCGGGTATGCCGGTGAACGCGGTTACAGAAGGTTTTGCGAAGCGTGTGGGAGCCGTAGAACTCGTGCTGATGGAGGCCGGCCCGCTCGAAAATCGCATGGAGAATTACGTTGGCCCTCCATCGGGATAAATGGTGGCCGTGCTTGCGGCTGGGGAAAAGCGGCGCTTCAAGGACCAAGGGGCCGGAGCCGAACCGCGCGAAAAGGTATTTTTGCAGGATCGCCTTCACGGCGGCATTGAGCGGCACGGTGCGCGAGGTGACTGAGCGCTTCCGTGCGCCCTGCCCTCCCTTCATCCCCGCGCGCGTAACTGTCAGGTGATCCTTGATGGTGCCATTGGCCAGGGCTACGGCCCCGACGGGGAGCGGGAGATATTCCGAAACGCGGAAGCCGCAGTGCAGTCCAACGCCAATCACGGCTTGGTCACGAAGTGGAAAGCGATCGAGCACCGCATACAGAGCGGCGAGATCGAGATCAGACAGGGGTTTTCGAGCAGCCATGCGCCAAAGTTACGGGCCCGGCCGGTCCCCAAAACCGGCATGCTATTACCTAAGTTCAGCCCTCTGCATCACCCCCACATCTTACCTCCATGAGCCTTCCGCCGAACGAGCAACATCCCGACCACCTCAGCAACGAAGAGATGACTGAGCAGATCGCCGCCAGCGTGCCGTTCGACGAAATCCCCGAATGGCGGATGCAGGACTGGCTTGCCGAGGATAGCATCGAGGTCCGCCCCAGCCCGCTCCAGTTGCTGGATGGCGGCAGGTGCTGGGAGTTCGACGTGGTTTTGGTGAACGGCGTCCCGGCATGCATGGCGGAGCGGATCCAGGCGACGCTGCGCCTGGAGATCTATGATGACGGCAGCCCGGATGGCGTGGTCGAGGTTGGCCTGAAGGTCTATGCTCCGCATACATGATAAGAAGCAGATAGTTAACTGGTTGCGTCAGAGATGAACCGAGGTTGGCACCGGGTATTTGGGGCAAAAAACAGGCCGCCCAGAGCAGCGGCGGGGGGCAAATCCTGCAGATTATCGCGCCGGCGTAGCTATCCCCCGCCATGAAAAATAACCTCCAAGTCCTCCAACGCACGCCGGCCATCCGCCGGCATCAATCGTGGGCCGACCTCACCAAGTCGGCTCTTCGTCTCGCCACCCTGCCGGTCTATCCCACCGCAGAAGACTTTCGGGATTCGTGTCCGGTGGGTTCCGGCCAGCTTTATGAAGACTACCTGTGCGCGGCGGCCGGCGCTGTCCGGCTGGCCAAGCGGTGTGGCATTCCCGTTCTCGTGAAGGAGCTGAGTATCCGGCCGCTGCGGGATTGGCTGAAACGCCATGGCCTGGAGGACACCTTGGCGAATCGCTGCATCTATCTGCACTTTGCGCCGGTGCTTGCGGACCCGGTCTTGCTGTCCTGTCTCGGGATGCAGGAGATGGAACCCGCTTCCCTGTGCGAAGCCCCGTCCCCCGGCGCAAACCTCGACCCAGAGGAAGCAGACCGGTTCGAGAAAGGTGCCGTCTCTTTTCTGGCATCGATCTGCTGCACGCAGACCGTTGACGCGTTGCTGCATATCCAGGTCGCCCTGTCGTTGCTTCCCCCCAGCCCAGCCCGGATTAGCGCCGGCCATGCGCTCATCAACCGGGTGACCGCCGGGATGCCTCGCTCCCTGGTCCGGGCGGTTGGCAACCGCGCCCGCCAACTCGCCACGGGCATCGCCCGGCTCGAAAACCGCTCCTGAGGCCGCGCCGGAGCCGTGCCGAAACACGCCTGAAAACGCCGTGCTATTAAGAGGTGTGCACCTCACGCACGCTAACCCCCAAAGAAACATGAAACATAAAATCCAAACGCTTGGCGGCTACCTCACTGACACCAAGTCCTCGCCGGGTCTCAAAAACCCGTTCTTCGGTTCGCCGGAGAAACCCTTCGTCCAGGCCGTCGGCCCTGACGGCAACGTCATCGGCCTCGTCGAGCACAGCCCGCTTCGCCCTGACCAGTGCGTTGTCTTGAAGCTGCCGATCGTCGCCCAGGCGGGCCTTCCCGCCATCAGTGCGTTTGTGCAGGACGCGGCCAAACCGCAGGCGATCGATGTGATGTATTGGCCGGATATGGTCTCCAAGGTCCTCAGCATCTATCCGTCGATGAGCAAAGACCTGTGCAAACATCACCCGATCGCCGGCATGGAGATCGCCAACTTCGTGCTCGAACTGGCTCCCAAGTGGGCGGCCAGGAGCAATCCGGTGGACTTCGAGCGCTTCCGCCCGGAAATCGACCTCATCGCCGCCGACGATGAGCATACCTTCCGGCGCTCGCCGGAAGTCCTGGCGCTCGCGAAGGCGGCCGGCGTCGACCTCAAGCCGACCCGGCGTCACGAAATGCTGCCTTAACGACGGCCTGTTACCCTCAAGGGCGCCCGGTAATCTGCCGGGCGCCCTTTTTTATACCTCATTGGGTGCCAGGGCCCGCCTGGCCATCTTACCTCGACGATGTTTCTCCAGCGTGAGCCGGGTGGCCAGCGTCTCCAGGACGCGCATGCCACCCTTCGTCCACACCACGTCGTCGGGCGAAACGTGAATACCCAGTTCATCGGCGAGTGCCGTGATGCCCGTCTCCCGCAAAATATCCCCGGTCTCAGCCGCAGACGGATAGTTCAAAAAAACAAGGTCACTGTTAAACCGCAGGAGTAGTTCGGGACTGATCGAGCCGTGCTTCTCGATTGCCTCCATCGTCACCTGTCCGGTCACCGCACCGGCATTAAATCCCAGCCCGGCTGACTTGGCGCCTTGGGCAAACACGTGCTGCCAGGTGCCGGAGCCAACAATAAACAGGGCGGTCCGAACCTTGCGTTCAATCTCCTCTACCGTCGGCACGGGATCGTTGCCGAACTTGGTCTCCGCCAGGTAGTCCGTGACCGGAAAATATCCATCCAGCGTATTCCAGAGATCGGTGCCGACCGCGGCGGAGAACTCCTTCGAGAAATCGAGGTCCATTTTGTCGATTTCATCCACCGTCAGGACGAGCCGGCGGCTGGCGAGCAAACGATCAAGAATCAGGAAGACAGTGGGGCGGCCGGTCTTGCTGGCCCGCGGCATCCAGTCGCCGCGAGTGACACGATAATAATCAGCGCCCAGCCTGGTGGCCGCTGTCTTGCCGAGCATGCTTTTGCCCGCTCCGGTGGGGCCGACGATGAGCGGAAACAGGCGCAGGCTGAGACATGCTCCACCCAACGGTGCATCAAAGAAGAGTTCCCCCATCTCCACCACCCGCTCACACGCCGCGACATGGTTCTTGGTCGGGATCATTTTCCCGCGGGCTTGAGGGGAAACCTGCTTCAAGGATGAGGCCGCGGGGAGAATATCCATGTGTTCACCGGCTGGCGCAGGGAGCGCCGCGGCCCCGCCTTGCTTCCGCGCCAGCAAAACCCGCATGACGTAAGTCTGGGCCAGCCCGACCGCCACGCCCTCTTCCATCGTGTTGATGAAGTGGCTCGCCTGGGCCAGCAGATCGAGCCCGACCTCGGGCTTGGGCCAGGCCGCCACGCATTCGTTGACGTAACGGGCCATCGGCCGAGGAAACCTGACCAGGAGCTTGTGCGCGTAGTCACATGCCTCGTTAGCCCGGACCGGATCGGTCCCGCCAATCACGATTTCCGTCCAAAGCGCTTGGAGACGGACCAGGCAGCGCTCGGCTGCCTCAGCCGATCCGAACTCGATCTCAGGAATACCGGGGTCGAGGATTTTCCCGAGGTGATGGAGGGCGGCAAGAAACGCGTGACCCACGCCGTAGGGATTGGTGACGGGATCCGCACCCGCCGTCGCCGTGCTGCGATTACGGGCGAGGAACACCAGGTGCGAAATCAGGTTCCGCCGCGCGGTCGTCATGCCGGTCGCGGGAGCAAACATTCGGTCAGGCTGCGAATTGCGATTATTCATGGGGTGGTGCGTCGTTCGGTGGGATCAGGCTGGTCCCACCAAAGCTACGAGTCCGGTCGAGGCCCTGCCGGCCCGGATGCCAAGATCGTGCCGCGAAAACCGGCCTCCAAGAAGCGGCCCTGGCGCCGATTTAGCCGATTTAGACCCCACGTGCAATAATGAGGCAGCGGCAGGGAATTCACTTTGCCGCTGCCGCCTCCCCTGAGGCGGCCCAATCAAACCCCGATAGTATTCATACCATGTCCAAATCGAAGGAACTCACTGCTCCCATCATCATCCCGGCCGAACTAAACCTGGCCCAGATCACCACCTACTGGTCCCAGCTTGCCGCTTGGAACCAGCAGCACTCCAGCGCCGTTGAAGAACTCTACTGGAGCTACTGCCAGGACCGGCGCAAGGAAGTCACCGTCCCGGGGTTTCTCCATTTTTGCAGCTACACGTTTCTCGAGTGCCGGGCGGGGAGCGACTTGCGCCGGAGCCTGCAGGCCGAACGGAAGACCCAGCAGGCGAGCCGCCCTGTTCATGTCAGCCACCCGACGGACAGCGCCGCTGCCCGCAACAACAACTAAACCCCATCCTGAAATGTTCCCCAACCACAGCACCCCCGCCGAGAGCGAAGAGCCCCACCCGCTCGTCTTCTGCATTTTTGCCACCGAAGCGGATTTTCACCAAGTGCGGCCTGAATTGCGCCACCTCCCGTATACCGCTTTTCTGCGCAATGCGGCCAACCTCGTTGCTTCGGCCCAATGGCGCGGCGATCCGATCGTGATCAAGGAGCTCCGGGCGGGGCACTACCATGCCTGGCTCGATCGCCACGGTTTGGAGGAGAGCATTCCGAACTGCTCCATCTACGGTGGCTTCGCGCCCGTGATGGATAACCAATCCTTGCTCACGAAGCTTGGGGCTGACTGCAAGCAGACCGGGCATCTCTCCCGGCTGCACAGCTTCACCGACACGCCGGATCCGGCCTTGGTCAATCAAGTCGAGGATCTCGTGGTGTCGCTGGCGGTCGCGCATCAATACCATCGGCCGCTGAGCATCCTCCGCTTGGTTTTCGCCATGGCGCACCTGGCCGACGACCAGAAGACTGCCACCGCGGTTTGGGCGCTGGCCGACCAGATCGCGACTGGCTTGCCACAGAAGGGCGTAGAAAAAGCGTTGGCCGACTCGGTCGCGCTGGCAGCCGTCCTGTAGGAAGTCACCAACGCCGCCCGCCTCAGTGCAACCGCTCAGTGCAATTTTCCGTCGCCTCCGACTTGGCCAACATGGTCACCGGAGCCCCCGGTCACCCGGCCGGCTTCATCCACGGTCCCGATCAAGGAACCAGTGTGGGCCTGCGTAATCCGCCCCTCACCGTCAATGTGAGTCGAACCGGAAGTGTCTCGCCACTGGCGGGTCGTCTTCTTGGCGGGTGCATCGAATAGCCCGACAGTGTTCACGGGGTCAGTTTGCGCGGCAAATACCCGCCAGAGAATTAAAGCCCCAATCACGAGGACCGCCAAGTATGCGAGATAGATGGCGGTGAATGCGGCGAAGACAACAAACCCGACAACAAGCGCCGTAACCGTCGTGAGATCCGTAGTCAGGCGCATGCCCATGAGAACCTTGTCAGCGTCGGAGAAGGTGGCGTTATCCGCGAAAACCCCCTTGATGACCTTAGCGGCGAGCACGAGAGAAATAGCCGCAGGAAGCCAGATCGCGAGGCAGATAGTGAGGAGAAGCACGCCGTTCCGCAAACCTCCGGAAGAATAGAGTGCGACGCCTGTGATGGCGACTTGGCCAAGCGAGAGGCCAAATAACTTCCACCGAGCCATCCCCGGCATCGCAAGCAATCCGTAGGACGAGTCATCGAATAATTCGGCCATTGCCCGTGGGTCACGAGCCAGCCTGGGCCACACCAGAACCCGGCGATAGAACGAGAAGCCCACGATCGCAAAAAGCCAAACAAACAGGGCAATCAGCACAGCCGTAAAGGGAGCGGCCTGGGGGTCCTGCCGCAGCGAAAGCGCTTGGCTCAGGAAATAGATTACGACCACTGGAAGCAGGAAATTCACGATCACGCACAGGTTGATAAAGAATTCCGTGAATCGACTCTCCTTCGCTGGGGAAAGGCTCATGATGAGCAGGTGCCGGTGTCTAAAGCCGGACCAGAAACCGAGGCCTTGCCAGGAGTGCACGAAGGGCGATGTAACGCTTTTGATGTTCATATGGTGTTGTTCGGCGATAGCTACGACTCGGGCGAGTTGCTGCGTGGCGCCCAAATAGGCGATTTGCTCCGACAATCGTTTACGGCATATGTGCCGTAACGGTCAAAGGCATTTTAGGGCACACTGCCGCGTGCCTTCCCCGCGTGACCTCAAACACCAGCTCAAGCTTTTCGGAGCCAACCTCCGGCGGCTCCGCGTGGAGAAGAAGCTGACGCAAGAGCGGTTGTCCGAACTCGCGGACCTGAACATCCGCACGCTGCAGAAGATGGAGGCCGGCGAGTCAAACGTGGTCGTCACCACGGCCGCCCGGCTCCGGGCGGCACTCGACTGCACGTGGGATCAGCTCATGTCCCGCCTTCCCGGGCGGTCCTGACCGAGGTTAGCCGGACTGGCTAAGGAATCGGCCGCCTCGGGGAAGTAGGGCTTTTGTGGGTATTGCCCACTTCAGTTGTCGTCGTCTTGCGCCGGGAGCTTGATCCGGAAGAGGACCGGATGGTGGTCGGAATAGGCGAATCGAAGTCTTCGTGCCGGTATGGGGGACCGCCAAGGTGGCAATTGAAGCACAAGCGAAGCCCGGATATGGAGCCAACGGACTGTGTGCATGAATTGGGAAAGCAGGCCCGTTGCTTTCGAGGGCATTTCAGCCCCAAGGCTGCCCAATGGCAAGCGTTCCAGCCTGCGACATGCCTGTTGTAACATGTTTGCCGTTCATGACCGGCAGACAGGCGGACCAAACACCTGACGATTGTATCCGCACCGCCTTATTGATGGTGAACACGCCACCCCTAACAAAGTTAGGGCGGCCCCGCCGGCCGCCCGCCACCCGCTACCGCTTAGTCATTTCCAGCGCCGCATACCCATTGGCGGTTGGCACGAGGCCGCGGTTTGCACGGACCGCACCGGGGCCGGCCCACGCCAGAATCTCGGCCCTCGAATAGAGCCGTCCCTCGGTGACAAGGAACAGTGATGAGGAGTGCAGCGCCGCATGCAGCGGGCCTCCAAGATCGTCGTCAAGGAAGGTGTCATGGATGACCAACCGCCCGCCACGCGGCAGTGCCTTGAGACAGCGCCGGACCAGCCGCCGACAATCCGCGACATCCCAATCGTGGAGGATATTGCAGAGCAGGATCGAGTCGGCTGGCGGCAGGGGATCAGTGAACATGTCCGCGGCCATGAGCTCACATCGGCTTCCAAGGCGTGCGCGTGCGACCTCCTCCTTGGCGACCTCGAGGACCGCCGGCCTGTCAACGAGCACGGCTTTCAGTTTCGTATGCCTTTCCAGCAGCGCGACGGCATATGCTGCGCTCCCGCATCCAAGATCCAGGACCAGCCCGGACCGGCGCCAGTCGATGGCTTTGGCCAGCGCAGGAGCCGTCCAGCGCGCGCGCCCAGCCAAGGCCTCGGTAAGGAAGCGTGCGGTTTCTGCATTGTTCATTGAGGATCGACGGCCGCGATGGAACACGAACAGGGGATCCTTCCCGAGCGATCTGTTTCGTTTCAGGCACCCGACAACCAGCCGGTGATACCTGCTCCGGTCGAGAAGGCCGAGGTAGTCGCCCATCTGCAGCGGCTGCGAAGACACCAGATGCCGACGTGCGGAGGGGGAAAGTGAAATCCGGCCTGATTTGCCCGAGCGCATGACGCCGATGGCGCGCAGGAGCGTCGTCAGCACGGCGAACGGGCGCTTCTCGAGCCGCAGCTTGGCGCGCAGACGGCCGGCTGCCATCGGACCACCGGCTAGCGCCGCGACCACGCCGAGCTCCATCGCAGCGTGGAGCATCGCCGAGCCCGCGGCTCCGCGCGCAAGATTGGTCCAGAGCGCCGGAGCACAGGATGGGTCGAAACCCGGTTCGCGGACGGTCGTTTTCATGTGTGGAGAACCGGCCGAGTGCCGCCGTTCATGCGCCGGTCGATGGCGGTGACCACGCGCGTGCGCGCCAGCAGCTGGAGCCGGCGAAGGAAGTCGGCGTCGTCCGCCACCGCCTCGAGCGGGGTCAAAAAGTCGTCATGTAGCGGCGGCGCCTCAGAAATCCAGCCCGCCAGGCAGCGCTGCATGGAATCTCGGAGCGGGGTCGACATCGGCCCGATGAGATCGTCGAGCGCGGCCGTGTCGCAGACCCGCGGAATGGCGCTCAGCTCCCAGCCCCACCCGCTCATCCGATGAAGCCTGCCCGGCACGTTGCGAAACTGCGGCGTGACACCCAGCAGCCCGGCAAGGATCTCGACATATTCGCGGCCGGTGACGGCCGGCGCATGGGCGCAGTTGAAGATTCTGGCCCCCTGCCCCGCCCGCCCGGCGAGACGGCAGACCGCCTGCCCCGCATCGCGGCCGTCGATGAACTGCATCGGTTCCCGCCCCTCGTCCACCAGCCAGACCGGCCATCCCTTTTTCAGGCGCGTGACGAGCTGCGAATCCCGGTTGTGCAGCGGGACCGCCCCCGGCGCGCATCCTTGGGCGATCACATGCGGCAGCCGCAGAATATCGACCATCCGCCCGGACTCCACCCACGCCTGCTCGGCCAGAAGCTTCTGGCCGGCGTAGCCGCCGAGCTCGGCCGCGCGGCCGGCGGTGTTCTCCTTTGCCGGCAGGCGCGATCCGTCGCTGTAGACAAAGGTGGTGCTGATGACGATGAAGCGGCGGGCCCGGCCCTCCAGCGCCTCGAGCAGGCGTCCGGCATGGCCGGCATCATAGCACGCCGAATCGATGACGAGATCCCATCCCTGTGCGTGGCCGGCGAATGCGGCCGCGAGCGAGCGCTGGTCGTTGCGGTCCGCGACCAGATGCCCCGCCGTGCCCTTCGGTACCGGCCCGGGACCGGCGCCGTTCGAAAGGATCCATGTCGCATGGCCGTCCGCAACCAGCGCTTCCGCCAGCTCATGCCCAAGCACGCCCGTTCCGCCAACCACCAGGACATTCATGTTGGTTAATCCATTTCCGCCAGAGCGGCGCATCTTTCGTCGTCGCGCGTTCGCCACGCGATGCCGATGAGTTGCTTTCCGGACTCTTCGATGCGGAACGGGGCGGAATGTTCCGCCGGAATCTTCTGCAGGAGTGACGGAGGCAGTTCCGAAAACGGCGTCACCTGCTGCCGGCCTTCGGCCGTGAACCTGCGGACAAGCCCGTTGGTCCAGCCTGGCTCGAAACTCTCCTTGCAGATCCCGCCAATCAGGCCCCGAAGGCCGGCGGACTCGGGATGCTCCTCCGCCCACCGCGAGAGGCAGAGCAGCGAGTGGAGCGTTTCAGGATTCCACGCGGCGTCCCCCTTCCGCAGCACCCAGGGCGCGGCGTTCGTCTGCACCGGCCAGAGGACGACGATCTGGTCTGCAATCTGGAGCGCCGCGAAGACGTCATGCATGGCCATCAGCGCAGCGGCGCCGGTGTCCGAAATGATGCTCCGGCACTCAGCCAGAATCGACTGCGTCATGCCCGGGTCGACACCGTTCACAAATTCGTCGGCGACGAAGAGTTTGGCCGTCGTTCGCAGCAGGTAGAGCTGCGCCAGGGCCGCGCGTTTTATCTCGCCGCCGGAGAGCTCTGCGACGGTGGCCCGTGCGCGGTGCGCAAGTCCGAGCCGCTTCAACACCGACAGAACGGTGCGGCGCCGCTCGGGGGTTTCCGGCCAGACATTGTGCCACCACTTCCATTCGCCCCATGGCAGCCGGCAGAGGAAACTGGTGACCTCCCAGTTTGGATTGAAGGGATGGGCCTGGGGAATGTACACGGCCAGCGACCGCGGCAGTTCCTTGTCCGCCAGCAGCGCCCCACCCTCCAGCCGGATGCCCTGCGCGGTCAGCCCCTCCTCCGAAACACCGAGGCATGAATGAAGCAGCGAGGTCTTGCCCACCCCACTGGGCCCGGTGATGACAACGGCCTCGCCCGGAAGGCACCTGATCGTCAGCGGTCCCACCAGCTTCCGCCCGTTGCGGAAGACCGACCAGTCCTTGATTTCTATTGCTGCGGTGCTCATCGCCGGAAATCGACACCGAAGATTCTGCGCATGGTGCTGAGCCCCGCCTGCACGAGGAAATCAAGTCCAAGACCGAGAATCCCCAGCCAGATGCAGTAGGCGAGCACGCGCGCCTCGCTGTCGATCGAGTCGTAGCTGCGGCTGATCTGGATGCCCAGGCCGTGCTGCCAGATCGTGCCGTTGGCCCAGATCCCCTGCCACTCCCCGAAGAGCACGAGCACCGTCGCCATGCTCACCGAGATCCGCGCGGCAGCGCCGAGCGCGGAACCGAGGTGCGGAATCTGGGCATGCAAGAAAAGGCGGAGCCCGCGAAAACCCAGGACGCGCAGCGCGAACGTCTCGCGCGGGTCGAGGGTGCTGGCGCGGTGATGGATGATCTGCCAGCAGTAGGTCATGACCACGAACGCCGCGAGCGTGACTGTCGTGGTGAAACCGATGCCCAGCCGCGAGGATACAAGCACATGGATGGCGGCAATGGCCGGGACCTTCTGGACGATCATGAGAAGGACGAAGAATGCGAGCCAGCCCCAGAGCGTCCGGCCCGTCAGGATGCCGAGGGTCACCGCAAGCGTGAACCCGATCGTCATGCCGCACAGCGCCCGGAACGCGGTCATCAGGATCGCCTTGTAGGTGTCGATCTCGCCGGCCGATTTCATGAAGTAACTGCAGACCAGCGAAAGCTGCGGCCAGCCCAGCGGCAGCAGAACCATGGTCCAAAAGAACCACAGCACCGCCAGCGAACAGGCGGCACCGGCGAGAAACCTCGCGGCTGGGTTTAGCCTGGACATCGCGTCAGGGAACGGACCGCGCGGGGGCCGCGTCGCGGAGGAGACTGTCGTCGACGACGAAGCCAAGGTCTGAAGGCATCGCAAGATCCGCTGGATGCTTCCTCACCAGATGGCTGATCTCGGTGCGGATCTGCTCGCGGACGTGCGCAGCCGCCAGCTGCAGGCGCGCCGGGCTGCGGCTGAAGGTGAGAAGCTTGGGCAGCCGCGCCGGAGCGTTGTTCTCCTTCTTGCCCCATACCTCGGAATAGAACTGCTCGTCGCTGGTGTAAGTCTCGACCTCCGCGGAGATCGCCGCAAAATTTTTCAGCAGCGCAACAAAATCCGCCCGGCGCGTGCGCACGTCCTCCTCGCGGGCGACCAGGCAGTAGTTGAGCTCGTAGATGCCGCCGGCGCCGACCTCGTACCCGCCGGGCTGCGCGGCCATCAGGTTCGTTATGAACGGCTCGACGAGCACGGCGAAATCGATCGCACCATCGTCGGAGGCCGGTTTCCGCAGCAGCGACACGATCGTGCTGAACGTCGGATTCTCTCCCGTCGGGCGCCGCACAGTGGCCGGATCAACCTTCTCCTTCTCGAGGAGGTTGTCGAAGGCAACCTCGATGCTGCTGCGGGCAATGAACTGCGACCTGCTGCCGGCCAGGGGGACGCGCGGAACGCG
>Ga0208512_100489_pt1 | contig 11764 bp, 8 predicted proteins | sample LakWasMet40_LOW7_2_FD_183880 | JGI IMG/M metagenome (GOLD analysis project Ga0208512, IMG submission 183880) | Freshwater sediment methanotrophic microbial communities from Lake Washington under simulated oxygen tension - Sediment Metagenome... | ecosystem: Environmental > Aquatic > Freshwater >...
TGGCCGCACAGAGTGAAACCTACGACATTACCCGCTGGCGGTACCAAGCCGGACTGACCACGCAGCTGGATGTCGATCAGGCCAAATTGACAATGGAAAATACCCGCGCCGGAATCCCCAGTTTGCGAAGTACGCTGGAACAGGCCAAGCACCGGCTGGCGCTGTTGCTGGGCCAACAACCCGACACCCTGAAGCGGTTGCTGGCCGCATCCGCCCGGATTCCCGCCGCCTCTGCCGGGATCGGCGTTGGCATCCCGGCAGATCTGTTGCGCCGACGTCCGGATGTGCGGCGTGCCGAGCGTAAACTGGCCTCGCAAACCGCTCAAATCGGCGTTGCCGAGGCGGCGCGCTATCCCGATTTTACGCTATCAGGCTCTATCGGCCTGGAATCTCTGGCTTACGCCAATCTCTATACCGCCGGGGCCAAGACCTTTGAAGTCGCCGCAAATGCAGCCTGGACCTTACTCGACGCAGGACGCATCCGCAGTAACATCAACATTCAAAACGCCCTTCAGGAACAGGCGCTGGGTTTATATCAGTCGACTCTACTGACTGCGTTCCGCGATGTCGAAAATGCGCTGACGGCTTATTCCGAAGAACGTAAGCGCCGCGATGCGCTGAACGCGGCTGTGGAGGCAGGCATCAGTGCATTGGCTCTGGCCGACGCGCAGTATATTTCCGGCTTACTCGATTTTCAACGAGTTCTGGATTCTCAGCGCTCGCTACTGAGCGCGCAAACCCAATTAGCCACCAGCGAGTCTGAAGTCGCCGCCGATATTGTTCGACTTTACAAGGCGCTCGGCGGTGGCTGGCACGCCAACAACAACTCTGAGCAAGCCGATCATGAATGATCCAAACAGCCAAGCAACACAACCTATCGCCGAAGTGCTCGGGCTCAATCCGGCAAACAGCCGTCAGCCGCTCAAAAAATGGCGGTGGCTTGCCGTTGCGCTCGGCATCACGATTCTGGTCGTCGTTTTTGCATTCAATAGCGGCAATAACCAACAAGCCGGTTATGTCACGCAAGCTGTAACGCGCGGTGATCTCGAGGTTACCGTCAGCGCCACCGGCACTTTGGCGCCGCTCAAGGAAGTCGAAGTCGGCATAGAGGTATCCGGAACCATCAAGTCGGTAGAAGCGGATTATAACGATAGCGTCACGGTCGGCCAGGTGCTGGCGCGTCTGGACACTACCCGGCTTGAGGCGCAGGCCTTGCAATCGCAAGCCGGGCTGGAGTCGGCCCGCGCCAAAGTCCAACAGACTCATGCCAGCTTGCTGGAGGCGGAAGTGAAAATGGCGCGTCAGCTGCATGTCCAGCAATTGAGCGGCGGCAAAGTGCCGTCGCTATACGACCTCGACACCGCCAGGGCGACGCTGGCGCGGGCGCGCGCCGATGAAGCCGCCGCCAAGGCAGCGGTCGATCAGGCGCAAGCGGCGCTGAATGTCAATCGCACCGACATTACCAAAGCGGTGGTGCGCTCGCCGATCAACGGCGTGGTGTTGAAGCGCTCGGTGGAACCGGGACAGACTGTCGCCTCGCAGTTTCAAGCGCCGGTGCTGTTTACGCTGGCCGAAGATTTAACGCAAATGGAATTACAGGTCGATGTCGATGAGGCGGATGTCGGTTTGGTGCAGCCGGGTCAGAAAGCGTTGTTTACCGTCGATGCCTACGCCGACCGCAGCTTTCCGGCCGAGATGACCCAAGTGCGTTTCGGTTCGGAAACGGTAGACGGGGTGGTAACCTATAAAACCGTGCTGCGGGTCGATAATTCCGCGCTGTCTTTGCGGCCGGGAATGACTGCCACCGCGGTGATTACCGTCAATAAAAAAACCGACGTTTTGTTGGTCGCCAACAGCGTATTGCGCTTTACGCCGCCGGTAACGCCGGGCAAACAAAAGGCTAAAGGCAGTTTCCTGGATTCGCTGCTGCCGCATCCGCCGGGTCAAGAATCGCGTCAAGCAGAGGCCGCAAACAGCAAAACCCAACAGGTTTGGACGCTACGTAACGGTGAACTCGCGTCTATCAGCATTACCAAAGGTGCGACTAACGGCATTGTCACCGAAATTGTCGACGGCGCTGTTACAGCCGGTACCGAACTGGTTACCGGACAGGTCAGTAAACCATGATCGCAATGTCTGCCAATGAGAATCCGCAGCCCCTGTTGGAGCTGCAACAAGTCACTAAAGTCTATGGCAGCGGCGAAGCAGCTATGCTGGCCTTGCGTGGCGTAAGTTTTCGGATTGATCCAGGCGAATTTGTGGCCGTGATGGGACCGAGTGGTTCGGGCAAGAGTACCTGCATGAATATTTTAGGCTGTATGGATCAACCGACTGCCGGGCGATATTGTTTTCAGAATGTCGATGTCGGCCTGCTGTCGCGCAATCAGCGCACTTTGTTACGCCGTCATTATCTGGGTTTCATCTTTCAGGGCTTCAATCTGCTTAACCGCACCTCGGCGTTGGAGAACGTGGAATTGCCGTTGATTTATCGCGGTATCGACAGCGATGTCCGCCGCGCCGCCGCCTATCAGGCGCTCGACACAGTCGGCCTGAAAGGTTGGGAGCACCACACGCCCGGCGAATTATCCGGCGGGCAACAGCAGCGGGTCGCCATTGCCCGCGCTATCGTCACTCAACCTTTGTTGCTGTTGGCTGATGAACCGACCGGTAATCTCGACTCGAAACGCAGTGAGGAAATCATGGAATTGTTGACGACATTTAATCGCGATAGGGGGATTACCATCGTCATGATTACTCATGAAGCCGACATGGCGGCTTACGCCAAGCGTACCGTGCATTTTCGCGACGGCCTGATCGAAAGCGATCAAAACCAACCCGGAGACAGCTTATGTTAGGCGTTGCCTTACGATTGGCATTGAGGGAAATGCGACGCAACATCATGCGTTCGGTGCTGACCATGCTGGGCATTATTATCGGCGTTGCCGCGGTGATTGTGCTGGTTACCCTCGGCAGCGGGGCCACCCGGCAGGTGACGCAACAAATCGCCAATCTGGGCAGTAATCTGTTGATGGTTAGCGTCGGCAAGCGCATGGGACCGGGGCAAAGCTCTACGGCCCCGGCCTTCAAATTGGCCGATGCCGAAGCGTTGGCCCGCGAGGTGCCAGCACTGGCCGCGGTGGCGCCGCAAGCATCGTCCGCCTCCACGGCTATTTTCGCCAATGAAAACTGGGGCACGACCGTGACTGGCAGCATCGAACAGTATTTCACGGTCAATAACCGTCAGTTAGCGGAAGGCCGTATTTTTACCGGCAGCGAAGCGCGTTCCGGCGCTGCCGTCTGTGTTATCGGCGAAACCGTGCGCGTCAAGTTGTTCGCAGGACAAAGCCCGCTCGGCGCAAAAATGCGCCTACGAAAACTGTCGTGCGAAATCGTCGGATTACTCAAGCCCAAAGGCCAGTCCACTATGGGCAGCGACCAGGACGACATCGTCATTGTGCCGTTGCGCACTTTTCAGCGACGGATTGCCGGTAATGACGATGTCAGCCTGATCCAGGTATCGGCCAAGGACGACATATCGACGGATGCGGTTAAACAGGAGCTACAGCGACTGCTACGAATCCGCCGACATTTGTCGGCGGACGAAGACGATAATTTTAATGTGATGGATATGAAAGAGATCGCCACCATGCTGTCAGGAACCACACAAATGATGACGGGATTACTTGGCGCTGTAGCGGCGGTGAGTCTGCTGGTCGGCGGTATCGGCATCATGAACATCATGCTGGTGTCGGTTACCGAACGCACCCGTGAAATCGGCATCCGCCTTGCCATCGGCGCGCTGGAAAACGAGATATTGCTACAGTTTCTGGTGGAAGCGGTGGTGCTGTCGTCGTCCGGCGGGTTAATCGGCATTGTGCTGGCGCTGGTTTCTTCCAGTATGTTGGCCGCTGTTTTGCAGGTGCCGTTGGTGTTTAATCTACCGGTTATTGCCATCGCATTTATGTTTTCGGCGACGGTCGGTATCGTATTCGGCTATGTCCCGGCTCGTAAGGCGGCGCGCATGGATCCGATCGAAGCGTTGCGTCACGAGTAGCCCGTAGCGGAGGCTGCGGTCATTGCCTGGCAGTTTGATCAACGTTCGAATTGTCCATAATCGCAGCCAACCACTTGATCTCTATCGGTGCCACAAGCCGAACTCCCCTTCTCTCTACCCAAATTTTTAAAGACAATTCTCGGCTCGCCTGTCAAAATCGGAAACATTTCCATTGAACAGATTCGTCATCAAACAGAGCACCGTGTGCCATGAAACTCCAACATATCGATATACATAACGCCATTACCGCATTGAGTTGCGCGCTGGATTTAGTCGGCGTTGACGAAGTCAGGCACGGCAAGCGCGTGGCGATCATGGCCAGGGCTATTGCCCGGCACCTGAACTGGCCGGAAGTTGACTGCCTGTCCATCCTTTACTCCGGTATGCTGCATGATTGCGGGGTTTCCAGATTCCATGAACATCACCAGCTCACCGAAACGCTGGAATGGGACGGCGCCGAAGATCATTGCATCCGCGGCTCCAATTATTTGTCGGCCTGTCCGCCGCTGGCGCATTTGTCTGCCGAGATTCGCTACCATCACACCCGCTGGGAAGACCTGCTGGCTTCGTCTGTCGATCGTCGCCTTTGCTTGCGTGCCAATCTGCTGTATCTGGCGGATCGCATCGATATGCTGCAAGCGCCTTTCCTGAGCACCGGCCATATACTGACCGAGTATCCGGCGATTATCGCGCAAATCAAAACGCTGTCAGGCATCTTGTTTGCGCCGGAGCTGGTGGATGCCTTTGCCGAAATCGCCGATGTCGAAGCTTTTTGGCTGGCCATGGAACCCGAATATCTGGATGAAGATTTACGCAGCATCGGTAGCCATATTCCAACGACCTTGCTGGATATTCCTGCGCTCAAAGAACTGGCGCGGCTGTTTTCGCGCGTAGTGGACGCCAAATCCCCGTACACCGATGAGCACTCGCAACGGGTAGCGCATATCGCACGGCAATTGGCTATGGATTTTGGCATTAAAGGCTACGAGCTGGAGCAGGTTGAAATCGCCGGGCTGTTGCACGACATCGGCAAATTGCGGGTATCGGAAGACATCATCGACAAACCGGGCAGCCTGACGCCGGAGGAACGGGCCACCATGCATCGGCATAGCTACGACACCTTCCGCATCCTGCAACGGGTGTTTGACGACTCGAAGATTCCGCTATGGGCCGGATTCCACCATGAGACTTTGATCGGCGACGGTTATCCTTTTAAAAACGGCACCAAAGAACTGGACCTGGAATGCCGCATCATTACCGTTGCCGATATTTTCCAGGCCTTAGCGCAAGAAAGGCCTTATCGCCATACCATGAGCCTTGAATATATTCTCGACGATTTACAGTCGCGCGTTGCCAGCGGCCATCTCGATGCGGGAGTGGTGGCTAAATTGACTGAAAATGCAGCGCTTTATTACCGGCTGGCGGTGGCTTGATGTGTTGGTTTTTTAAGAGCGGGACGATAAAAAATGCTTAAAATCAAAATGTAGGTCGAATTATGACTGCATGGACAGCCTACGGAACTGAAGCATAGCGGCCATTGCCCGGCGTTGCCTGACTCGCCGGTTTCCGTATGGCATTATCTATCAAACCCGCAACGAATAGATATTGAATTTAGCCGTTAGCCATTCACATCAAAAGCCAATATACTGGAAAGCTCAGTTTATAGCTTTGACTTGCCTATCTGGCTGCTCCAGCCTTTTAGCCTAAGACATCAGTAACATATCTAAGGATTCATCCATGTCTGAACTCGCTCTGCGCCTTATAGAAGAAAATATAAAAAACCACGCGACTTTTCTGGATCTTGGAAATTGCGGGCTTACTGAAGTACCCAAGGAGATTGCGCAGTTGGTTTGGCTGGAGCAGTTGTCATTTTCGAGAACCCGATCAGAATGGGACGGTATAAAGTGGATTACTCAGCAAACTAAAAATACTGGTCCTGCAAATAACATCGAGCGTCTTATAAGACGAGGCGCAACACTCAATCCTTTTGATAATTTGAAGAACCTGAAATGGCTTTGGCTGAACGGTGATTCACACAGACAATTTTCACTAAGCAGTATTGCTCTGTTAGATGGACTGATAAATCTTCAAGGACTTGATGTTTCAGCTACTCGAATATCTGGTTTGTCGAGCTTGTCAAGGATGGCAAATCTACAAGCGCTGGATATTTCAAAAACACGGGTCACTACATTAAGTCATCTGGCTAAGCTCGAAAAACTGCAAGTGCTCGAAGCTCAGCAAACTAAAGTACTCAATTTGCGCCCGTTAGCCAGATTGGCAAATCTTCAACAACTTAATGTTAGTTATACGAATGTCCAGGACTTGTCCCCGTTGGACAGACTTACAAATCTACGAAATATCAGTTTTCAGCTAACCCGAGTTACCGAACTATCTCCATTGGCTAGCCTATTTAAGCTGCAAAAAATTGATCTTGGTGGAACAAAGATAGTGGATTTATGTCCATTAGCAAGATTGACTAGTCTGCAATGGCTGGATATATCACGTACACCAGCCACAGACTTGTCTCCATTGGCCGATTTGCATAGTCTGGAAGTGATTCACGCTTTTCGTGCAAAAGTATCAGATTTATCTGCATTAATTGGACTCTCAAACTTACGGCGACTGGATCTTTCAGGAACACAAGTAGCTGATTTATCGCCTTTGTTGCCGCTGATAGAGGATGGTGTTCCAGTGAAATGTCGTATGCTGAGTAGTGGGATACTTTGGAATAGGTTATGGAGGATTGCGGTGGGGGAGGAAATTATCAACATCAGTGGCTGTCCTCTTACTAATCCACCTCCAGAAACGGCACAACAAGGTAACGAAGCCATCCTCCGCTATTTCGACGAACAGCGACGAGTCGGCACCATTAAAGTCCGGGAAGCAAAGCTGCTCATAGTCGGCCAAGGCAAAGCAGGTAAAACGACTCTCAAGGAGAAACTGCAAGATCAAAATGCCGAGATGCCGAAACTCGACGACACCACGCGGGGCATTGAGATCACCCGTTTGGACGAGAAAATGCCGCAGACTGGAGAGCCTTTGCGCATTAACATCTGGGATTTTGGTGGTCAAGACATTCAGCATTATGCTCACCAATTCTTTTTAACAGGCAATTCGCTTTATGCCCTTGTGACCAATGAGCGCATCCAGGATTCTGTACACCTGCCATACTGGCTTAACATCATCGAGATGCTTGGTAAAAAAAGCCCCATCCTCTTGATTCAGAACAAAGACGGTGAACACTGTCAGCCATTGCGGGATGAGGCCGCAATTCGGGCGCGATTTAGCAATGTTCACAATCATGTGTTTCAGACTGATTTCTCGAAAGCTGCCACAGAACCTGAGTTCGCCGATTTGCACAGGGAAATCGTACATCAGGCTGCTCAATTGCCTCATGTCGAACGCGAATATTTGGCTTCTTTTGCGGAACTACGCGGTAAGCTGGAAAACCAAGCTGACCTTGGCATCCATTATCTGCGTTGGAAAGATTTTCTTGCTATGATGCCGGAGCTGTCCGAAGACCTGATGCGTGACTACGCCAATGCATTGACTTTCCTAGGGGTTTGTCAATATTTCCCAGATGACGCGCACTTGTCTTTGTTTGTGTTTTTACGCTCGAAATGGATCATCGACGCTTTGTTCGCGCTGTTGCTGCATCCGTCTCTGGAAGCGAAGCGTGGGTATTTTACCGAAAACGATACTTTTGATATTTGGAAAGGCCAAGAATATCAGGATATGCATGCACTGTTGGTGCGTATGATGGAAGAGTTTGAATTGTGCTACCGTGTTGAAGGCAGCGGACGCAATTATATCCTGCCACAACGTTTGCCCAGCGAAAAACTTAATTATGGTTGGGATGAGCCCGGTGATACACCAGTTAAATACAAATATAAATTCATGCCCAAGGGTATTCTTACTCGCCTGATTTGTCGTCTGCATTCGCGTATTGAAGCCGACCCTGAACTAGGGCAACGGGTATGGTGTGATGCGGTGATTTTCGCATTGCCCGATGGCAAAGGCAGGGTGTTTGCCCGTGAGGTTTACAGTGAGAATACAATTGAGCTTCGTGCTACAGGGGACAAGCGAGCCGAAATGCTGAACGAGGTCATCCGAAAAATGGACGACATCAACCACGATGCAAAATATGACAACCTGCAAGTGGAGAAACTGGTGCCTTGTCCATGCGAAGAATGTGTACAGGCGGAATCGCCGGGCTTCCATGAGTACGATGCCTTGCAAAAACGCATTGAAAAGGGCAAAGACACATCGGAATGCAAGAAGAGCGGAGAGGATGTTTCGATAAGTGAGATATTCGGCAAGTCTGGCGTGAAGCGACCGGAATCGATCCAGAGAGACAGATTTAATAAAAAGTTACAAGAAGATATTATGCCAACGATACCACTGAGAATTTTTATTTCCTATTCCCACGCTCAGAGGGAATATTTCCCGATCTTCAAGAAAGATTTCAGTCAATACGCCAAGTTTCCAGGTCTGGCTGTTGAGGTGTTCGGCGATGATGAAATACCCATTGGCACAGCCTGGGATGAGTTTCTCCAAAGCAAGGTTATCGATTGCGATGTCATGATTCTTCTTGTCAGTCAGGAGTTCATGAATTCGCGGTATATCCGGGAAAGGGAATTCGGTGCGGCGGTGGAGCAGCTAAAAGCTGGGCGCGAATTGTTGATCGCGCCGATTTACTTTGCTCCCTGCCAGTTTGACTCAGAGGCGGAGTTGGCTCGGCTGCAATTTTTCAAACCTCATGGTGATGATTTTGGCGAAGCACAAAAAGGTAACGACTTTTCATACACTGACTTGGTGAAGTTCCGACAAACCGACGGGATGCACATACCCAATTCCAACCGCCAGCATTACATGATGGAATTGATGAAAAAGTTGGAACCGGAATTGCGGAAATTGGCGAGTAGTATTAATTCTCTGTGAGCTCTGTGTTCTATGGCGTGCAACTACTTTTTATATCATTCCCAAGCTTCAATATGGTGACCGATTTCCGGTTTGACCACCACCGTTCCAGCATCGAATGCTAGAATGACAGGTAACAAAAAGCTGTCGCCAAAAGCGACTACTTTTGGTGCCTGCCCCACAAAACGCAATCTGGAGAATACTTATGCACGGTCAAGAACTATTACAAGAAATTGAAGTTTTACCGCCGGAACTGCAAAAACAAGTAGCCGACTTCGTTGCTTTTTTACACAAGCAGCAACAAAAACAACTTATTAAAAAAAGAACCGTAGGCGAATACAAAGATAAAATCGTGATTCATGAAGATTTTGATGAACCGTTAGGCGATGAATTTTGGTTAGGTGAAAAATGAATATCTTGCTGGATACTCATGCTTTTTTATGGCTTAGAAACGCGCCTGAAAAAATCCCCGAAAAAGTGTTATCGGCGTATTACGACATAAACAACGATATTTTTTTAAGTGTCGTTAGTATTTGGGAAATGCAAATCAAACATCAGTTAGGCAAACTCGACCTTGCGTTACCACTCAGCACCTTAATTGAAGAACAACGCGTTAATAATGGGTTACAAATTTTACCCATTGAAATTCATCACATCTTTGCATTAGCTGATTTACCTTCTCACCATAAAGACCCTTTCGACAGGCTGCTGTTAATTCAGTCTAAATTAGAAAATTTAAGCCTAGCCAGTGCCGACACTGTCTTTCGTCATTACGATATAAATTTGTTTTGGTGAGCCAAGAGGGCTTCGTGTTCTTCATGGTGAATTAATGCTTTCGACCAACGATTTAAGCGTCGATTTTACGTACTGCTCAAATTAACGATCAATGCCTGCAATTCCGACTTTGCTGATGTCTGGTTGGTATGAATCGCATAAACCTGACGGCTGATTTCAGGCTCCGATAGATAACGATAACTGATGTCCGTTGCCTGTTTGGGCAGGGTATATTCAGGCATCAACGCAACACCGATACCCTCCTGCACCATGCGCAAAATCCACTCTTCGCTGTTACTGCGGTAAGCGGCGTAAAGATTGATTTCCTGACTCTGGCAAATGCATTTCAAATCTTCTCTCAACTCGCAATTTAACCGGTCTAAATAGGGCTCCGACTGTATCGCTTTCAGATCGACTTTTTGTAGTTGATTAAAACGATGGGTATTGCTGAATGCGACCACGTAGCGCTCTTCGTAAAGCAGGGTCGATTGATACGGTGCTGCCGGTAATTGCGCCGGGGCGCTGATCACCAGATCCAGTGAGCCTGAATCCAGCTGCTTCAATAAACTCGCTTCGCTATCGACGATTAACTCCAGTTCGATATTCGGGTATTCTTGCTGATACCAAGCAAGACAAGGGCTTAGGCGTTGTGCGCCTATCGTGGTCATCAGGCCGATGCGCAAGGGAATGGTGTTTAACCGGGTAAAACGAATCGCTTCCGCTTTGGTCGCCTGAAGGTCTTTGTAAATCTTGCGCAGATTGGCTTCAACCATGCGACCTAACGGCGTTAACAGGCAACCGGAGCGAGTGCGCGTAAATAATTCCCCGCCCATTTCCTCTTCGAGTTTTTTTATCGCCTGTGTCAAAGACGGTTGCGAGACGTAAGTGAGTTGGGCGGCGTGGGTGATTGTTCCCTGATCGCAGACTGCCAAAAAATAGCGGATTTGCTGCATTTCCATGAGAGCCTCCTGATATAGCGAAAAGCTATTGTTCCATAGAAAGTCAGTATTATACAAACCTTTGTATTTCACTATACGATTGCGCTTATCTTATGAAAACGATATGAGAAAACTATGAAAGCGACAATCTTGAATACAGTCACTTTGGTGGTTTTAGGCATTAATGCCGATAAGATGCCGTTCACAAGCGAGAGGTTTTAATCATGAAAAAAAACATGCGCTAGTTCCCAAGCTCCAGCTCTCGTCTTTATACACAAGTGTTTACGAGACACCGTCTTCTAGCAGGGATGCCGGAATTCTCGTTCCCACGCGCCGCGTGGGAATGCCGTCAAGGCGCGCTGCGCCGCGAGTCATGGGCAACGTCTGCGTATACGGGACGCAGCGCGTCCAGCACTGCATTCCCACGTAGCACGTGGGAACGAGGTGTACTTAAGCATTTGTGTATAACGATGAAAGTTCCAGCTTGGGAATTCAGTTCGGGAAGCTGGAGCTTGGGAACCCGCGTAAACTTGATGGCAGGTAACTCACCACGCCCGCCACAAGCAGCTAATTCAAAGCAGGATAAAGTTGATATACCCCCCTATCAACAATCCTGACCGACAAGTTTGAGGTGCGCTCATTCGGGGGGGCGTCTAACCCCCCTTTTTTATTTGAAAATCCCCGCAATTTTAGTTGGTCTATCAGCCGTTTTACTGTCACTATCGGGTTAATGCCGTTTGGGCATTAATAAAAGTTTTCCAAATCAATCTTAACGATTATGAGGACACGATTATGAACATTCTTATTACCGGAGGTACCGGTTTTATTGGCAGTGCATTGACTAAAAACCTGATCGATCAAGGTCATGCGGTTACGGTGTTAAGCCGCAATCCCGAGAAGGTTGCCAAGATTTGCGGCTCGGGCGTTAATGCGTTGGGCAGCCTCTCGCAGCTTAAAGCGGAAGACAGCTACCAGGTCATCATCAATCTTGCCGGTGCGCCGATTGTCGACGCCCGCTGGAGCGAGGACCGCAAACAGCTGATCAGGGCCAGCCGTATCGACCTGACCGAACACTTGA
>Ga0208512_100503_pt1 | contig 11388 bp, 5 predicted proteins | sample LakWasMet40_LOW7_2_FD_183880 | JGI IMG/M metagenome (GOLD analysis project Ga0208512, IMG submission 183880) | Freshwater sediment methanotrophic microbial communities from Lake Washington under simulated oxygen tension - Sediment Metagenome... | ecosystem: Environmental > Aquatic > Freshwater >...
CACCGCTTATATTAAAAAAAGTCAGCCGCTAAGAAGCCAAATCAGCCAATTGATTGACCGCTACAAACGCCATAAAACCGATCTTGCACTGACCTTTATCGATCCCGATTCTGACCTTAAAAAAACCCGCGAACTGAATATAGACGCGGCAGGCGCCATTATTGTCGAATATCAGGGCCGAAGCGAAAAACTGAACTTTATCGACGAATCATCGCTGACCAATGCGCTGCTGCAACTGGCGAATGCCGATGAGCGCTGGGTCACCTTCCTGACCGGCCACGGCGAACGCGCCCCGGACGGCATCGCCAACTTCGACTTAGGCCAATTCGGCAAGGAACTGGATCGCCGCAAAATCAAGGCTCAAGCCATCAATCCGGCGACCATGCCGGACATTCCAGGCAATTCCGCGTTACTGGTGCTGACCGCCCCCGCCGTGCCGCTGCTGCCGGGCGAACTCGAACTCGTCAAACGCTATATCAGGCAAGGCGGCAACCTGCTGCTGCTGACCGATCCGGGCAACCACCATCTGGATGCCATAGAACAGCTCCTGGGTTTGCGCCAGCTGCCGGGAACCCTGGTGGACAGCCAATCCAAGCTTTACGGCATCAACGATCCCAGCTTCGTGCTCGCCGGTGACTATCCGCCGCATCCGATCAGCCAGAGCTTCCAGACCATAACCGTTTTTCCGGTTACCGCCGCGCTGGAAATCAGCGATGAAACGGATTTTCAAGCCGTGGCGTTACTTAAAAGCGCAGCCCAGTCATGGACGGAAACCGGCCCGATAGCGGGAAAAATGCTTTTCGATGCCGACGGCGACGAAAAACAAGGCCCGCTTGCCTTCGCTTATGCCTTAACCCGCCCTTCGGCAAGCTCGGGACAGACCGGCAAGTCTGCCGAACAGCGCATCGTCGTGGTCGGCGATGGGGATTTTCTATCCAACGCCTATCTCGGCAACGTCGGCAATCTGGACATGGGCTTAAGAATGATCAACTGGCTGATTCACGATGACCGGTTTATCAACATCCCGGCCAAAATCGCAACCGATAAAAACCTGCAATTAAGCCAGATCAGCGTCGCCGTTATCGGCTTCGGTTTTTTGCTTGCGATACCGTTATTGCTAATGGGCACGGGCTTTTATATCTGGCGTAAACGCAAGCAGCGTTAAGGATAGGGTCGGCAAGATTGAATGGCTTCGCCCTTCCTTCCTGTTACGTCTCGCGAACTCGAGTCGCTTCCTGAGCACATCACTTATCCGCACCGGCTGATTATCGGGCAAACCGCCCTTCAGTAAGGTTTGGCACGCCGCCATAAGCTATTTGCCGCCAAGACTCTTACTATAAGTTTTAGATAGTTTTACCCATCCGGCATTCAACGACCACGTTGCCTTCCAGTCAGAAAATTTGTTGGCTGGCATTGGACGAGCAATGCCATACCCCTGGGCCAACTCGCAGCCCATCGAGAGTAGCATTTCCGCATGCGCCAGCGTTTCTACGCCTTCAGCAATCACTTGACGCTTAAAAGCGGTCGCCAAGCCAATCACGCCTTTGACAATGGTCAGATCATCCGGGTCATCCAGCATATCCCGCACAAAGCTTTGATCGATCTTCAGTATGTCTGCCGGGAAGCGTCTCAGATAGGTTAACGAAGAGAAGCCGGTGCCGAAGTCATCCAGGGCAAAATGCACCCCCATTTCGCGGCAGACATGCATAATGTCCGTCACTGCCGCCATGTCCTGTAAAGCGCTGGACTCTAATATTTCCAACTCCAGACTGCCCGGTTGAACATCGGGATATCCGGACAGCAGCGTCGACAGGCGTGCCGGAAAGTTCTGCTGCTGTAAATGATAGGCATCGATATTGACGCTAACTGAAAGGTTTTGCCCTTTTGCTGACCATTCGCTGATCTGAGTCAATGCCGAATCGATTACCCATTCGCCTAACGACACGCAGATAGGATGGTTCTCGATATGGGGCAGAAAGTCGGCAGGCGATAATAAGCCGCGCTCCGGGTGCTGCCAGCGGATCAAGGCTTCGGCGCCGATCACCGCGCCGGTATTCAAGTTGACTTTGGGCTGATAATGCAGCACGAACTCGCCTTGATCGAGGGCGGAGCGAATTCGTTCAATATTTTCAAACTGGGTTTTAACAGCAACATCCCGTCCGACATCAAACACATGGTAACGGTTCTTGCCGGCCTGCTTGGCGATATACATGGCCTGATCCGCATGGCGCAATAGCTGATCGGTATCGGCTTTATCATGTGGGTAAAGCGTGATGCCGATACTAGCTGAAACCTGCAACGAAACCTGGTTTATGAAAATCGGTTTGGCGGCGGCTCTCAGCAAGCGTTCGAGCACGGGTTCGAATTCAGTCATGTGCCCCAAATCAACGACTATCGCTATGAATTCATCGCCGCCAATGCGCGACAAGGTATCCCCTTCCCTCAGCACATCCTTCAAACGCTTTGAAACGGCAATCAACAGTTGGTCGCCCATGTCGTGACCATAGCTATCATTAACGGCTTTAAAGCCATCCAGATCGATATAAAGCACGGCAAGCGATTGATTGTGCCGCTCGCATTGAATCATGGCTTGTTGAAGACGATCAGTCAGCAACACACGGTTAGGCAAGCCGGTCAGCGCATCGTAATGGGCAATGTGTTCGAGTTGCTGTTGGTGTTCTTTAATAGCGGTGATGTCGGTAAACAGGGCGACATAATTTTGGATTTTACCCGTACTATCGCGCACGGCGCTAATGGTCAACATTTCAGCATATACCTGGCCATTCTTGCGCTGATTCCAGACTTCACCCGACCAATAGCCCTTGGCATTAAGTTCATCCCATATCATCGCGTAGAAGGATTGCTCTTGATGTGCTGAATGCAGAAAATCCGGTTTTTTGCCCAACGCTTCTTCGCGAGTGTAGCCGGTTACATGACAAAACGTGTCGTTGACTTCGATGATGGCATTAAAGGCATCGGTAATCATGATGCCTTCGCGAGCATGGCTAAAGACACTGGCGGCCAGTTGTAACTTGGCTTCCGCTTGTTTGCGTTTGGAAATATCTTCGACAATAGACCAAATATAACGCTGTCCGTCCAGCCCGTTGACGAGCCTGCCGTTGAGATTGATCGCAACCAGGCTGCCGTCTTTGCGGCGGTACTGTTTTTCGTAGGGTCCGTAGCAACCCAAGCGTTCCAGCGATTCCAACTGAAAAATCTCATCCTGCTCGAACTCCTTCGGCGTTAGCGTCCAGTAGTCGATGGCCTTCAATTCATCCACAGGATAGCCGCAGATCACGCGAAAGGCTTCGTTGAATTCGATATAACGTCCGGTCATATCCGTTAAAGCAATACCCAAGGGCGCAAGTTCATATAGACTGCGCAATTTTTCTTCGCTGGCCCGCAGGGATTCTTCGGCAAACTTGCGCTCGGTGATGTCTATGTCCATGCAGACGAAGCCGACGCGGTCATCTTCCAAGGGGATCGCGAAGACGGTGGACAGCGTCCACCTCTTATGGCCGCTGCGGGTGCGTATTTCTGCCTCAAACGGGCCATAGGAGCAACCGCTTTTCCTAATCTGAACCAGAGTGCGCTGAAATTCGGCGGCCGCTTCCGGCGTATAGATCAGGGCATCAAGCGTCTTGCCTAGCGCTTCCTCTGCCGTCCAACCAAACGTTTTCTCAGAGGCTGAATTCCAGTAGGTTACCCGCCCCCCATCGTCGTACCGCTGCACGGCAATATTGGGTGTATTGTCGAGGGTGGCGCGCAGTCGCGCCTCGCTGCGGGCAAGATCGGCGGTGCGTTCCAACACTCGCTGTTCGAGATGTCCGCGCTCTTCCTCCAATTCTGTAGTACGCGCCATCACCTGTCGGCGGAGCATGCGATTCCAGATGGAAATGCTGGCGATCACCGCCATAACGGCAAAAAACACAATGCTCAGCGCAAACCAGAGCCGCCAATCGGCAAAAATACTTTGCCCGGAAGTGTTGAACCATCTATTGTGAATGCCCTCGCGTTCGGCATCCGTTATCGCCGCCAGTCCCTTTTTCAGAATACTGTTCAATAGGGGTTCATTGATGGGGGTGCCGATAGCCAGTCGAACACTCAGCTCTGTTTCGCCCGCGACCCGAAGATTGGTAATGCCTTTCTTCGAGATTAAATAGGAGGCCGTTGCGAGATCAATGATGGCGGCATCGGAATGTCCGAAAGAAACGTTGAGCAGCGCAGTCAGATCATCCGGAACCAAGTCAGGCGTAAAGCCCAGGTTTTTGCTTGCGAGGTTTTCGGTGACGGCATAACTCTTGACCAGGGCGATCTTTAACCCCGACAGCGTGAGCTCGCTCATCGAGCCGTTGCGATCCTTTCTGACAAGAATGACGTTGGGCACGGAAATGAACGGATCGGTAAAGGTAAGGATCTGTAAGCGGGCCGGGGTTTGAGTTACGGCATTGACGATATGCACCTCGCCCGCACGCAGTTTTTCAAAAATATCGTTCAGCGATGAAAATTGTTTCTGCTTAAATGCGGCCCCAATCTTTGTTTCGATAAGATGAATGTAGTCGTGGGCAAGACCGGTAGGTTGTCCTTGAGCGTCCAAAAATACAAACGGCGCATACCCTGTTTCAACCGCAAGGACAATACGTGACTGATTGTTGGTAAGCCACAGACGCTCTTCGGGCGTTAATAATTCTTTTGCATCGTCGGCGCTTCCTAAGGCAATGTCAGCGAAGACCGCACTTAGCAAAGCAAAAATCAGTACACTGAAAAATATTTTTCTGATGTTATCTATCTTTTTGTACCGGGTAATCAGCATCTAATGGCGGAATAAGTAAAACGGCATCGAAATTCTCCCCTTCCAGATAAGAGGAACGTTTAGGTGTTCCAGTGAAATGACACTATCATAGTGCGCTTGTCACGTAGTCCGATTGCATCATTCGAATAGTGCAAGAAACTGAGCGCCATTCTACATGCACCACAACCTATAAAACTAATTTCTGATCATCGCTAAAAGTCGCCATATCAACATCCATTTCCAAAAGCTACGGTTTATCGGCTGTATTTTGAGCGGATTTTGCGCTTTCGTTCAAGCGGTAGTTGCGCCAAGCGCACTGGCTGCTGAAATCTCCGATGCGCCGGCTTGCGCCGGACAAACCCAATACAACTGGGCTTCTTACCGGGGCAAGGCTGGAAATTCGGTCAGTCACCCTGCCAACGCCATTGCTGTCGATTGCTCAAAAGACGGCCTGACTTACAGTGCGGCAGCCATGCTGCGTAATCCCCGAAATAACCCGGCCGGCGGCGACAGCTTGGTGCTTCGACAAGCCGCAGTCAGCGATAATTCCGGGCCAACAACGTGGTCGGTCGGCATGTTGCACAATGCAACCGGTATCGCCGGCGCGAATCATACGTTTTGGTACAACGCATACCCGCAGGGAGAACCGACTATCCTGGTCGATTGGCGAAGCACTACGTCGCTCATGATCCAGCAATTGATAGGCGCAACAGTCAGACATAATCTGAGCATGGGATCAGGGGTTCTGGAGTTGTCGGGCACGGTTGGCTGGAGTGTTGATTCGCAATTCCGTATATTCGGCAAACGCTTAAACGGCTACGGCCTTAGCGCCGGTCGCGGCATGGGAACCACGCCGTCTTTCCTCGGCGATGCGACCTATGTAGAGAGTAACGGCCCGGGCGGAAACTGGGCTGTCGGCATTCAGGGCGGCCGGCTGGCGGAAGGCGACAACGGTCTGGTTGCCGCCGAATCGCGTATAGGTTTGCATATAGAACGCACACTGATGCATACGGACGGTTCATCCACTTATTTGGGTAGCGAGCTATACCGCCTGACTAACCAGGGCGGCATATCGATGCAGGACAATTACTTTGTCGGTACTGTTGGCATCATTCACGAACGTCCCATCAACAATCGCTTCAGCACCTATATTTCAGCCGGCTTCAATGGCGATTCAATTGACGGCATGTTTGCATCAATCGAAACCGGCGCACGCTGGACTGTTATCAGAAACCTCTTCCTCACCGGCGCCACAGGTTATGAAAAACCTCTCGGCGGCGGCTTGCCTCAATCAGACCAGTTTGGATTCTACGGCGGTATGCAGTATAAGTTCGACCTTAGGTAAAGGGTGGAGGACCCGCAAAGCCGATCAGTGTTTAGCGCTGTGACCGGAGCTGAATGCAACGGGATTGCCGTGCTATTCCGCGCCTTGTTTTTTTGTAACTTCGCCGTTGGACAAAAAGGCCCTTTTTACATCCGCCATACCGTGTAATTTGAATAACTATCTGATGTTACGCACGTACGGTATCTCCTCCCGGTTGCTTTTTCTTTGGTTACTTTCTTTTTGATGGCATCGAAGCAGGAGCGCTCTGCCATTAAGTCAAGAGAAAAGCGTAGCGAGGAATCCTTTATATGGATGCGCTTATCCACCCTGCAACTACACAATCACTTTTAACGCCTAACTAAATGGCAATGACGGATCAGGGCGGTAGAATTGCGTCCGGAACGGCAATCGGGAGTACCCACAGTAGGCGCTTGGCAACATCTTAAATCAGTATAAGCTCGATCAACGGCGTAACATCAGTAACTATAGCGAAAATGCGTTTTAGTTGATGCCATGTCGGATCAGCCCGAGTCAGTTCTGGTAGCTGAAAAGTCCGCGACAGGTACATTGCTCACACGATTGGACGCTGAAAATATTAAGCCTTGGTTAGAAAAATATCGGCTGGGCCAATTGTGGACACGCGGCGAGATTGGAGGCACTCGATGGTAAAAGTATATGTTGAGGGCGGTGGTGATTCCAATGCCCTAAGAACCGCATGTCGAGAAGGATTCTCTGAATTTTTTAAAAAAAGCGGATCTCGCAGGAAAAATGCCACACATCGTTGCTTGTGGGAGTAGGCGCGATGCTTATGATTCATTTTGTACTGCCATCGATAAGGGTAAAGATGCCCTGTTACTTGTGGATAGCGAAGCTCCTGTAGCAGCAATATTTCAAAATACTGACGACGACTCAACATGGCAGCCATGGGGCCACTTATCACAGAGTGTAGGTGGTCAATGGTCTAAGCCGAAAAGCCAAAGATTTACAATGTCACTTGATGGTGCAGTGCATGGAAAGCTGGTTTCTGGCCGATAGAAACGCATTAAAATCATTTTTTGGGCAGGGGTGCAATGGAAGCCAACTGCCTGCTGAGGCAAATGCAATTGAAAATGTTACCAAAGATCAAATCTTCAGTTCTCTAGCCAACGCAACTTCTGCATGCAAAACCAAGGCTAAGTATTGTAAGGGAGAACACTCTTTTAAGCTTCTTGCCAATATTAATTCAACCAAAATTATTTCCGCTTCGCCGTGGGCAAAACGACTCGTGGAGAAATTGAAGAAGAAAATGGGCGTTAACTGACATTAATTAATACTCAACAAATATTCAATATCAAGCACCAATTTAATCAACGGTCTGCGCCAGACGTTAGACATAGGCAATTTAAAGAGCAGTCATTCGTATGGGAAATCCGAATGATTGTTTCTGGACGAACTGATACCGTCAGAGTCAGTTCCAATCCAAGCAAATATTTTGAAGCTGATATCAAAATACCTAAGGATTTTCAGCCTGTGTTTCGTTTATCCACTGTTTTCGCCAACGCTTGCAGTTCGGCAGAGATTATCACCGGGTATTCCGGGGTATTGCTCAATCGGCGCAATGACATGGGTAATGCGTTTAATTGGCGTCCAGCATATTCCCTGGCCTCGATCAGCGTAGGCTGCCCTGCTACAGTCTTTCCGCCCTGCATAACCCCTTGCAGTAGCGGTTGCCCTGCGCAGAGCGCATTGTCAACGGTTACGGTATCGCCGGACATCATGCCGTTATCATCATAGTTGCGATAAACTTGCTTGCGTCCGGGCCAGGTCGCCTTGCCTTCCGAGCGCTTGCGCCGGGCAATTCCGGCATATTCCTGCAATTTATAGGCGCAGTCGAGATAAGGAGCATCGGCTGAGGTGTCCAACCGCGTACCGATGCCGAAACCGTCAATCGGGGCTTGCTGGACCGTCAGTTCTGCAAGTTTATATTCGTCAATATTGCCGCTGGCAAAGAGGGTTGCATCGTTAAGGCCGCCGCGGTCAAGAATCGTTCTGACTTTCCGGGCATGATCGGCCAAATCGCCGCTGTCTATGCGCACGCCCTTGATTTTTATGCCTTGCGCCTGCAATGCGGGAGCCAAATCGACTACTTTTTGCGCAGCGGCTTCGGTATCGTAAGTGTCGATCAGTAACACGACATTATCGGGATTGGCCCCTGCAAAATCGGCAAAGGCTTGGCTCTCTGAACGGTATGCTTGGATAAAAGAATGCGCCATCGTGCCGAAAATGGGAATGCCGAAATGCATCCCGGCCGCCACCGTCGCTGAACCCGTGAAACCCGCCAGATAACTTGCCCGTGCCGCCAATAGCGCGGCTTCGCTGCCGTGCGCCCTTCGCATGCCGAAATCGACCAGCAGCTTGTCCGGCGCGATTAATACCGAGCGCGCGGCTTTAGAGGCAATCAGGGTCTGGAAATGCAGCAGATTGATGATCCTGCTTTCAATCAATTGCGCTTCGGGCAGCGGCGCGGTGATGCGTAATATCGGTTCGTTCGCGAAAAACACCGTGCCTTCAGGCAGCGCATGAACGTCGCCGGTAAATCTTAATGCCTCAAGCCGAGCCAGCATTGCCGGCTTAAATCGCCCGGTTCTTGCCAGCCATGCAATTTCATCCGAAGAAAACTGCAATTGTTCCAGATACGTTAAAACCTGCGCCAGGCCTGCCGCGACCAGATAGCCCCGGTTTGCAGGCAGTTTCCTGACAAAAAACTCGAACACCGCGAGTTCTTCCATGCCCTGTTCATAATAGCCCTGCAACATGGTGAGCTGGTACAGATCGGTAAGCAAGGCGCTGTCGGGCATTATCGGATCATCGCCAAAGTAATAGGGATCGCGCCCTTTGCAATCATTTCGTTGGTTGCCTTTTGCCCATCCAGAGGCTGAACATTCACCGCGTGTATCGCATCTATTAACAACAACACCTTGTAACGGAAGTTCAATGCATCGCGCACCGTATTTAAAACGCAATAATCGGTAGCCAGTCCGCCGATGAACAAACGACGGACACCGGCATTATCCAGTTGCGCCTTGAAAGTCCGGTTTGAGAAACTTGAATAACCCTCCTGTTCAGCATCCGTGCCTTTGGAAATGATGTAAGCAGAGACAGGAAGATGTAAATCGGCTGCGAACTCTGCGCCTTTGGAACCGGCGACGCAATGTTCCGGCCAAGGGCCGCCTTGCCGGATAAACGAGCAATGGTTGGCCGGATGCCAGTCGCGGGTTGCAAAGATAGGCAATTGGTGAAATCGATCGATGTAGCCGTTCAGGACCGGAATGAGCCGATCCCCCTCCGGCACGGCCAGATTGCCGCCGGCCAGAAAATCATTTTGGATGTCGCTGATTAATAAGGCATCGCCTTTTCCCAACTCGATTTGATCAGTGCTGTTGTTAGTCATGGGCAGTAGTCTCGCACTGTGGATAGGGGCTTGAAAGGCTCGTCGCCCCCTTTGTGACTATCGACGAGAACAATTGAGATATTTCCTGCTACGGATAATTTAATGCCGATATATCCGCGTCTGAAAATTTATAGCATGCGAATAAAATCAATAAAATCCGTATCGCTACCTATATCAGCTGTTAGCTTGCGAGTTGACGATTCCATTACCAACGCCCTAGGTATTGCTGCATATTGTACAAATGCTTTGTTTTTTCTACGCTGTAACGGCCAAGTTCATGGAGAAATAGACACGGCTCAGGCGGATTTATCTTCCGCGGGCGGGCGGATGTCTTTAGACCGGAAATAGCCAATCTTGCCGGATAACCAGACACCCGTAGAGACGCGATAAATCGCATCTCTACGGGTCGTATTTTTGGAACTAGCTGGTTATCGGCTTGCTCATCAGGTAACGATAAGGAATAAGGCCATGAAACAATTGCATCGAATCACTCGCAGAAATGAATCTCACTGGGTAGAAGTCGGCTCTCTGTTTTCCTGCAACACGTCGGCCGCCGAGTTGAACCGGTCATTTTATTGAGCCTCTCATATGCCTAGCGGGACACGAGGCCTGAAACTTCTTTGTCTCGTTTTGATGTTGACCGGCTGCAATCCTGAAAAACAGTGGCAATTGCAGGAGACTACCGGTCATCTGCCGGACCTGCGTTTCTCGCTGACGTCCGATACCGGGCAACCCGTAACCGATCAAACTTATCGCGGCTACCTGGTCATGCTGTTTTTCGGTTTCACCAACTGTCAGGCAGAATGCCCGACCGCCCTGTTCCGTTTGGCAAAAATAGTGCAGCGTTTGGGAGTTAATGCAAATCGCACTCGCATTCTATTTGTCACGCTGGACCCCGGTCGCGATACCCTGCAAGCTTTGCACCGGTATCTAACAGCCTTCGATGCCGGACATGCGATTGGCTTGACCGGCGCCGACAGTGACATAGAAAATCTCGCAAAACGTTATCGGGCCGCTTACCGTCCTAAAAAACCGGATTCCGACGACATTGTTCACAGTGCGACGGTTTATGTTTTCGATACGCAAGGTCACGCGCGCTTGCTGATAACGCCGGATGATACGATTGAAACGGTTGCGAACGATTTGCGGCATCTGCTGGATTCATCGAGGCTGTAGCTAAATGACCCCGCTGCAATGGCTCGTCCCATGGGAAGCATCCTTTTCCATTGCCGTCGTAACGGCCGTTACAGCCGTCATCTTTATCAGGGGCTGTCTGAGATGTCGGCTTCTCTTTCGGCAAAAACTATACTTTGGGGCCGGGCTGTTATCCCTGTATGTTGTCACTCAAACTCAAATCGATTACTACGCTGAACATGAGTTTTTTGTTCATCAGCTCCAAAGTCTCGTACTCCATCATCTAGGGCCGTTTTTCATTGTACTGGCCTGCCCTAAAGACGCGCTGTCGGCAGGTTTCCCTACGGCGGGCAAACGATTAATCCGACGGGTTTCGGGGCAAAAGCCAGTGCAATGTGCGGTTAAGGTATTAACCCATCCTGTCGCCGCCGTTTTTGTGTTCGTGGGCTTGCTTGCTTTCTGGCTGCTGCCGTCTGTCCACTTTATCGCAATGCTCGACTGGCGCATCTATCGCCTGATGAACTGGAGCATGGCTTTAAACGGCCTGATGTTTTGGGGAATTGCGCTGGATTCACATACCATACGATCTCCCGGTAGCCGCATCGCTATGATGCTGGCCGTGGTTCCGCCGCAAATCCTGATCGGCGCATTGCTCTTTTTCACGCCGCACGAGCTGTACCCGATTTACACCCTCTGCGGACGCACATT
>Ga0208512_100505_pt1 | contig 11359 bp, 8 predicted proteins | sample LakWasMet40_LOW7_2_FD_183880 | JGI IMG/M metagenome (GOLD analysis project Ga0208512, IMG submission 183880) | Freshwater sediment methanotrophic microbial communities from Lake Washington under simulated oxygen tension - Sediment Metagenome... | ecosystem: Environmental > Aquatic > Freshwater >...
ACCCTGGTCCGTGGAATAGGGGCGCAGAAATCACGCCGGCTATTATTGGCTTTGATGGCACGGTGTATGCTGGCAACCATAGCGGTGGCAAACGTTACAACAAGCTGTTTATAGAGCATCCAGACGTCAATATCATTTCACACGTACATACCCTGTATCTGGCTGCTTGGGCACAAACGCACCGTACTTTTCCAATTAACTATGTTGCGTTTAATCGCCACCATCTGGTGCGCGAGCTACCTGTTTATATTGATAGACGCCAGCCAGAAGTAGATTTTATTGTTGAGAAAGTGAATGAAAACCCGCATAACTTTGCCATTATTGAAGCCAATGGCGGCGGTACAGTATGGGGCAAAGGCGGTGTGCGAGCGCTGACTGACACCATTATTCTGCTCGAAGAAACTGCGCGCTTACAATTGCTGGCTGAGGCGGTGGGTGGCTCAAGAAACTATGGTGCGGGTGCTTTAAGGCAAAATTGGACCATGACAGGTTTGTTTGATGAAGCTAAAACCTTAGGCTTGCTGCCAATTACTGATCTCTAATACGTCGGTATCGCAATATTGCAGGCCCGGTAGTTGTGCTACGTAGGTAGCCGATTACCGGGCTGCATCCATCCTTGTTTTTTATCAGTACTTGTTTTCAATACTGGTTATCTAAACGCTTGCAGTTGCAGTATGGTAAGTTAGGTTTAGCCCTGCTTACTCACGGCCACAATAAAACTTACGCATGGCTTCGCCCGTTATATCCGGGGCAATATATTCCCACTGTGCAGGGCTGCTGGTTTTAAGGATAGCTTCGCCACGCCCCATATTCAGCTTGTAGTTGCTAGCGGCCATGGTCCTGCGCATTTTGGTTTTACAGTTAACCTCAAGCAAAGATTTTACCGAGAGGTAAGTTTGACTTTGCACGGTTTGCGGTGCGTTGTAGTCCTGCATTTGCCAAACTTTTAGCACATGGTCTTGGTTGCGCAGCGTAGCCAGATTGTAATAAACCTTGACGCCACCTTGGTTGCTTGAGCCGCTAAACTCAGTCCAATCCGCCCATGTGCTAGTGCTGGTCAGCGCCAGTGTGAGTGCGATTAGCAGTTTTTTCATGTTGTGTTCCATTATGGCTTGCACGCAGAGTAACGTGTTATGACTGACTCGCATTCATTTTGCGATCAAGATCAGCAATGTCATTGGTGAGTTTGGTTCTTTCGGCTTCACTCAACTGCGGGTTGTTTAAGCGTTGTTGCAATTGATTGCGCACGGCCGCTAGCATTTTTGTCTGAGGCGCTTGCGTTTCTACTTGCGGTGCTCGCATTTTAGCAAGGGCTGCACTCAGTGCTTCGTATTCTTGGTCATTGAGGCCGGTAATGCTTTTTAGCTCGGCTGATGGTTGTGTTGGTGTGTTTGTCATGGGCAGGTTAAATGCATAATCAAATTAAAGGATGGTGGAATCTTATCACAGGCGGCCTTGCATAGAGCGCTTGGCATCGATGGGTACAGATTGGGTGACACGATGTATTTGTTTAAAAATTGCTTGAAAGTTCAAGCTTAGGCACCAAATAAAAATTGGTAATCTATGGCTAAAAGGTAGATGATTATAGTTATCTGGAATTATTCCAAGATTTTTAGTCAAGGAGAATGCTATGTCTGCACATACTTATAAACTCATCGAACTCGTAGGCAGTTCTAGCGTTGGTACTGATGATGCAATCCGCAATGCGATTGCGAAAGCTGCCCTCACCGTTAAGCATATGGACTGGTTTGAAGTAGTTGAGACTAGAGGGCATATTGTGAATGGTGGGGTTGCGCATTTTCAAGTGACCATCAAGGTTGGTTTTAGAATAGAAGATTAAATAATAATGATCCATGGTTCCAGCTCATTACAAATACCTGCTTTATCCGATAATGATACGCAAGCATGGATAGTTTCGTTAGCTAAGCATTATTCGCCAGCAGACGTGGAGCTCATTCGTCAGGCTTGCCAGTTGGCAACCTTGGCTTATGATGCGCAGACCGAGCTGACTGGTGAGCCGCTGTTGCGGCATGCAACCTGCACTGCCGCGATATTAGTCAGTCTAAATATGGATGCTGAATCCATTATTGCGACCATTTTATATGCGGCACCTAAGCATATCGATAATTGGCAGGAAACCATCAAGCTGCGCTTCGGCAGCAATATTGTAAGCATGGTTGAAGGCTTGCTCCGTATCGCGCAAGTGCAGGAGTTCAGTGAGCTTGAGCGTCTGCATCTGCAAGGGCAGGAAAATGCAGATAACAGCAAGCAGGTTGAGAGCCTGCGCAAGATGTTGTTGGCGATGGTGCAGGATATTCGGGTTGTGCTGATTAAATTGGCAGAGCGCACGCAAATACTGCGTAGCTTGGCTGGTGCTAGCCGCGAGCAGCAAATACTGATCGCGCGCGAGGTGCAGGGTATTTTTTCTCCGCTGGCTAATCGTCTTGGGGTATGGCAGCTCAAGTGGGAGATGGAAGATCTCTCATTGCGCTACTTAGAGCCGCAGCTCTACAAAGAAGTCGCCAAGTTACTGGATTCACGCCGTGTGGACCGTGAGCAGTACATTGCAGATGTTGAGAATATACTGAAGCAAAAATTAGCGCAGGCTGGTATTCGGGCAGAGGTTTCAGGCCGGCCTAAACACATCTACAGCATTATCAATAAAATGCGGCGCAAACAGCTGGATTTTGAGCAGTTGTTCGACGTGCGTGCTGTGCGGATTCTGGTTGACGATGTAAAAGATTGCTACAGCGCGCTCAGCTTGGTTCAAACCTTGTGGCAGGCGATTCCAGGCGAGTTTGATGACTATATCGCACGCCCTAAAAGTAATAACTACCGTTCATTGCACACCGCAGTCAATGGCCCTCAAGGTTTGGCGCTAGAGGTGCAAATCCGCACGTTTGAAATGCATCAGTACTCTGAGCTGGGCGTTGCCGCCCACTGGCGCTACAAGGAAGGTGGTAAGTCCGACATTGTGTTGGACGAGAAAATCGCCTGGTTGCGTCAGATTCTGGCATGGAAAGAAGGCGCCACTGATAGCAGTGACTTACTGGAGCAATTTAAGACCGAATTGTTTCAGGAGAACGTGTATGTATTTACGCCGCAAGGCAGGGTGATAGATTTACCCAAGGACGCGACGCCTATTGATTTTGCCTATGCGCTGCATACGGATTTAGGGCATAGAACGCGTGGCGCTAAAGTGGACGGTAATATCGTGCCGCTCAATTACAAGTTACAAAATGCACAGCGTATTGAAATTCTTACCACTAAACATGGTGCGCCCAGCCGTGACTGGTTAAGCCCGACCTTGGGCTATTTAAAAAGTGCCAGTGCGCGCGCCAAGGTGCGGCACTGGTTCAGGCATCAGCACGCAGAAGAAAACGTGACGCAAGGCCGTGCCAAATTAGATAAAGAGCTACACCGTGCAGGGGCCGGGGCGATTAATCAGGAAAAAATCGCACAGAAGCTGCACTTTAATAAGCTGGAAGACTTTTTAAGCGCGATAGGCCGTGGTGATGTGAGCGAGTATCAAATCGCAGGTGCTATCCATGAAATCGCACACCTGAAACCGATGGAAAAAATCAATCAGGTGGTTTCGCGGAAGACAACGGCACAGCCAGTGGCAACTGAGGTCACGGTAGAAGGCGTTGGCAATCTACAGACCTATATGGCACAGTGCTGCAAGCCGGCCTTTCCGGATGCTATTGTCGGCTATGTGACCTGCGACCGCGGTGTGACTATCCACAGCCAAGCCTGCACGTTTATTCGGCGCTTGCCTGATGAGCGCCATGATCGCCTGCTGCACGCGCAGTGGCGCATCACTAAAGACAAAAAACACACAGGCTAAGTATGCATCGGTATTGCCGTGTTGTAAGTTAAATTGTCAGCACCGTTGCACCGGTTGTTTTACGGGCCTCAAGGTCGCGGTGAGCGGTGGTAGCATCTTTGAGTGCATAGGTCTGGTTGACCTGAATATTTACCTTGCCGCTCGCGACTGCTTCAAATAAATCGGAAGCGTTTTCCTCAAGTTGTGAACGGCTGGCAATAAAGGTGGCAAGTGCTGGCCTAGTCACCATAAGTGAGCCTTTTTGTGCCAGCACGGATAAATCTAGCGGTGGCACCGGGCCAGACGAGGCGCCGAATAACACCATGAGCCCTCTGGGTTGCAGGCAGTCTAGCGATTGCATAAAGGTGTCTTTACCTACTGAATCGTAGATTACCGGCAGTTTTTTGCCGTTGGTAATCTCCAATACGCGTGCTGCAAAGTTTTCGCGGGTGTAGATAATGGGGTGGTGGCAGCCATTGGCTTTCGCCAATGCCGCTTTTTCTTCGGTAGAGACGGTGCCAATCACGGTTGCGCCCAGCGCCGCTGCCCATTGGCAAACGATAAGCCCCACGCCGCCAGCCGCTGCATGCACCAGTATGGTATCGCCAGCACTTACTTTGTAGATATCTCGAATCAGGTAGCGTGCGGTCATGCCTTGTAGCATCATGGCGGCGGCAGTCAGGTCATCAATGCTGTCCGGCAGCTTAATCAAGCGCTCAGCCGCAATCAGCCTAGATTCCGCATAAGCGCCAATCACTGAGGCATACGCCACACGATCCCCCACTTTTAAATGTGAGACCCCTGCGCCCACTGCCTCCACAACGCCAGCAGCTTCCATGCCGGGAATGAACGGCAGCGGCAGTGGGTATAGCCCGGTACGATGATACACGTCAATGAAGTTCAGACCTACTGCGGTTTGCTGCAATCTGACCTGACCAGCCTCCGGCGCGCCTACCTTCATTGGCTCCCAGCGCAATACCTCGGGGCCGCCTGTTTGGTGAACTTTGATCGCATGTGACATGGGGCTAAACTTCTCTATTTTGATGAAAATTATGCTAAAAATAATAGCACTAAATATTGGGCGATATGTACAGCCAGTGTGAATAATTATGGTAATTGAATCAGCCTGATATTGACTATCTGGTGGGTTGTCAGTATAGTGCCGGCCTTCGGCGTGTAGCGTAGCCTGGTAGCGCGCCTGCTTTGGGAGCAGGATGTCGGGAGTTCGAATCTCTCCACGCCGACCATATATTCCCCAGTTTTTACCTCTAGGTTTGCATCATTGGCGAACCGCACCGTGGCTTCTGTTTGGCGCCCACACTGCTGTCCTATCATTCGTTTGCATATCACTCCAGTATTCCAGAATGAAACCATTGATGCAGCGCTTAGTCCAATCCAGTGATTGCTAGGACAAACCCGTTTGCGCAATCAGTTTGATGTTAAACATTTGAGGAGAAACATCATGGCAAAAGGACAGCTACACAAAAACAAAGAGGCAAAAAAACCTAAGCAAAGCAAAAAAGCAGTAGTGATGCCGGGTTCCACCGTCATGCCAAGCAAGCCTAGTATGCCCAAAAAGTAGGATAAGATGGATGTGCACCTTGGCTCATGTGGCAGGCGGGTGCCGTGTATTTAACTTTAAAGGAGCTTAGGCTCCTTTTTTGTTGCGGCATCTTGATGAAGCCTACCTAATTAGCGCAGCTGGCAAAAGCGGTTTTATGATGCAGCGTTGCGTCAACTAATGGTTGGTTTATGACTAATAGCTTTTTAACTTTAATAAGTTATGGCACTATGCCATTATGAAACTTCCGCACAATCCAACCCCAGCCGCTAGCTCCACAAGTGTACCCGCTGGGGATGCTGAAGGCATGATGCCAGCAGAAGCCTTATCCACGCTTTCTTCTGTTTTTGATCAAGAGGCAGAGTCATTATTATCATCCAGCGCTGTTATTCAGAAGGTACTCGATTGCTTGCCATCCGTGGTCGGCTATTGGGATAACACACTAAAAAACCGCCTTGCCAATAAAGCATATGAAGCGTGGTTTGGTGTTGAGGCTAGCCAGCTGAGAGGCAAGTATATTTGGGAGTTGCTGGGGGATGAACTTTACCGCCTCAATCTCCCGCATATTGAAGGCGCATTAAGAGGTGAGCCACAGACCTTTGAGCGAATTATCCCTAATGCAGACAGTAGCTGCTCACGCCACTCTTTAACAAATTACATCCCCGATGTGAGAGATGGTGAGGTAAAAGGTTTTTTTGTGCTGCTCACCGACATTAGTGCGATTAAAAAAGCAGAGGCGGTACTGCGCGGGAGTGAGGAGCGCTTCCGTTCAGTGGTGCAGGATCAGACTGAAGTGATTTCAAGGTTGCGTGCAGACGGTACTTATATTTTTGTGAATGATGTTTATTGTCGCTTCTTTGGTAAGACTGAACAGGAGATGATAGGCTCCACCTGGAAGCCTGTGGTCTATGCCGAAGATTTACAGCGCGTGGTGGACGAGTTAGCTATGTTGTCCTTTGCTAACCCAGTGGTGATGATAGAAAATCGGGTACTGTCGGCAACGGGAGCCGTTCACTGGATGCAGTTTAGTAACCGCGGTATTTTTGATGAGCATGGTCAGCTCACAGAGATCCAATCGGTAGGCCGTGATATTAGTGACCGTAAACGGGCAGAAGAAGAGGTGCAGAAGTTAGCGTACAAAGACCCGTTAACCGGTTTATCTAATCGACGCTTAATGCTGGATAGATTAGGTATAGCCTTGGCGACTTCGGCGCGCAGCATGCAGTATGGCGCTTTGCTATTTCTGGATTTAGATAAATTTAAAGTCATTAACGATACGCAAGGCCATGGTGATGGCGATTTGCTCTTAATTGAAGTGGCAAAAAGAATTACCGCTTGTGTGCGTGAGATTGATACCGTGGCGCGCCAGGGCGGTGATGAGTTTGTCGTGCTGGTGGAGCGCTTAGGCGAGAGCTTGGAAGAAGCCTCGCGTACGGCGGCTAAGATTGCAGAAACCATACGTCTGGCGCTGGCCGAGCCCTACAAAATTAATAATGTGCATATTCACAGCTCATCCAGCATTGGTGTCTCGCTGTTTTGTGGCCATGATAAAGATGTCGATGAGCTGATTAAGCGTGCCGACATGGCCATGTATCAGGCAAAGGATGGTGGTCGTAACCGCACGCGCTTTTTTGATCCGCAAATGCAAGAGCTGGTGGAGGTGCGCGCTACCTTGGAGTCTGATTTACATAATGCACTGGAGACTGATCAATTTGAGTTGCATTATCAGCTACAGGTCGATCATGAAAATAAACCAATCGGTGCAGAGGCCTTGATTCGCTGGGTGCACCCGCAACGCGGCATGATTTCTCCCGCGCATTTTATTCCGGTGGCAGAGGAAAGCGCATTGATTCTTAATATTGGTGATTGGGTGCTGGATGAAGCCTGCCGCCAGATTGCGCTTTGGAGCAACAATGCGAAAATGTGTGATTTAGTGCTGGCGGTAAATATTAGTGCACAGCAGTTTAAACAAACGCATTTCGTAGATCAGGTGATTGCGGCGATTCATAAACATGGGATTGACCCGTCGCGCCTTAAATTAGAACTGACAGAAAGTGTTGCATTGGATGATATTACTGATGTGATCGCCAAAAAGAACCTGCTAAGGCAAACGGTAGGCGTGACGCTGTCTTTGGATGACTTTGGTACCGGCTTTTCTTCACTGTCTTATTTAAAACGTTTGCCGCTGGATCAGATTAAAATTGACCAAAGCTTTGTGCGTGATATCACCACCGATAAAAGTGATGCAGTGATGGTCAAAACGATTATCGATATGGCGCAGAACTTTAGTCTCAACGTGATTGCTGAAGGGGTAGAGACTGAAGCACAACTGGCGTTCCTGAAGCAGCATGAGTGTAAGGCGTATCAAGGCTATTTATTTAGCAAGCCGTTACCTATTGAGCAGTTTGATGCATTAATGCAGGATTATGCGCAGCATGGCAATATCACCAAGCTAGTTTAAGCCTACGTTTGTCTTGCAGTTATACCTAGACGCTAGGTTTCTTCCCTATTAACTAGCTTCTGTCAGCATGTGCGTCACGGCACGTTTAAAAGGCGAGATGCGGTTACCTAGGCGCAATGATGCCGCTCTAATCAGGCGTGCCGGTATCGTGTCATTCCCATACAGCTTGGCAATTGCATGGGTCGCCAAAAACAGCGGGCGTGTTTTGAAGCGATGCTTTCTTTGGTAGCGCTCAAGCAGGGCACTGGCGGCGATATTGCTGCCACGTGATTTAGCCGTTTTAATTTCATCGGCAAGCACATTGATACCAAATAATCCAAAATTAAAACCATGTGCTGTGACCGGGTGCATCCCCACCGCAGCATCGCCAATCAAAGCAAAGCGTTTTGCAACTAGTTGGCTGGCGTAGGCGGTGACTAGGGGGTAGGCATGGCGGGTCGATGCTAGTTGCATGCTGCCTAATCTATGCTTAAAGCGTAACGCAATTTCCTGATTAAACTCGGCTTCGTTCAGCGACATCAGCCGTTGAATGTCAGCAGCGGGCAGGGTGATGACCACAGAGGATTGTGTGCCGTTCATTGGCAAGAGCGCCAAGGTTTGGCCGTAGTCAAACCACTCCCATGCTACGTGATGATGCGGGGTGCTATGCTCCATCACGCATACCATCATGGTTTTGCCAAAGTCATGCATGGTGACAGGGATGCCCATCGCACGTCTGGTTTCAGAGAAGCGGCTATCTGCCGCCACCAATAGCTGTGCTTGCACTTTGGTGCCATTGGCAAGGCTGATATAGGCGCCGTCATTATCCGTGCTGATGGCGGTAATGTCCGACGCTGTAAGTAAAGTGATATCCGGAGATGCTTTCACAGCTTCATAGGCAGCTTTACGGATCAGGTGATTGGCGACTAAGTAGCCTAAGGACGCGGTTTTATTGGCGTCGTGCTCAATCTGCATGGCATAAAGCGATGGGCCGTTAAGTACCTGTGCATCGCGCAATAGAGAAATGGCATTGTTATCAATGCGTTGCCACAACCCCAGTGCTTGCATGATATGTGCAGAGTGATGTGTGAGGGCGATTTCACGCCCATCAAAAGCTGGGTCTGCCAGCATTGATTCCGGCTGACGCTCTAGTATGGCAATACGTAGGCCGCATCCGGCAACAGCCTGCGCAAAGCATAGTCCAGCCGGGCCGGCCCCGACAATCACGATATCAAAGTTCAGCATAATGCTACCAAGCGCTATTGGTGTTAGACATGGTGCTTATGATGACGGTAAATGCTGCGTTTGGCATTGACTCAGGTCAAGCTGCCGTTGATTGGTAACAACTCTTGCAGATTACCGCCTAGCTTTCAGCCCTGAATCTAGCCTTTTTGCTTGATAGCGAGCACTGACTGATTACGCAGTGTGCGCAATAGGGAGAGCTGTCTTGTCGAAACCTGCATGCTATTGGCATGCTCCATATCTGCGTAAAACATGCCGAGTGCTTTGTTATTTACCATAATCGGCAGCAGTAAAAAACTTTGTGACGATACCGCTTGCCTGTACCACTGCGGAATCTTAGCGGTTACATTTTCCGCCGTAATATCTTCTAGCATCAAGTCGGCACCCTTGCTGGTTGCAAGGTGAAATACATCAGGAGTGAAGTCTAAACCAAACCTGAATTTCTTCAGTACCGTATCAATGTCCTGACCAAAGCCGAAGCGTGCCGCCATTTGATTGTTTTTGACATCTCGAATAAACAGGATGGTGCGGTTAAAGCCCATGCCACGGTGCATGGTTTCCAGCACCATCTGCATAATGTCATTGAGTTGGTGGTCTTCAATCAGGGTGTTGGTGACTTCCTGAATACCTTCAGTGAGGATGGACTCAGAATCAGGCTTCGTCGGCTCGCTGCCTTTTTCATCTGCTGCCTCAAGATTGATACCTAATGCGGTGAGCTCGGTTTCTTCCGTCGCTTTGTGCGATGCCTCAGCACGCGCGCCTATCCAAGTGTTAACGCGAGTCATTAACTGGCTTTGCGCCACGTTGATGCCCACCACTCTGGCGCGCGCGGCAAGCTCATCTAAAGCCTGCTCCATCGATTTACGCAGTTGCTGTTCTGATACGCTAAGTGCATTTTCGTAGCGGGTGGTCAGTTGTTTGAGCGCTTTGGATTTGTCGGCGATATTGCCGTTGCTGGCAATCGTGCATAGTTCATTGGCCAGATTAACCGTTAGCGACAAGCTCTCCAACTCACCATTCGGTTTGATGATTTTATTGCTATCTAGTTTACGCATACCGGCGATTAAGCGCGGCGGGAAGTTCCAGCTTTTTGCAACGCCTATACCCAGCTCGTTGTAGGTCATGCCCAGCACTTTAACTGCGGCTTTGTCTTCACTATCCCCTTGGTCAATCAGGCGTGCAACCTGCTGGCTTTCTTCAAAAAAGTAAAAGCTGGCGAGTAGCTTGCCTAAATTGCGGAACATGGAGCAAATAATGGCTTCTTCTGCATTTCTGACATGGCTAGTGGGCGCTAGCTGTGCCGCGACGATGCCGGCAAAGAATGATGAAAGTACGTCGTCTTTTAACTGTGATGCCTGTGCTTTATTTTGCAGAAAATCCAGTAATATCAGTGACATTGCTACATTGCGTATGGTTTCAAAGCCCAAAATGACCACGGCTTTGGAGATGGTGTTGATATGACCGCCAAATTGCCCGTAGGTAACGGTATTCACCAGTTTTAATAATTTATTAGTGAGTGCAAAGTCATTCAGAATGCTTTGCGCCAGCGCGTTGTTGCTGGCGGAGTCGTCATCTGCCAGCCGATTGATTTCGCTAATGGTGTGTGACAGTGCAGGAAAGTCACTTTTGCTACGCATGCGCCGCAGCAAAAAATCCATCGTGCTGTGCGCGTCTACGGGTTTATGCTCGCCTTGTACTGGCGTTAGGTAATCTAGCAAAGCCTTGCGCATGCTTTCCGCATCTGCGAACCTATCCTCCGGCGCTTTGCTCGTGGCTTTCAGGGTGATGCACTCTAAGGCTTCATCAAGATGAATCTGCATCGGTTGCTGGGGGATGACGCCAGCCTTGGCTAGAGCCGTAGGTGTTTTTGCTTTTTCAATAAAAGGCAGCCCTGTCACTAGCTCATGCAGCAAAACCCCTAATGAAAATATATCTGCGGCAACTGTAGCCTTGTTACCAGCGATAAGCTCGGGTGCGGTGTAGGGCGTTGCGGAGTGCGTATGCTGGTTTTTTGTTGCAAAACCAGCCATGCCGATACCTATCAGCATGGGCGTTTGATCTTCGGCGATCATGATGTGCTCTGCCTGCAGATCTAAGGGCAGTAAGCCCTGAGCGTGTGCGTAACTCACTGCTTTGAGTACGTCAGCAATCATTTGAACAGCTTGTGTGGCGGCCCATGGTTCAGATGATTTTAATTGCTGCGATAGCATGGTGCCGTTAACCAATGCGTAGACCAGATAAGGTGCGCCCTCATGCTCGCCTGCGTCCAGCAGTGTGGCAATATTCTTAT
>Ga0208512_100508_pt1 | contig 11312 bp, 12 predicted proteins | sample LakWasMet40_LOW7_2_FD_183880 | JGI IMG/M metagenome (GOLD analysis project Ga0208512, IMG submission 183880) | Freshwater sediment methanotrophic microbial communities from Lake Washington under simulated oxygen tension - Sediment Metagenome... | ecosystem: Environmental > Aquatic > Freshwater >...
CCACCCGGCCGTGAAGCACATAGACAAGCTTGCCGAAGGGATCAGTCCTTTCCGCCATCCGGAAGTTGGCGGCGTGCATGCTCTCGGCAAACAGCACGCCGTAGTCCGGCAGGCTGACGCTGATGGGGCGGGAGACGCGCATGGGCCAGCATGTGCCCGATCCGCCAAAGCGAACAAGCCTGAAGCGCCAAGACGGCGGCGGCGGATCCTGCTAGGCTCCGGCATACCCCAATCCCCATGCGCCGCCCTCCTCATCCGACCGCCACGCGCGCCGAAGTCGAAGCCGTGCTGCGTTGCGCCGCCCCGCGCCGCGTGCCGCTTTTCCTCCCAGCCATCTACGAGCATAAGGCGTGGTTCATCGGCAGCACGCCCTCGGCGATCTCTCGCGATGCCGATCTGTTGACCCGCGCGCTGGTCGCCGAATACGAGGCCATCGGCCCCGACGCGCTGGCGATCGGCGTGGACGTCTACAACCTCGAGGCCGAGGCCGTCGGCTGCACGGTGTCGTTCTACGAAGGGGCGGACACCTCGATCCCCGGCATCAAGCCGGGCAACCACATCATCCACGTTGGTGACGACCTTACGGCCGCCCGATTGCCCAATCCGCTGACCGACGGACGCATGCCCGTGAACCTCGCCGCCGCGCGCAACGTCCGCCGGGAGCTGGGAGACGACTTCTGGCTGCGCGGGGCCATCTCCGGCCCGTTCTCGCTGGCCATCTCGCTGGTCGGGGCCGAGGCGCTGTTTCTCGCGTGCCTCGATAATCCCGAATGGGTGAGGAGCTGCCTCGATTATTCCGGCCGCATCATCAAGGAATTCTCCAAGGCCTACATTGACGCCGGCGCCGAGCTGATCGTGTTCGACTCGCAGGCCTCACCCGAATTGCTGTCGCCCGGCATGTATGAGGAGTTCGTGCTGCCGGTGACACAGGAACTGGTGCAGTGGGCGACGACTCAGGGTGTGCGCGATCTGCCGCTCATCATCGGGGGTAACACGACACCTATCGCCGGCCTGCTGGCGCAGACCGGAGCAAACAACCTCCTCTGCGATTTCACCGCCGACTTTGACGTGTGGGCTGAGACCTGCCGGGAGCACGGCCGGTCGCTTCGCCGCAATATTTCGCCGCGACTTATCGAGACCGCGACCCCCGACCAAATCTATGAGGTCGCCGCGCGCGAGATCCGTCGGGGTCGCGATCTGCCCGGTTTCATCATGGGCACGGCCGTCATCCCGTTCGGCACGCCGACCGCCAACGTCCTCGCGATCAAGCGCGCTTGTCTCGACGCCGCGCAACTCTGAATCGCCGCGGCGTTCTCCGCCGCCACGCGCCGCATTTTCCCCCATGCCCGACTACGCCCAAATCAACCAGTTTCTCTACGAGGGTAACGCCAAGGAAGTGGAGCGCCTTGTGCGCGAGGCTCTCGCCGAAGGCCGACCCGTGGACGAAGTGCTCAACTGCGGCCTCATCGCCGGGATGTCCGTCGTTGGCGAGGACTTCAAATACAGCATCCTCTACGTCCCCGAGGTGCTCGTCGCCGCCCGTGCGATGAAGGCCGGCATGGCGATCCTCAAGCCGCTCATGGTCGCCGACGCCGTCAACAATCCGCCGCGCGGCACCGTCATCATGGGCACGGTGAAGGGCGATCTCCACGACATCGGCAAAAACCTCGTGTGCATGATGGCCGAGGGCGCGGGCTTCAAGGTCGTGGACATTGGGGTGGATCAGCCCGTCGAGAAATTCCTCGAAGTCTGCCGCGAGCACCACGCCCAGATCGTCGGCATGTCCGCGCTGCTCACGACGACCATGCCCTACATGAAGATCGTGATCGACGCCTTCCAGCAGCAGCCCGATCTCGCGCACGTGAAAATCGCCGTCGGCGGCGCGCCGGTGAACAAGATGTTTTCCGACGAAATTGGTGCCGACGGTTACGGCCCGGATGCGCCGTCGAGCGTCGAGATGTTCCTGCGCTTCGTCGGCGCCGCTGCCTAAAACTCCCGCCATGACGTTGCGCGTAAAATTCGAAGGCACGCGCGACTTCGTTCTCGGCGTCGAACTCGTCTCGACGCGCGGCACCGTGGCCGAGACCCGCGCCGCGAAAACCGTGGCGTTCGCGGATGAACTCGCTGCGTGCGACCGCGTCGATTGGGTTTCCATCACCGACAACGCCGGCGGCAACCCCCAGCTCGCGCCGGCCGCCCTCGGCGGCCTCATCCGGGCCGCAGGCCGGGAGGTCGTCGTGCATCTCTCGTGCAAGGATTTCAATCGCAACGCCCTCGAGTCTGAGGCCTGGCACCTGGCTAGCCAGGGCCTGCACAACCTGCTCGTGCTCACCGGCGACTACTCGGGCCGCGGCGTGCACGGCGGGGCCAAGCCCGTCTTCGACATCGATTCCGTCGGCCTGCTCGCGCTGCTGGCCGAGATGAACGCGGGGATGGACGTCGCCCGTCCCGGCGCCCGGAAGTCTGCCCGCCTAGCCGCCACCGAGTTCTACCCCGGCTGCGTGGTCACGAATTTCAAGCTGCACGAGAGCGAGGTCGTCCCCCAGTTGTTGAAACTGGAGACCAAGCTCCGCTGCGGCGCGCGCTGGGTCATCAACCAGATCGGTTACGACTCACGCAAGATCCACGAACTTATCGTCTGGTTGCGGGCGCGCGGCTGGGGCGGGGTGCCGCTTATCGGCAACGTCTATGTGCTCAATCCCGGCGTGGCCCGCCTCTTCCGCGAACAGCGCATTCCCGGCGTGGTGATCTCCGACGAACTGGCGGCGATCTGCGCCCGGCACGAGTCCTCTCCGGATCGCGGCAAGGCGTTCTTCCTTGAACTCGCCGCCAAGCAGCTCGCAGTCTACCGCGGCCTGGGCTATCGCGGCGGCTACCTTGGCGGCATCCACACCATTGGCGACTTCGAGCGGATCGTCGCACTCGGGCAAAGCTTCGCGCCCGACGACTGGCGGCAGTTTGCGCGCGAGATCCGGTTTTCCCGCCCCGGCGAATTCTTCTGCTACGCCGAGGATGCCTTCACCGGCCTCGCCGATTCGTCCCGTCGCTCGGCCCCGGTGCCGGCGCGCCGCCGCGATTTCAGCTACCGGTTCTCGAAGTTTGCCCACGGGCTGATGTTCGAACCGGGCAAGCGCCTCTGGGAGACCGGCCGGCGGCTAACTGCGGGAGCCCGCGATCCCCGGCAGGGCCCGGCCTGGCTGCGCCTCGCTGAGCATGCCAGCAAGACCGCCCTCTTCGGCTGCAAGGATTGTGGCGACTGCTCGCTACCGGACATTGCTTTCCTCTGTCCTGAATCCGCCTGCGCCAAGAACCAGCGCAATGGTCCCTGTGGCGGCACACGCGACGGCCAGTGCGAGGTCGCCGAATTTGAATGCATCTGGTCGCGGGCCTACGACCGGCTGAAAGCCGAGGGCCGGGCGGAGGCGCTGCTCGCTCATGCGCCCGTGCTGCAGGATCAGGATCTGCGCGGCACGTCCAGTTGGGCCAACACCTGGCAGGGCCGCGACCACCTGACCCGTCGCATTGCCATTCCGCCCGCCCAGACGCCGGTCCCCGTCACAGGCCGGGCCGGCGTCCCTTCCAGCCCCCCATGAAAATCTGCATCATCGGCGAACTCATCAACAACGCCTACGCTCGCGCTCGCAAAGCCTGGGAAGCCCGCGACGTGGCGGGCTACCAGCACCTCGCCCGGCTCCAATCCGATGCCGGCGCCGAGATCGTCAACCTGAACGTGGACGGCACGCAGCGCGTCTCCGTCCGCCCCGCGGAGATGTTCGAGTTCCTGCCCAAGGTCATCCCCGCCATCCAGGCCGCCACTGACGTGCCGCTCAGTTTCGACAATCCCAACATCGAATACCACCGCGTGGCGCTGCGCGCCTTCGATCGCGCGAAGTGCCGCGGCAAGCCCCTGTTCAATTCCCTCGCCGCTTCGCGTCAGAACCTCGACGAGATGATCGCGCTCATCCGCGAGCACGACATGCGCTGCATCGTCATGGCGTCGGAGTGTTTCCGCCCCGACGGCTCCACTGGCCAGAGCCTCGACGCGCGCATGAGCTACGAGACCGTCAAGCGCTTCGTGGACCGCCTAGTCTCCGAGGCCGGCCGCACGACCGATGACATCATCGTGGACCCCGGCCTGGCGCCCGTGGGCGCGGACACTTATGGCCTCGTCAACATCGGCCTTGACACGATGCGTCTCTGCACGGCTGATCCCGCGCTGCGCGGCCTGCATTTTTCGGTGGGCCTCTCGAATTTCGCCTGGGGCACGCCCAAGGCTGTGAAGCCGCTTCTTGAGCGCGCCTACCTGACCATCGGCGCGAAGGTCGGGCTCGACTGGGCGCTGGCCAACGTAGAGGCCAATGCCACGCCGCTGCCCGCCGCCGACCCGCTAGTGGCGCAGTTGGAGGCGGCGCTGCAGGAAGGCCGGCCGCTTGCGGGCGAGTCCGTCGAGGAAGCCGGGTTCCGGCAGGCCGCCAAGGTCATGGAAATCTGCTCCCCCTACATTGACGCATGAAATCCGCCGTCCTCGCCCCCACCGCCGGTCCTGTCTGGCTGCGTCTCGGCCGTCTGTTCACCGGCAGCGAGACGGCCGCGCTGCGCGACGCGCATCTCGTGTATGACCACGACCGCGTGCGCCACGCCGCCACCACGCCGCCACCGGCCGCGCTCCTTCGCCCCGGCCAGATCGCGCCCGATCTGCACCTGCCCAGCCACACCGTGCTGCCGGGGCTGATTGACGCGCACACCCATCTTTTCCTCGAAGGCGGCGAGGAGGAACCGGCCAAGCGCGCCGCCTACCTCAAACTGCCGGAGGCGGAACTCCTCGAACGCGCCCATGCACGCCTGGCTCGGCTGGTCGCCATCGGCGTCACGGCCGTGCGCGAGGCTGGTGACAAAGCCGGCGTGGGACTCGCCCTTCAGACGCGCTGGCGCTCTGCCGCCCGCGGGATCATGCCCTATGTGGACGCCCCCGGCGCGGCGATCAACCACGCCGGCCGCTACGGTTCGTTCATGGCACGGCCGATGGAGGACGAGGGCTCGCCCACGGCCACCGTGGCCCGGCGCCTCGCCGACGGCGCCCACCGGATCAAGCTGCTGGCCACCGGCATCATCAACTTTGAGAAAGGCGCCGTCACCGCACCGCCGCAGATGCCGGCGGCCGAGCTGACGGTCTTCGCCGAAGCCACACGCGCCGCCGGTCGGCAGACCATGGTCCATTGCTCGGGCCACGACGGCGTGGCCAATTGCATCGCCGCCCGAGTGGACACCATCGAGCACGGCTACTTCATTGACGAGGCGCAACTCGCGCAGTTGCGCGATCTCGAACTCGCCTGGGTGCCGACCTTCGCGCCCGTCCAGTATCAGGTGGACCACGCTGAGAAGCTGGGCTGGAGCCCGCTGGTCCGCGACAATCTCCAGCGCATCCTCGACGGCCACGCGCGCAGCCTTGTCCGCGCGGCACAGCTCGGCGTTCGCATCGTCGCGGGCAGCGACGCCGGTTCCCACGGCGTGCCACACGGCTGGGGTTTCATCCGCGAACTGGAACTCATGCAAGCGGCCGGTCTGAGCGCGGCCCAGGTGTTGCGGAGTGCGACGGGCGCCGGCGCGGCTCGGCTCGGTTACGCGGAGTATTTCGGCCACCTTGCCACCGGCGCGAAGCCGCGCTTCATCCTCACCGAGCACGATGTGCTCACCAGCATTGCCCGGCTCCGCCGGCCCAAAGTCGTGGTGTTCGACGGCGCCGTCCACACGCAGGGTGACGACCCGACGGTTGCCGGCTTGTAGATCCTCCGGTCATGGCGGCCACGATCACCATCAACGCGCGGTTCGGGCGGTTTGCCGCCGGGGTGTCGCTGTTCGATGCAGGGGAAAGCCTGGGCCTCAACGTGCCGTCGTCGTGCCGCAAGCAGGGCAAGTGCCGCGAGTGCCTCATGGAGGTGGTCGGCGGCATGGATTTGTTGTCCCCGCCCACGCCGGTGGAGAACCACCTCAAGGGCGCCTTCCGGCTGTCGTGTTGCACCCGCCTCACGGCGGAGGCCGGTGCGGTGCATTGCCACACGATGCGGCGCGCCAGCCTGCAAGTGGAGGACGCGGCCACCAATCTCCCCGCCCACGCCCGCCTTGAGCGGCTCGACCCCGCCGTCACTCGTGGCGGCGACCGCGTGCTCCTAGACGGCGAGGAGATCGCGCGCTCAGCCGGCCCGCTGCTCGGCCTCGCCATCGATCTTGGCACCACCACCATCGTCGTGCGGGCGCTCGACCTCGAATCGGGCCGCATCGTGGCCGGCGCCTCTTTTGAGAATCCGCAGCGCTTCGGCGGCACGGATGTCATGTCGCGGATCCAATACGACACCGACCACCCCGGCCGCCTGCTCCAGCGCACACTGCTGGGCTATCTCGGTCGTGCCATCGCGGGCCTGCCCCTCGACCCGCAGTGCATCTACGAGATCGTCGTCGCCGGCAACTCCACCATGCGCGATCTTTTTCTCGGTCTGGATGTCCGCAGCATCGGCCAGAAACCCTACTGGTCTCGCACGGAACAGGCCTTCCGCGCGGGGCAGGCGGCCACCACGGCGGTCGTCCGCGCGGCGCTGGAATTGTCGCTGCCCTGCCATCCGGCGGCGCGCGTCTATGCGCTGCCCGTCGTGGGCGGGCATGTCGGCGGCGATGCGGCCGCGTGCCTGCTCGCCCTCGCGCCGCACCGGCAGGACGAACTGGTAGCGATCATGGACATCGGCACCAACACGGAGCTGTTCATGGGCAACCGCCACCGGTTGCTCGCGGCTTCCTGCCCGGCCGGCCCCGCCTTCGAGGGGCGCGCGATCAGTTGCGGCATGTCCGGGCTCGACGGGGCGATTGAGAAAATCCACCTCCCGGACGACGGCCCACCCGCGCTCCGGGTCATCGGCGGCGGGCCGCCCGAGGGCGTTTGCGGCTCGGGCCTGATTGACCTGCTTGGTGAGCTGCGTCGCACGGACCGCATGAACGAGTTCGGCCGCTTCACGGACGGGGCCGCGGAATTCACCGTGCAGGCGGAGCGCGGCATCGTATTCCGGGAGAGTGATATCAACGAACTCGCCCAGGCCAAGGGCGCCAACGTCGCCGGCCTGCTCACGGTGGCGAAGGCCTACGGGGTGCCGCTGGACCGGCTGGACTGCTTCTATCTGGCGGGCGGCTTCGGGCGACATCTCGACATCGCCGCCGCCCGCCGGATCGGCCTGATCCCCGACCTGCCCGACGAGCGCATCGTGCAGGTCGGCAATGCCGCCATCGAGGGCGCCTGCCTCGCCCTGCTCTCCGTGTCGCGGCGGCGCGAACTGGAGGCGGTGGTGCGGACGATCAGCCACGTTGAACTCGAGACGGACCCGGATTTCTTCGATCATTTCGTGCGGGGCTGCCAGTTCGTGCCGGTGGGCGCGGCGGAGGAGGCGACCCCATGAGCGTGCTCTGGCAGGAACGGGGCCGGCACCCGCGCGTCAGCGACCGCGTCTTCAAGCGTTTCCTGCGTTTTCCGCCGGCGCGCACCTTCGCGCCGCCGTTGGAGGAAAACGCGCGCTGGGCCCGAGAGTGGTATGCCGCACATGGCCGGCCTTGGAGCTGCGCGTGGCGCGCGGACGGGGCCGCCGCATCCGCACTTGGTCCGCCCGGATGTCGCGACGAGGCGCTGGCCGTGGTGGCGGTGAGCGCCGGGGCGGAGGCCGAGACCGAGGCCGCCGCGCGGTGGCAGGCAGGCGAACCCGACCGCTATTTTTTCCTTGAGTCGCTTGCCTCCGCCGTCGTGGAGGCGTTGCTCGCCGAGGCGCGGGCGCGCCTTGGCGCGGCCCGGCATGATTGCCCCGGCTATCCTGGTTGGCCGGTCGAGCACAATGCCCGTCTGCTCGCCGCACTCCACGCGGCTGGCGCGCTGGCCGGGCCGCTCGACGTGCTGCCTTCGGGCATGCTCGTGCCGAAGAAATCCCAACTCGCCGTCTGCGCCGTGGCGCTGTCTGCGTCCGCATGAGCTTGCCGCCGTCATCACCCTACGTCTTTCCCGAGCGCGCGCTCCGGCGCTGGGCGCGCGACAACCTGCGGTTGCACGACCGCGCCGACGGCGGGCTTGAGGCAACCTTCTGGTTTGAGGGCAGCACCTGCGGCAACATCTCCTTCGAGCTGGTCTATCGGGTCGGCCTCGGGCCGGAGCCGGCCGGCCGGAGGATCGAGACGCTGGCCTGCGCGCCTGCGGCGCATGACGACGGTCACACCCGCATGTGCTGTTGGCAGGAAAATGCCGGCGCGGCGCGCGCGTTGCTGGAACGCGAACGGCCCCTGCTGGGCGAACCGCTCGCGGCCGTGCTGGCCTGGCGGCCTGCGCGCTCTCCCGCCGGCTGCCTCTGCGCCGAACCGAGCCGGCACCACAAGTGGCAGGCCGTGCTCGAAACCCTTCACCTCACGCTTACCCATGAAACTCGAACTCGCTCCTGAAAACCTGGCCGCCACCGACCTGCTGCGGCCCGAGAAAAACGACCGCTCCGGGGTCGGCGTCCATTATGTGGACGCCTACCTCAAGCCGCTGAAGGCGGGGGTGACCCTGCCCGACGGCCGCAAATTCTCGGCCAAGCGCCGGGGCCTCAAGGTGACATTCGCCCTCGGGACCGCCAAGGGCGAAGGCCTCATGCGCCGGCTCGCCGTGAGCCGCGACCCCGTGGTGATGCTTCGCGCGGCGCTCGACGAGGCCGGCGCGAAGCTCGGCTGCCGCGTCAGCGCCGAGAGCGGCAAGCTTTTCTTGGAAACCACCGACTCAGTCACACCATGAACAACCCAAGCCTTGCCCTCGCGCTCTTTGCCCTCGCCGCGCTCTGGCGGGTCGCCGCCGTCTTCGACTTCACGCTGGTCAACTACGTGCCGGTTACGGCGCTGGCATTTTGTGGTGCGGCGTTTTTCCGCGACCGGCTGAAAACGAGCACATAGAATTGACCCACATGCGAGCGTCTAAAATTGACCCACCCTGTGTCGTCGCTTCCGAGGTTCGGAACCCCAGTCAAATAACTGGGGGAGGCGTGGAGGGGCGTTAGCCCCGCCACCTCCGGACCTGGGAGGGCAGACGTGATCAGCCTGCCACATGTTCGTTTACTGGGAGCCGGGTTGGGCGTGAGCGCCCGGGTCCTCCCGTCCAATCGCCTCGCCCGGTGCGTCCCACAGGGACACAAGCGCCGGCAGGCATGCTCACGGCACTACAACAAATGGATCTACATCTTCTCCAACGCCAGGGTCACTCGGTGCGCGAAATCGCCCGGCTGACCGGCTATGCCCGCAACACCGTGCGTGCCATCCTGCGGACTGAGGGCCTGCGCCAGCCCAAACCCCGGCAGCGCAGCTCCCCGCTCGCTGCCTATCAGGACTATTTGCGCCGCCGCCACGCCGAGACCGGCCTGTCGGCCGTGCGGCTGCTCCAGGAAATCCGCGCGCAGGGCTACCCCGGCGGGGTGCATGCGGTGCGGCGGTTCGTGGCGACCCTGGTCTCCGCCCAACGGCAGGCCCGGCGGGCCACCGTGCGCTATGAGACCGGCCCGGGGGAACAGGCGCAAGTGGACTGGAAGCACGTCGGCACCTTCACCGATGCCGCGGGCCGGCCAGTGACCATCTCGGCCTTTGTCATGGTGCTCTCGTTCAGTCGGGCGGTGTTCGTGCGGTTCGTGACCTCGATGCGGCTGCCGGTGCTCATCGACTGCCATCTGGAGGCTTTCCGGTTCTTCGGCGGCCTGCCGGCCGCGATCCTCTACGATAACATGAAGCAGGTGCGGCTCTCGCCCGGCCAGTGGAACCCCGCCTTCCTCGACTTTGCCGGGCACTGCGGGTTCACGCCCAAGACGCACCAGCCCTACCGGCCGCGAACCAAGGGCAAGGTGGAACGGGCGATTCGTTATCTCGACGACAGCTTCCTGAAGGCCCGCTCGTTCGCCGATCTGGCCGACCTGAATGCGCAGGGGCTGCACTGGTGCCGGCATACCGCCAACCAGCGCGTGCATGCCACCACGCAGCGCCAGCCCGAGGCCCTCCTCGCGGAAGAACTCCCGAAGCTGGCGCCATTATCCGCGTTGCGGCCCTATGGGCTGCGGGTCCTGCGCACGGTGGATGCCGAGGGCCTCGTCGCGTATCAGGGCAGCCGTTACTCCGTGCCGCCTGAGCACGTCGGCGCCAAAGTCGCCGTGCTCGCCGCCGGGGGCAGCATCAGCATCCGGGTGGGCGAAGTGCTCGTCGCCGAGCATGCGCCAGCGCCGAAGCCGCGCAGTTGCGTGATCGCTCCGGCCCACCTGCAGGCGATGTGGCAGCGCACGGTGAGCCGGGCCACCGCCGAGCGCCACGCTCCGCCACCGCGCTGCGATGTGCGCTTCACCCCGGCGGTCGAACACCGCCCGCTGGCCAGTTACACGGAGGTGGCCGGATGAGCGCCACCGTCTTTGAACCCAAGGCCGCGAGCGGCCTGCACAGCCTCGGGCTCACCGTGGCCGGGGAGCGGCTCGATCAGGCGGCCCAGCGGGCCGCCGCCGAACAGTGGAGTTACAGCCACTTCCTCGGCTATCTGCTCGACGGCGAACTGGCCGAGCGCCACCAGCGCACCGTGGCCCTCAATCTCCAGTTCGCCCGCTTCCCCGTGGTCAAGCGCCTGGCCGACTTCGACTTCAAGGCCCAGCCCTCGCTCGATCCGAAGCTCCTGGATGAACTGGCCACCGGCCGGTATCTGGCCGAGGGCCGCAATGTCATCCTGCTCGGCCCGCCGGGCGTCGGCAAAACCCATCTGGCCATCGGGCTGGGGGTCGCGTGCGCGGAGATGGGCCACCGGGTCTACTTCACCAGCGCGGTCGAGCTGGCCCGCAAGCTCGCCCTCGCCCTGGCGGAAAACCGCCTGCACCGGGAGATGAAGAACTTCACCCGGCCCAAGCTGCTCATCATCGACGAGGTCGGCTACCTGGCGTTGGACCAGACCCAGGCCTCCCTGCTCTTCCAAGTCATCAGTCAGCGTTACGACACCGGCGGGGCCGTGGTCCTCACCTCCAACAAAGCCTTTGCCGACTGGGCCCACGTCTTCAACGCCGACGCCGTCATGGCCTCCGCCGCCCTCGACCGGCTCCTCCACAAGGCCACCGTCCTCTCCATCCGCGGCGACTCCTACCGTCTGCGCGAACGCCGCAAGGCCCGCGCCGCCGAGGAATCCGCCGTCTAACCCCAACCCAAGGCATCCACCCAGCCCCATCCACCCTCCTGCACTTCTTCTTGCCAGGGTGGGTCAGTTTTAAGTGCTCGTTAGTGGGTCAAAATTATCTGCTCGCTGACAC
>Ga0208512_100509_pt1 | contig 11273 bp, 9 predicted proteins | sample LakWasMet40_LOW7_2_FD_183880 | JGI IMG/M metagenome (GOLD analysis project Ga0208512, IMG submission 183880) | Freshwater sediment methanotrophic microbial communities from Lake Washington under simulated oxygen tension - Sediment Metagenome... | ecosystem: Environmental > Aquatic > Freshwater >...
TGGTGGTAGTCACCGGTACTTCGGATCGTCACCTGAAATCGTTATGTGAGTACGTATCGGAAAAGCTAAAAGAAAACGGCGTTAAACCTTTAGGCATGGAAGGCGATCTGGGTTCAGACTGGGTGTTGCTGGATGTGGGGGACGTGATTGTCCATGCGATGAACGCTCAGGCGCGTGGATTTTATCAGCTTGAAAAATTATGGTCGGTTGAAGGCTCTAAAGAAGACGAGCAGAAAGCGGGTTAATGCGGTAGGGCGGTTTCGCGTTAGCAAACCGCCAATCGACGCACAACGCCGATGACAGCCGGTCGCAGTTGCGGCGGATTGCTTAGCGGCGAATCCACCCTACAAATCATCCGTCTTACAGCTTTCAATATCTGATGTCGTTTTTGGAATTTGGCACAACCCTTCAAAATCATCAGCTACGGATCTCATTGAACGAGCATTTGTCTTGTAATGGTTTTCCCTGTATTCAATGTGGGCGCGCAATGCCTTTACAGCATTTGAAAGTCCTCTTTCTCCATGGTCATCCAATATCCTTTCCATGAAATAACGCATAGCGCTAGCGCTCATTGCGCGATGAAATACTTTACCTTGTAAGAGGTATTTGTAATCATTTATGACGTCGCTAGCACTAGCCTTATTAAGGCCATATTGTGTTGAAAGAATTAGCGTTCCCTCGGATGCCTTAATTTCACCAGTGAATACTCTCTTTCCGATTTGGCAAGCTGCAGCTACCTGGTTTTCTGTAATCTTCATGGTATCCTTTCAGGTTAATGCAGGACTAACGACAATACTCTCTAGGGTACAACAGCCGTTAACCCGAAGCGACCTCTTTAAACTTCTTTATGACTGGCCGCTAACGCAGGCAATGACTTGACCAGCTTCATAATGCCATAACCCAAAACCATATAAAGTAGGGCGGAGCTGACATAAGGCGGGTAATACTGAGCCACCCGTGCAATATATTGTCCCCAGGATAAATCCGGATAACGGCCTGAAAGCACATAGAAACTGCCGTTTGAAATGGCGAACGCTGCCGAAGTTGCCAGCGTCATCACTCCAAACTGCATTAAAAGTTCAGCCGGTTTCAACGATTTAAACGCCGAGCAGTAGCGGCCTGCAAACCACATGACCGCATAGGTAGGAATCAGGAAAACATAGGCGGGCGACACGCACCAGCTGCTGGTGCCGTGTGAGATGGCGATAGTGTCAATTAATCCCGCCAGAGCCAGCAGGAAGACAAAGAAGGCCTTTTTGCGGTAAAAACCGGCAAAGAAAAAAACCGCCAACGACGCATCGGGCAAATGCAAGACATCGCCAAAGTGATGAAAGCGCGTCAGCGCCATCAGCGCGATTAACGGAATCGGTAAGTACTCGACTTGCAGCCATTGTTTTATGTTCATGGTGTTTCTCCAAAGGTTAGTTGTTATAGTGAATTGAAATAAAGAAATTCCGGTCTGCGGTATTGTAGGTGTTAATGGTTTGATACTGTTTATCCTGCAGGTTGTTCAGCTTTGCGCTCAACATCCAGTTTTTATTTAAATGGTAGGCGGTACGTAAATCAACGGTTACATAACCGGCAACTTTGGTTTTGTTCAGCGCATCATCAAAACGGTCGGCTTGAGCCAGCACCTTAGCGCCCAGATCAAACTGTCCGAATGAGCGCGATAAATCATAAGACAAGGTTTTTTCCGCACGGCGCGGCAGCCGCGCATTAGTCTCCCGGCTTTTAGGGCTTAACAGGTTCATGCTCAACTTGCTGTTCCAGCCCATCAGCTGCGTTCCGATTTCGGCTTCAATACCGTCAATTTGCGCCTTGCCGATATTTTCCGCGCTGGATAGAAAGGTTACTGGATTGGTTACCGTCACGATCAAGTTGTCGATATTGGTATGGTAAGCGCGAAGTTCCCATTGCAGCCAATCATGCGCACCGGCCAGCCCCGCTTCGAAAGAGGTTGATTGTTCTGCTTTCAGCGAGGGATTACCGAATCCCGGAAAATAAAGCTGGTTAAATGTCGGCGCTTTGAACGCATTACCGAAACTGGCAAACGGGCTGATGCCGTAGCCCCCGTTATAACGCCAACCGAAATTGCCGGTCAGCTGTTCGCCAAAGGCTTCGTTTTTATCCCCGCGTACCGATGCGTTGATAAAGTGATTGTCCAGAATGCGACTGTGCAACTCGGTAAAAATACCGGCATCATAACGGGAACTTTCGTTGTAGGCGGTTGAGCCGTCGACCTGATCCAGGCGGTAGTCGGAGCCGATAACCAACTGGTGATCGTCAGACAAGGCAACTTCATTCAGCCAGCTGGCATTCCAGCGGGTGCTGTTAAAGCTGCTGGAGAATGTCCCATTAGGCGCAAAGTTGTCACCGTCGTCGCGGCTTTGCCCTAGGCGCAATATTGAGCGCCAGTTTTCAACAATGTTCATGCCGGCTGTCGTGCCGACGGTCTGCTCTACAAATTCGGTTTTATTTTGGGCAGTACCGTCGTATTCGTTTTTTCCCTCAGCCCGGATAAAAAACGCCTCAACTTCGGCATTGTTGTCGAAACGATGGCCTAACCGGGCGTTCAAGGCCGTGTTCAGGTAACCGTCCTTGTCGGGTTGGTTTAAACCCCTGACAGGCGACCGGGCATTAAAACCTTGGGAACCAAACTGCGATGAACCCAAGGTATACCAGCTGTTTTTCCATTGACCGCTGACAGAACCGGAAGCGCGGTAAGTGTCATAGGAGCCGCCGCCTGCATCCAGGGTGACGCTGGGCTTGTCCCCGCGCCCGCCTTTGCGGGTAAAAATCTGGATAACCCCGCCGATTGCTTCCGAACCGTAAAGGCTCGATTGAGGACCGCGAATGATTTCTACCCGTTCAACCTGATCGAGTGGAATTAGTTGAAAGGGTGTGGTGCCGGAGGTGACAGAACCGACTTTAATGCCGTCAATCAGCACCAGCACATGATCGGAATTGGTTCCGCGCATGTAAATATTGGTGTCCTTGCCGTAGCCGCCGCTTTGCGCCATGTCGATGCCGGTCGTGCCGCTTAACAATTCCGGTAAGGTTTTAGCCTGTAGGCGTTCAATGTCTTTTCGGGTATAGACGGTGGCCGCAGCCGCCAGCTGGTTTTTAGCCGTTTCTGTCCGGGTTGCGGTGACAACCAGATCGGGAAGATTTTGCACAGTTTCCTGCGCATATAGCTGGGTATTAAAGCCCGTGATTAATAATGAGCCGAAGATGAGTTTTTGCATGGTTGTCCTCTGCGCCGCCCGCGCATAATGGTTGTGAGTACACAACAGAGGACAATGGAAAACGAGAGATGACGCGGAGCTAGACTGTCATTTTCGCTGACAGCCCTCCGCTGTACCGAATTACACTTTCGGGCCGGTCTCCGGGCTTATAAGTGGCGTTAACCTGAATCATCACCTTCCCATGCGTAAGCACAGTGGCATCTCGATGAAACTTTTACTTATATACCGTTGCGGGGGCAGCGTCGGATTTGGTGTGAACCTTACCGACTTCCCGTTTAACCATTGGGTTTGAAAAACCCTCCGGAACCTGAAAGCAAGGCGCAATTATAGGGAGTTAAATCGATAAAGCAAATTTACGGCTGCCGTAAACAAGATTAAAACCTTACCGAAGCCGTCAGCCTTAACATGCGCGGTTCCACCGGATGCTTGAGTATGCCCTCCACTCCTTCGGCGGCTTCTCCCGGCAAGCGCGACGTATAGGCATAAGCCGTGTCGTTGCTCTTGGAACCCAGCAAGTTGAACAGATCGAGTTCAAATTTCAAGTCCTTATGCTGATAGCCAAGCCCCCAGTTAACCAGTGTCGTATTGCCTGCGGTCAGGCTGCCTGTGTCATTAAGCGGAATGTCGCCAAAGTGGCGCAGGCGTAACGATGTAAAAGTATGAAAGGGAAGTTGCACCACCGCTCCGGCGCTGATGACCCGGCCTACCGAATTGGTGATATGGTTAGCCTCGCGCGGCACGCCGACATAACGCGCTTTTGAAAAAGACAGATCCGCATCCAGAGTCAGGGCATCGTTGACTTGGTAGTAGTTGCTCCATTCCACGCCGTGCCGTTCGCTACGGCCGCTGGGCTCAGTGCTGCTCGCATCGCCGACGAAAATCAGTTCGGAATTGACCTGCATCCACCATAGCGCCACCGTGGAATTCAGCCCCGGAATAAACTGGTTGCGCACTCCGATTTCACCGCCGCGCGTCCGCACCAACGGCGATACGGAATCGGCTGGATCGCCGCTGACCGGGTTAACCCGCAAGGTCGCGCCGCGTGCGTCATTGGAGTGATGGCCGTAACCCAGATTAACAAACACTTCGTTATCAACCCAAGGGCCGAAAATCAGGCTGAGTTTGGGGCTCAACAGAGATGCGTTTCGTTGACCGGAATTGGCTGCGAGTGTCCGGCTGTTAACATTCATATCCAAAAAGTCGGCACGTAATCCGGAAATAGTGCGGAACTTTTCCAACCACTGAACTTGATTTTTCAGGTAAACCGCGACGCTGGTTTCGCTAATGTCATCCTGGCGCACCGTCTGGAAAATCCGGCGCTGCTCAGTACGGTTTAACGCCGCTCCGATGACCTCATCATGGCGGATTTGCAGGCCTACACTGTTGTCGACGTCCATGCCGAACCATTTGGCAAACCAGGTTTGTTCGCCGTTGCCGCCGGTGACCACGCGGCGCTCGGTTTGATGCACTTGATCGCCTTGCTCGGGGTTGTCAAGAAAACCGGTAGGGTTGGAATAAAGATTGAGGTCGTAATAAGCAAGATAGGCATTAAAGTCGTTTTTGTAGCTGTCGCCTCGGCTCCAAACGTTGCTCGACAAGCTGTAACGACTGCTGTCACCGCCATCGGAAGGGTCCATGCTGCCGTACAGATCAAGCGTACCGCTATCGATAGCCCGCTCCGGAATCTGGTTGGTCGCGTTCCAGCTGGAATGATAGGCTTTGGCGTTGACCGACAAGCCCCAATCCTTGTTGTCCAGCGTATAGCGCAACATGCCGTTGTATTTGCCCAAATCTTCCGGTTGTTGCCATACGCCGTTATAAGCATTGAATTCGCCCGCAGCCAGCAAATCGCCTGCACCGATTTTTTTGGAATCTGCCAGAAGCGCACGGTAATAGCCAAACTCGCCGCCGGTAAATTTGAATAGACCTTTGGGTAAACTGCGCATCGTGTGCATACGCGAATAACCGGCGGAAGAAAAGTCACCGGCATCGGCGTAATAAGGCCCTTTGCCGTATTCGATATTGTCAACCAGTTCAGGAATGACGCTGTTCAAGTCCAGATAACCTTGCCCGTGAGCATGGCTGGGCATGTTCATCGGTACGCCGTCCACCATCACCGAAAAATCGGTGCCGTGATCCAGGTTAAAGCCGCGCAAATAAAACTGATTGGCCTTGCCCGAGCCGCTGTGCTGAGTTGCCAGCGCACCGGGTACCACTTCGACCAGCTCACCGGCTCGCGCCAAGGGCCGGTAAGCGAACTCACGTTGTCCGACTACGCCTTGCGATGCCGATGCGGCTATGCCCAACAAATCGGTTGCCCGGCCTTTGACCTCCATCGCGTCCAGCGTAACGGTTTTTGCTTCATCGGTGGATGAGGCTTGCGAGGGTTGAGTCTGGATAAATCCGACGATTATTAATGAGCTGAAGATGAGTTTTTGCATGTGTGTCCTCCGCGCCGCCCGCGCATGGAAAGTTGTTTTACACAACAGAGGACAAAAGAAAACGAGAGATGACGCGGAGCTGTACTGTCACTTTCGCAGACAGCCCTCCGCTGTACCGAATTAAACTTTCGGGCCGGTCTCCGGGCTTATAAGTGGCGTTAACCTGAATCATCGCCTTCCCATGAATGAACACAGTGGCATCTCGATGAAACTTTTACTTATATACCGTTGCGGGGGCAGCGTCGGATTTGGCCTAAACCTTACCGACTTCCCGTTTAATCATTGGGTTTGAAAAACCCTTTGGAACCTGAAAGCTGGGATGATTATAAGGGGTGGGGGGGATAAAGCAAATTTGCTGGATTAGGGGATAGATTTTGTGTAATTAGTTTTTTATCTAGAGCTGGATTTGTTTACAATGGGCTGCAATAAAAACAGGGCGGTGTTATGCACCGTTCATGGTTTTGATATACGCCTATTTAGGTGTTTACTTAACGTTAGGGTAATAAATACCATGGCACGAATATATATTTCTCATAGCCATAAGGATAAAGAATTGGCGGCTATAATTGCTCGTGGTTTACGAGCTATTGGTAACGATATTTTTATAGACTCTGAATCGCTCCAAGCTGGTTCTGATTGGCGCTCTACTCTTAGCGATTCTCTCAAACAATCAGACGTTTTTCTAGTTCTCCTTACGGAAAATTCCATTAACTCTAATTACGTGATTAGTGAAATTGGAGCTGCAAGAGCATATGTCAACTCAGCTTCAAATGAAAAATTGTTTATCCCAATAATCTTTGGGAGGATTGATGTTCCTCCTATTATCCAAGACATCCAGGCTATTTTTGGAGAGATTAGTTCCCCACAGGAAGTAATTTCACAAATACGACGAGCAGTAGATGCTTTTTTCGGCAGAAAGGCTGCTGCGGAGCAAGAAAGAGAAGAGCGAAAGCAGCAAATTGAGCAAACTGCGGCAAACTATATAGATGAAGCAATACAGCAATTAAAAGAAAGAGAGAATAGTCTTGGTTCAAAAGCTAATGTATGGAACATTATTGGTTGGGGGTCGTTAATTGTTGGTGTTGCTGCTGTAATTGCTTTGGTAATTCTAGGAGTTAGAAATCCTCTGGCGGCCTCTAGTAATTGGCCAGAGGTAAGCTTTATGGCGCTAAAGAGCATAATGATAGTTACCCTTTTAGTTGCTTCCTCAAAGTATGCCTTTTCGCTGGCTAAATCTTACATGGTGGAGTCTTTAAAAAACGCAGATCGAATCCATGCCATTTCATTTGGCAAATTTTTTCTCCAAGCGTTTGGTGATAAAGTTGATGTAAAAGAAGTTAAAGAGGTTTTCCAGCATTGGAATATAAATAATTCATCATCCTTTTCTAGTTTGGATGCAGATAAGTTTGATCCAAAAATAATCGAAGCAATTTTAAGTATTGCTGAGGTAGTAAAGAAGGATGCGGCAAAGCCAAAGCCAAAGAACCCCTAACTTGGCGTTGCAGCCCAGTAGGCCGGAATAAGCCGGTTCGAGCGGTAGCGAGAAACGGTGTTTCCGGCAAGCACCATCCAAACTCGCCGGAAATGCCACCTCGCGCTACGCGCTTGGACGGCCTTATTCCGGCCTACACCTAAATGTTTTGAGGGTCTGCCTATGAGCGATTATCGACGCTTGTATATTCCCGGCGGGACGTATTTCTTTACCTTGGTAAGTTATCGCCGCAAACCGATCTTTGCCGACACCGTACGGGTGGATCAACTCCGCCGGTCTTTTCGTGAGGTAAAGGCGAAACGTCCTTTTGATTTGTTGGCGGCGGTGGTTTTACCGGATCATCTGCATTGCTTGTGGCGTTTGCCGGAGGGCGACACCGATTTTTCCACCCGCTGGCAAATGGTGAAGGCGGATTTTTCACGGCATGTTCCCGAGAAAACCCGAAAAAACGGAGCGAAAACCGTTTGCAACCGCGCTTTTATGATCATTATATCCGCGACGAAAACGACTTCCATAAACATTTGGATTACATCCATTACAATCCGGTTAAGCATGGTTTGGTTTCCACACCCGGCGAATGGCCGCATAGCTCTTTTGCACGTTTCGTCGCGCTTGGTTGGTATTCAAGCGGTTGGGGCGATGTTGCGCCTCCCGATGTAGAAGACATGGAACACGAGTAGTAATCCAGGAAAAATGCGGTAGGATGGTTAGAGTAGGCCGGAATAAGCCGGTTCGAGCAGTAGCGAGAACTGGTGTTTCCGGCAAACACCCTCGAATTCGCCGGAAACGCCACCTCGCGCTATGCGCTTGGATGGCCTTATTCCGGCCTACGCCGGGTCATAGCTGAGACAACATCAATATCTTAGCTGACTGCATCACCCCGGCAGTCGGCTAACAAACTCAACGGGGTAAACTGGAAGGAATAGATCATGAATTGGTATCTGGAAGCTTTAAAAAAGTACGCGGAGTTCAACGGGAGAGCCAGCCGACAAGAGTATTGGTTCTTTATGTTGTTCAATATTCTTATCAGCGCCTTTCTTGCGACCATTGACTTTTTTGGCGGCTCTTTTAATGTTGAAACCGGCGTCGGCCTGTTAAGTGGTCTTTACTCATTGGCCGTCCTGATTCCCGGCATAGCGGTAACGGTTCGGAGGCTTCATGACACTGACCGTAGCGGTTGGTGGTTGTTGATTCCGCTGATCCCGATCATCGGCGGTATCGTGCTTTTTATCTTTATGATTCAGGACAGCACGTCCGGCGACAATCAATATGGTCCCAGTCCAAAGTAGGGCAGCAATGCGCAAGGCGTGGCAGTCGAATAGGGCAGGCCTTTTCCACATTTTTCTAGCGCGGCACGCCCTACGTTGGGCCTTGCCACCCATGCCGGAGTAACGATCTTTTGGCGTCCCGCAGACACTTTTGCGAATGCGAAAAGGAGTTTGACGGGTAAGTTGACTAGAACATCAATCCTCGATGTTCTCTGGCGTGACTCTTAACATTTCATCAACACTGGTTATCCCCGAAGCTACTTTTTCAGCCGCACTGAGGCGCAAGGGTCTCATGCCTTCAAGCATGGCTTGTTTTTGCAGCACGGCACTGTCGCAACCGCTGACCATTAATTTTTTCAGCACCGGTGAGTTACTGAATATTTCATAAATGCCGATTCTGCCCGAATATCCGGTGTATCTGCATTCTTTACAGCCTACTGCTTCGTATATATAGGAAGGAGTTGCCGCTTTATAGGGCGTGATTAATCGGGACCACTGTTCATCGTCTATGCCGACCTGTTTTTTACAGTTTCTGCATAAAACCCGTACCAGGCGTTGCGCCATTACGCCTAATAAAGTCAGTTGAATCAAGTAAGCGGGCACGCCAATATCCAGCAAACGAACCACCGCCGAGGGCGCATTATTGGTATGCAAGGTGGAAAACACCAAATGCCCGGTAAGCGAGGCCTGAATCGCCATTTCCGCTGTTTCCAGGTCGCGGATTTCGCCGACCATAATAATATCGGGGTCCTGGCGCATTAAAGCGCGAATGCCGCTGGCAAAGGTAAGCCCGATATTGGCTTTAACTTGCAACTGGTTAAAGCTGGGTTCGATCTGTTCAATAGGGTCTTCGACGGTGCATAGGTTGACTTCGGGGGTAGCCAGATGTTTCAGGGTTGAGTACAGCGTGGTGGTTTTTCCTGAGCCTGTAGGCCCTGTGACCAGGATGATGCCGTGCGAATGTTGAATCAATCTATTCCAGGTTACCTTTTCGTGGTTGTTAAAACCCAGTTGTTTATAATCGCGCGTCAGTACTTCGGGGTCGAACACGCGCATGACCATTTTTTCGCCGAAAGCGCTGGGCATCGTGGAAAGTCGTAATTCAATTTCTTTTTTTCCTGAGATATGCGTTTTAATGCGGCCGTCTTGCGGCAATCTTTTTTCGGCAATGTTCATCCTACCCAGAATTTTTAACCGGCTCATCACCGGGTTCATAACGGCTGCGGGTAACTGATACACATCATGCAAAATGCCGTCGATTCTAAAGCGCACATTGCCTTGATTACGGCGAGGTTCGATATGAATATCGCTGGCACGCTGATCAAACGCGTATTGCATTAGCCAGTTGACTAAATTAACAATATGCTGATTTTCCGCATCCAGATTACTGATTTGACCCAGTTCAACCAATTGTTCAAAATTATAAAGGGTGCTGGTTGGCTGATTGGCTGAGTTATCGGTCGCCCCTTTTAAGGATTTTGCAAACGCGTAAAACTCGCCCAAATAACGTTTAATCTCATCCGGATTAGCCATCACACGAGTTATCTGGCCTGATTGGATTTTCTTTAGATCGACCTCCCAAGCCCGGATATAGGGTTCTGCGGTCGCAATGACGGCTTCATCTTTGCTTACTTTGATCGGCAGGATGTTGTAATTTGCAGCATAAGCGTGACTGTAAATTAAAGTCACGGAAGGGATGTCGATTTTTAACGGATCAATGTAGTAATAGGGCAGGTCGACTTTTTTTGCCAACCACTGGGTTAAATTCTCAAGCGTTAAAGGTTTTCCAAGCTGGGTTTGGTCTGTTACATCGCATTCGATAAGAATATTGAGCGGGTGTTTGACTTGGCTGGTGGAAGATTTTCCGTATACCCGGCACTTTTCAAGGTCCGCGTCCGAAATCACCCCGTCTTCTTGCAACCAAAGCAATACCTGCCCAAGCGTTAATTTAGCCTCTTGCTGCTCTTTTGGGGCAGCGAGTAGCGGGCGTTGGTTTAGCAATTGTGTAGACATTAAATGACAAATTATGATTGGCGGATTGCTTGCGGGTAAGTGTAGTCATCTGTGGGAATTTGGGGCGGCTATGGTTGGCGATCATGTCGCACAGAACGCTTTAACACATCCCAAACCGAACGCAGATTGGATTCAGGTTCAGGCAACAGCAGGGTGATTGCGATCTCTTCAACGGCTGCAAGTATGCACACCACGGCAGCCGCTCGAAACGGCCATGCCGGGCCGCCCAGAAACAGCACATACAAGGTCAGGCCCATAGCGACCACGGCGATTTTGACTGCCCAGGTGTGATAGCTGGTAAAACAGCCGAATTTGAGCATGCCGGCAAGGGCAGGCAGCAGGCAACTCGCGACAATCAGGCCGACATAAAGCAGTTCTTTGCTCACCATGTCAGGCCACAACCACCAGCAACACAAGGCGATGGTCAGATAAGTGATGACATCCGCCCAGCTGTCAAGAGTAGCGCCAAACTGGGTAACTTGTCCGGTCAACCGGGCCGCCATGCCGTCGAGCAAGTCGGTAAGAAAGGTAATCGCTAACAGTTCCATAAAGGCAATGCCGTGTCCGTTCCATGCTAACCACAGCAACACCGGCGCTGCGACAAAGCGAAATCCCGTCAGCAGATTGGGTAAGGTCAGTTTGGAGGGTGTGTTGTTCATAAGGTAAACGAGGCTGTTAATGGCGCATGGTCTGAAAGCGCATGCCAAGGCGCGTGGCTTAACCGTTCGCACGATACCGGAGTTAAGCCGCGATAATAAATGCGGTCCATCGGTAAAAAAGGCATCCAGGCCGGAAAGCTTCGCGCATAGCGGCC